>Ga0209434_1000683_pt1 | contig 16083 bp, 24 predicted proteins | sample ETNvirnome_2_300_FD_184068 | JGI IMG/M metagenome (GOLD analysis project Ga0209434, IMG submission 184068) | Marine viral communities from the Pacific Ocean - ETNP_2_300 (SPAdes) (version 2) | ecosystem: Environmental > Aquatic > Marine > Oceanic | place: Pacific Ocean | collected 2013-06-22
TGTTCATATGATATTTTATGAAAATCTGCGCCAGGAAAATGCGCATCTAAAAAAAACAACACTGGTTCTTCGGGACTCAATGTTGGGACATACTTTTCAATCGCCAATCGCGAATAACCAGATATTAAAGTTAAATTTGAATGCTGCTTTTTTAAAGGAAGCGCCTTTTCAGTTAGTTGTGGATCTATATCTATAGAATAATATTTTTCAAAATTGTATTTTAAGGCATGTCGTAGGCTAATTGCCTCTCCGGTTCCTGTTTCGAAATACGTTTTCAATCCATATTTGTCCATATAGGGTTGCAAATCAAATGCATATAAAGCTCCCATTTTGTTTCTCCTTTAGTTGTTTTCATTTTATATAAGTCCACTTTTCACTACAATGATCTTTCATATAACTAAAATCGTCATCAGCGTGGGCAAAAAATTTGGAATATATAAATACGTTTTCAAGATTTAATTTCTCCAGTAAATAATGTACCCCGCACTCCATGGTGTGTATTTCATGAGCGTTTTCAAATAAGGTTAGCCAATCAAATAGACGTACATCATCATAAAAATCCATATATACATTTTTATAATCGTTATTTGGCTCAACGTCTTCTCGTGTTAAATAATCAGGGAAAGTGCCATAATTTTTGTTGACTATGTTATACTTTTCATTAATATCTACGCCTAATCTTTCAACTAAGGCCTTTTCGCGATCATAATTGCGTTTAAAATCAAAATAATCTTTCCAGTTTTGGCAAGACATATTACAAAATTTGTACTTCATGTGTCCGTGTGCACGTGGATTAGGCAGCGTAATGACCCTATCTGAAGTAAACAAGGGGACATACACCACATCGTCTGTTTTATAAATCTGAAGATAATTGGAATGATACAAATCCTTGTGCATGAAATCGTCTTGTTCACTACAAAAATCAATTTGTTCAGTACCCATGTATTCGTTTAAATAACTATATTGTTGTACGACGGGCCAAATTATCTTATTATAATTTCCTTTTGACAAAACTAATTTTGCTATCTTCTGACAAAAGAAAATATCTCCGATACCTGCAGGCTGTTTTATTAAACAAACTTTTTCCATAAAATTTTCACCTTAGCCATTTCTCGTATATTATATCCTCAATTACATCATATTTTAAAGCACGATTAAAGTTGTCCTCAATGGCACCCATGCGCTTATAATATTCTTCTTCATTCAAGGACGCCACATCAAAATCATCATTTAATAATATGATTCCATCTTCATTGAAAAAATCAAAGATGTCAGGGGATCCATAATAAACTGGAACGGTACCTGTCACGAAGCAATCCAGAATTTTCTCTGTCCAATAAGTTAGATAGCTGTCGTTTTCTATAGTCACGGAAAACATATAATCCTTCAGCGCTTCTTCCTTCTTTTCTACTTCCTCGAAGCCGCGGCCATATAAATCAACCTTGTCTTTTAGTTTATTAACCCATTCGAGCCTGTGAATATGTCCTTTGGTCATTCTTTTGTTTGAACTAACCATCGATACTAATTTGGTTTTTTTGTAAATTTCTGGTTCTTCAGCCCAATATCCATGTGAGGGTACATATATAAAATTGTCAGCCAGATCATATACATCTTTGTCGTGAGTAAACAATATTTCATACTCTTCTGATATCTGCTTGTAATTGTTAATAATTTTTTCGGTTAATCCCGGGTGAACATCGCGGGATTCTAAAACCCATGCTATTTGATTTTGACAACTATGTCGCCCCAAATTTTGCATGATGCCCCAATCTACAAAAAATGTTGTCGGCAGACATACATTTTTAGCGAAAACAAAATGTTTTGGCTTTTTCCAAAGAGTACTTGAAAAGGCGTGTTGAAAACCTCCTCCAACTAAACCTATCTTCTCCATATCACTCATAGTCGTCGTCATCCTCATCTTTTACGTAAAGAGCATCGCCCCACGTATTGCCTTGCCAGTTTGTGGCCACACGAGAAAAGCCATATTCAGAAAGAAAACTATCTATCTCTTCTACCATGGCATTATTTTCATAAAGCATGTCTCTATTAACCTCAGTAAAAATATAGTCTACATGGTTTAAATATTTTGAGCCTCCGCGGAACACTTCTAATTCGTAGCCCTGAACATCCATGTTTATCATATTATATTTTTCAAGATTTAGTAGAGGCGATAAGTCATCTAATCTAATCATTTCTACTGTTTCCTTTTCATCAAATGTTATATGAGGATATTGTTTTAAATGTAAATTTGGTCTGAGGATTGAACTAGATTGTCCCTGGTTGGCGCTCTCTACATACATTTCTACCTTTCTGGTTTGATTTCCCAAGGCCTTGTTGATGAGAATTGTTCCCTCTTCTGTTGATACATTTTGGGTTAGAACCTTAAAATTCTCTTTCAGCGGTTCAAAAAATATTATGTCTTTTATATTATGTCTTTTATATAATTCATATTCTTGTCCATAATGAGCCCCTATGTGAAGAATGCCTCGTATATCAAACTTATATAAGCTCTTAAAGTAATCAAAATTTAGTAACATTAAACGTCCACCTTTATCCAATCATCAGGTATTATATCTTGAGTGTCCTGCGGACCATCGTTACCAAACCACCTACTGGGTGTGATAACTTTTTTACTCTGATTTACATTTAACCAACCGCCCCACCAACTAAAACTGCTGTTGGCAATAATATTATTATTACATTTAGACATCAAGTACATGTCAATATAATCTTCTTCATTATCAACAACGTAAAACTTACTACCAGTAAAATTGCTCTTACACCATTCTGGATCATCGCTAAAAACAACATATACTTCCGTGGGAGCAACCAAAGATATGGCCTTAATATAATATTCCTGAGTACACTGAGGATGTATGTTGCTGAATTTTAGATAATCACCTCTTCTTATGTGGATGGAGGTGGATATTTTATTGAGAATGTCGTCATACTTGTCCTGTAGATAAGAGTTTATTTCGTCCGAAGGCGCAAAAAGCTCTCTTATTTCTTCTTTACAATCAGAAAAGTATCTCTCCGATTGAAAATAACCAATCAAATATAGGTCTTCCTTATATTCTATTTCAGAAAAATGATGAGACTCTTCTCTGTAAGTGTTTTCAAAAGAGTGCAGTGCGTTATTAATCTTAATATTTCTAAATACGCTGTCTATATAATTCTTGGCTTTTCTGCCCTGTAGTGGCAAATAATGATTTTCAAAATTAAACTGAGGAATTACATTATTTCTTAAAGCCACGCCATATGCTGCAGCAATCTGAAACATTTGGTTACCTAAACCGCCTTGTAGTTGCGTCGAAAGCATTTTATTCTTCTCTCAAAACCATTCTTTTAAAATCGGCGATCGTCTTTTGTAGGCCTTCATCAATTCCGGTTTTGGCCTCCCATCCGGTATCTCTTTTAATTTTTGAAGAATCTAAATATTGATTATTGATTTCCGGAAATGTTCTTTCTCTGTATTCAATTTCAATATCTGTAGACATTTTTTTCAAAATTTTTGTGACAAGCGCACCTATCGTGATCTTTTCACCGCTGCCTATATTATAAGCGTTTCCTTTGGTGATGTCAATGTTTTTAATTAATGACAAATAAGCTTCGGCGGCATCCTCAACATATAAGAACTCCCTAATGAAATCTTGTGCGCCACTCCATATTATGGGGGATTTTTTATTCAAGACGCGTCTTATGGTGTTGGGTATGATCCTAGAAAAATTAGTGTCCGCTCCGCCATATAGGTTAGAACATCGTGTAACAACAATTGGTAAATTATAATTATAAAAATATGATCTTGCTACTAAATCTTGACAGGACTTGGATACTTCATATACTCCTTCTCCGTCCAAGGGGTTTTCCTCAAGATACGGAAGTTTACCACGGCCATAAGCCTTGTCAGAGCTGCTAACAATAATGGCTTTTACATTTCCATAAAGCCTGGCTACTTCTAACAAATTAACGGTGCCCCCAATGTTTGTATCATATGCTAACTTCGCATTGCTTTGACATTTTCTAACTTCGGATAAAGCCCCTAAATGCAATACTGTATCAAATTCATATTCATTGAACAGTTTCTGCAAAAAATCAAAATTTCTAACATCACCTCCTATTAGATTAAGTTTGTTTGACTCGATATCGAGGAGATCAATAGATGTACGACTTTTTATATTTGTTGTTACTATGGTAACAAATTCAACATCACGCTCGTTAATCAATTTTCGAACTATGTGTGAGCCTAAAAAGCCGGTGCCCCCTGTAACCAATATCTTTTGCATTATCTATTCCTTATTATAAGTGTGTCAATGGAGAATACTTTTCCATATTTCGAATTTTTTGCTCCATTTTAAGCTGTAAGCTGTTATCCAATTTATCAACATTTAAAGGATTTTGTCTATTGTAGACATACAAGATATCCGGAATGTAATGAATCCTTTTTCCAGCTAATTCTATCAAGGGAAACATATATGCCAAATCCCAACAATTTGCAAAATGGTTATCTTTGTCTATAACCTCTGGTTCAGCAAAAGAGCGATTTTTATCGATATTCTTCCATAGGCCATGCTTCCATGTTTTTAAATGACTGGTCATCCATTGTGTCTCTCTAAAGAGGTTATTGTCGATAACCACGCGGGGGACCTTGCGAGCAAATTTCCCCCTTACTTTGGAAGGAAACTCTATATAGCTACCATAAGTTAGCCAACATTTTTCTTTTTTATAAGTCGCATTCAATGTTGATAATACTTCTTTGCTTGCAAACCAATCATCTCCATCCAAAATAACAATTACATCTTGGGCCTTTGGCTTACATAGCTTTAATCCGGTCCGGACATTTTCTAATACGTATTTTTTCTTTTTATTGGTTACGACCTTGAATCGATTATCAGCTGCCGTAAGTTTGTCTATAGCCTCAGACGTTTTATCAGTTGAGATATCATCAATCAAAATACATTCAAAATTGCCATAATCTTGCAAAAGAATGCTTTTAATAGTAGCCTTGATCCACTTTTCTACATTATAGAAAGGTACAATAATTTTAAAATGATTATCCATAACAATATTCCAATACTGTCTCTGGAATGTCGTCGCGTTTTTGGCGCATTACATTAATCAAATCAAGGCCTTTTTTATCAAACCATTCTTCGTAGATTGCGCCTACGTTTTTCGTGGTCTTGGTGCTCATGCCCATCATTCTGGCCTCTACCACAATTCTTGAAAGCGTTTCTGGCGTTTTTGGGAAAAACACAAGTCCCCTGTGTACCCCCAACTGAGAAAGAAAATCGTGATAATCTACGTTTTCTATTACACTATATTCCATATTTGAAGATTCGCAATATTTTACTGCCCCTACAACATTTTTATGTGGATTCACTGAGTTCACTATAGCATAACTGTCTGTCTTTTCTAACTTGCTTATCTTTTCTAACAAATTTAAGCTTTCTAGAGACCATAAGTTTCCACTCAAATTTACTAAATTATCTATCTGTAAATTTTGTTTAATGATTTTTAAATGAAATAGGGATTGACAAAAGACTGCCTTAGCGTTTTCGTAAAATTCGCGGTTTATGATTTGGCCCGGGGGGGCTTTATAATTTGAATAAGGGCCCGGGTCGCGGGATTTCAAATATTTATGATCATGCTCATATATAACATAAGTCGATTTCGAAATAGTCTTTTTGTGATCCGGATGCAAGTTGACAAAATTAGAAACTATAAAAACCTTATCCTTATTATTCTCGACATGTTCTACGTCAATCAAGTGTGATTGAATTTTTAGTACTTCTAAGCCGCGGGCCCGCAAAAGGAGAATAAGTTCTTCGTTGTTTAACTCTGCTCCGGCGGTGCCATGCTCTGCAAAAAAATCAGCAATAAAAACAATTTTCTTATTCATGTTCCAATACGGCATCTTCAGCAAATATTTCAGAAAGCCACTCATCAATGTTGGCTCCCCCTATATATTCCAATACCGATTCAGCAAATAATTTGTGCTGTTCTTCGTATGAAAAGTTTTTCAATACGTATTTTTTAAGCTTATTGGCCATGCTTTTAAATCGAGGATAGTTTTTGTACACTTCTCGTAATTGTGATTTATAATCCTTTTCATGAGGATAACACCACATCGATCCCTCTTCTATAACTCCTGGCCAAACAACTTCCTGCGGAACCGGTTGTAGCGTATACCCCACTTTTGCCATCATTGGGCGAAGTTTGCCATTTTTATTGGGGGCACGCAAAAAATCCACATGTCCGCTCCACAAGGGCGCCACTACGGGCAATCCATTGTAGGCTGCTTCAAACAAGGGCAACCCAAAACCCTCACCATGTGTTAAAGATACCAAGGACTTAATTTTCTTATGTTTATAAAGCCATGACATCTGTTCTGATTTAAGTTCGCCATGAAGTAAATATATTTTACATTTTCGTTCTTTGTGGGGTGCCGTCAATGACCTTATTCTTTGTGTTAACAAATCTCGATCTATTACACAATCTTTCGCCAAATTGGCTTTTACAACCAATCCCACTTCTTCATTTTTAAACTCTTCTAAAAACCATGTAACCGTATTTTCCAAATTTTTCCGAGGGCCCCATTGTGCTACAGTTAAAAAATTAAAATCATAATCTAATTTAAAACCTTCAATTTTTTCTTCTTCAAAATCACATACTGGATAATGAATTACCTCTATCGATGTTTCACAATGATAATCATTAACTTCTTGGCCTGTGGCTTCATTCCGAGCATTGCAGGTGCTGGTTTCATATACTTGCTTAGAATGTTCTGAAACAACAATAATTTTATCGACGTCGTTTCCTTTGGCCAGCCACTGGGGCGCCACTTTGGTGACTTCTATTCCGGCAGTGATCCCAATATTTATAGGTGCTATTTTTTCCCACTCATTTGGTATCGTAACTTGCGCTGATAAATCGAACTGGCCTCCTGATTGGCCGTATTCAATTGTCTTTTGTAGAAGGGAGTCCATCCAAGAACGAAATTCTGTTTCATCTGTAATAAAGCCAGTATGACCCCATGGTATATTTATCAAATAAATATCATAATTTTCTTCATGGGGTTTCAAGGATCTTAAAAGAAAACGAGTGTGTTCACCATATCCCGAGCGCGAAAAGGCCGGCCCTTTAACCAATATTTTCTTTTTCATGTAATTTCCTTAAAATTATATGGCATATAGCCCTTGCGGGTCTCCCAAGAGCCATTATTCGTGTGTATTTTTGTTAAAAATTTATCCCATTGGGTGATATAGTTATTAAAATTATAATTAGTATTCACATAAGTAGCCCCTAAGCGACCCATTTCGGCGCGTTCGGTGACACTAAGATTGTAAAATTTTTCTAGGGCGCTGATAAATGTTTCTTTTTCCAGTCGGTCTTCATAAATATACGGCACATCTTGTGAGCCTATGACAGCCCTGGAGCACGGTTCGAGCCCGAGCCCGAACCAGTTTTCTCCGTCTGTTACTTGTTCTTGTAGGCCACCGGTCATATTAACAATAATTGGCGTCTCACAAGCTAATGATTCTAAAGTAGACAATCCAAATCCCTCAGCGTCCGATATGTTAATAGTACAATCGGCCATATTGTACATCATAGCCATTCCTTCAGGTGGTAATTTTTCACGTGACAACAATATTTCGCCATTAACCATTCCTAAGTCGGCCAATATTAACTCTAAATCTTGACCATGTATGTCTTTTGGATCAGTATGCATAATTAAAGTTGCTTTATCGTGTCCAATTCTATCTAAAAACTCTTTAAACCAAAAAATCAGTGTGCCACTTTGTTTGCGGCGGGCATTTCGATTGTTCCAAAAAAATAACATACTATCTGGTCTCTTAAGATGTACTTTGCGTGCGGCTTCAATTTCTTCCGGAGTTTGTTTTTTAAAAATATTCGAATCAGCAGCGTGGGGCAGATAAAGAGATTTTACATCAGGACTTACTTTTTTCACTATATCATATGTTACTTTAGATATGCAAGCTATATAATCGTTTGAATCATAAAACTTTTTATTAAATGTGGGATATGGATAGTTGTCCCAAACATGATAATAGACCATAGGCACGTTAACTCTTATTTCATTTTCTATCTCCCATAGCCATCCATAGAATCTCGGATCTGTCATAAACCATAAAATATCTGGGCGCACTTGACGCAGTGCGGAACGAATTTGATCTTGAGTTCCATAGCCGTCAACCGGAAATATAAGCCAATCATCTCCATATTGTTCTGTTTTTTGTGGGTTATAGTCGTGATGCTTCATGGCCCCTCCAAAAGAAACAAATTGATATCTACCGGTTTTTAGCATTCCTTCGACCATATATCTCGTTTGCGTTCCAACCCCCGAAGGAGATAACGGGTGATCACTTAATGTGAGAATTTTTATTTTTTTATCGGTCATGCTGTTTCCTTAATCTAGGGACACTCTTTTGTCATATTAAAAGCACACTTATGACAATTGCTGCGTTTTTTAAGATATCGCTGCTTTTCAATATTATAAAGCGCCATGTGTAATAATTTAAGAGCGTTCTCGATTTTTTTTGCTCCACTCGTAACACGAAAAAATTCAACTTTATTTTCATTAGCCGTTCTTTTAAGAAGAGCGAAATGGGTTTCTACGTTTTTCAAGTCTATATTATGTTTTTTACAAAAGAAATATTTATATAATGTCAATTGATAAGTTACGATAGGATCGGAGCGACGCCGCGAATCCCATCCCCATGATGTGGTTTTCCAATCTACAATGTGATATTTTCCATCACTTGTCTTAACAACCGCATCGATGAAGCCTTTAAAGTCTATATGCTCATTAATTGGCACCATTAGTTTCTCTTCGCTGGAGATTATCTCATAATTTTTAAAATATGCGTCAAGTGCTGGTTCAATTTCTGGCAACAGCGCGATTCCCTGTGGTACCATTTCCATAGCCCTCTTAAGATTAAATTCTACCTTGTCATCTTCAAGATACTTAAGCGCCTTCTGGAACTCTTTGATGAACGTTTCTCTAGCATCGAAATCTTCTTTAAGGAGCTTCTTCTCACAAACATCATGAATGGCGTTTCCAAATGCTGTATACTCGTTTCCTTTGAAGGCTTTAAGGCCGTCGATGCGCACAAGTTTATGATAAAATGGACAAAAATCCCAATTTTTAAGTTCAGAATAAGATATATGTGGCAATCAAATATTGTCGCTTTCTTTGTGTATAGTGTTTAAAACATTATACAACACAGGACTAATTTGTTTTACCGAAATCCCATCACCTAAGTAATATTTTTCAAAACCATTAGCAAAATATTCTTTTAATGATGTAGCTCCATAAGGCGATACAAACAAACCCATAGTCAAATTTAATAATGTTGGATATCCAACTACATCAGATAAAAATCTATCAAACGATTTCGAATATTCAGTATTTAAATAATATTTTTCAGGAAATGTATATCCTTGACTATCCAAGATAGATTTTAATCTTTCTCTTTTTCCAACAAATTCATGTTGTAATTTATCGTTACTGTATATATAAGGTCCACAAAATTCTTCTACAGAGTGTGCAATTTCATGAATGACGTTTTCTAACATATCATGAGTTGTTGGTTCCTTGTTGGTAATATATATAGCTGCATCAGCATAAGCTGCATTTCGATCTTGAAGTGCTGGAAATTCTCCAATATATACCATTTCTATATTCTGTAAAAGATGAAAAGGTAATTTTTCTTCTATAGTATTAATAAACTCTTGTATGTCTACTTCTTCAGAATGTATTTTATCTTTAATGATTACTGGAATAGCATTATCCGGCCCAGCATAAATACTATATTCACGCTTTTTCTTCGAAGCCTCAGTTATATAGGAACGTAAATCATTCATCTTTGTTATCGATCGTTTCTGATTGTTCTTTTTCATGAGCCTCTATGTCAGTAAAAGCTTGATGATATCCACGAATAAAGTTTTCTTCAGCAATTGCCATTAAAAATTCTGGGAAATCTTTTGCAAATACTTCAACTATCATTTCAACAGTAACTTCTTCATCTTCTGGTTTTAATACATCTCCTACATATCCAACTACAAAGCTTTTCAATTCATTTTCGGCCTCAACCACTTGAGTTAAGGTAAGGTTTTCTTCTTCTTGCATTTTTTTCTCCTATAAATGTTTGGCAGCATATGTTGCTACTTTAGAACGTTCTCCACGAGACAAAGTAACATGCCCAGCTAATTCAAAATTTTTGAATTTTTCTACAGCATGAGTAAGGCCATTTGTCGTTTCATCGACATAGGCATTATCTATTTGTTCTACATCACCAGTCAGTATAATCTTTGATCCTTCTCCTACTCTAGTTATTATAGTCTTTAATTCGTGAGTTGTCAAGTTCTGAGCTTCATCTATTATGATAAAAGCATTAGCAATTGATCTCCCTCGAATATATGTCAGCGCTTCAATTTCTATTCTACCACGATCTAGATACATATCTAAGGTAGTTTTATCATTTCCCATTAAAAATTGAAGATTGTCTTGGATAGGCGTCAGCCACGGCTTCATCTTCTCTTCCAAAGTGCCTGGCAAGAAGCCCAAATCCTTGCCTAGCGGCTGCACTGGGCGCGATACGATCATACGGGTATAGTGAGGCTCCCCTTTAATCAGAAAGTCGTCTACGGTCTGTTGTAGGCCCGCTGCTATGGTACAAAGAGTTTTGCCCGAGCCGGCTTTGCCAATAAGTGTGATAATCTTTACATTACGATCCATCAAGAGTTCCATTGCAAACTGCTGTTCTTTATTTCGCGATTTTACTCCCCATACTCCTTTGCCATATTTGGTCATACGCCGTAAAGGTTCGAGGGGTGAAATAAAACGTGCCAGAGCTGTCTTTTTCTGATTGGCGTTAGAAACAAGCATTAAAAATTGGTTGGGATGATAGAGCGCCTCTTCTGGCTCCAAGTATATATCTTCACCATCATAGAATCTTTCAATTACTCGATCGTCGACTAAATGAGAAACAAAACCAGTATAAATACTGTCACTATCTTTTACAATTTGATTATTAATATAGTCTTCTGTCGGTAATCCAACTGCATCACAAATAACACGCATATTAATATCGCGCGAGATCATAATAACCTTACGATCAGGATATTCGCTTTTAACCGACAACGCAGTAGCAATAATAAGATGATCTGGAATAGCAGGATCTAAATCTTCTGGGAGACCACTTTCACGCAAACCCTCGGTGCCCCACGCATACAAAAGACCATGGCCTTTTCGAACCCTAACGCCCTCAAATAAAGAACCTTTTGAGCGTAATTCGTCTAATATACGAATAGTTTTACGTGATTGAGCACCTACGCCATCTTGGCGTTTCTTGTGTTTGTCAATTTCCTCTAGTACTTTGAAAGGAATTATTAAGTCGTTATTGCCGTAACTATAGATACAATCAGCGTTTGTTAAAAGAGCACTTGTATCCAAGACGTAGATCTTTTTTCTGCTCATCTGATATAAATAGACAGTATGTTTAACTTCTTATTGATTTAGTCATTAATTGCGATGATGTTTTACTAAAATAGCCAAAGGCGCCCATACCAATGATACAAGCACCAGAATCACCTGTACTCCAAAAGTCGGATCTAAATAGCCCGTCATTCTTAATGAGTTGGTTATGTTTGCAATAAAGACTCCATTAAGAACCACCATAAGAAAAATGACTCCGAGAGTTAAAAATGCATAAACAAGGTCTATTAAAATCATTTTCAGTCTTTTAAAATTCACTGTGTTTCTCTTTTTCTTCTGGACGATATAAAAGTTCATTTACAACAAACCCGTTTCGGCGTCCTTCTTTATGCTTTGGAAACCATTTGTTGGTATCCATTATGTCTATAAACGAATTTAAGGTATAGTATATGTCTCCGCTAACTGTTTCTAGACGCCAACGGGTTGACCGGTCTTGTGATTTAAGATCAGACTGAAAAGATTTTATATCATCCATTCGAATATAAGCGTGGTGGTTCTTACCATCCTCTACATATGTAAAATCCACAAAATAAGCGCCTGGTTCGTGGCCAGCTTCAACGTTAATTTTCATTATTTTTTCCTCTCAAAAGAATCCTCTTATCTGGCTTAGGTATTTCTAAATCTTCTGTACCAAGTTCAACTATTAAATTAGAATCACTCACCAATTCAGCACTACTTTGTACTTTCTTTCCTCCAAGGCCCCAGGCCAGCTCAATTCCAAGTTCTTTACAGATTGCTTTTTCGGGAGTGTTCTTGTTGGTTCTATCGCCGCCATTGCCAAATATATCTGGCTTAAGCCTCTGGAGGACCTCGCAAACGGTACCATCGGCATCATCAACAGACACTACGTCTGTAACTCCCCGAATTGCTCTCAAAATTTCTGCTCTTTCCTCCCATGGCATAAATATATATCCTTTTTTGCGCATAAGCCAGCCATCACTATTGGCCACAACAATAACGTTTCCTAACTCAGTGGCCGCTAGGATCATGCGTATATGTCCAATATGAATTGGATCAAAGCCGCCTGATAGCATTATAGTTGTATATGGGGTTCTATTCGTCATTTTCAACCTCTAATGGCTGGTCTGGCAAAAAATTTCTTTGCAAAGAGGTAATTGCCTCTTCGGCGGCCGCTAGATCCTTGGTGGCAGTTACAACCTCTTCCACAATGTTAGGATGGTCTCCAATTGCTACAGAATTATGTAAATATAAATCTAAAGTAGTAAGAGCCTCTTGTCTGTCGGCCTCAAATTTGCTGAGCGCCGCTCTTAAAATCTGAGATGCTAATCTGTCTGTATGGTCTGTCATTTTTGTTTCCTTTCAAGTTACCAATAAAGTGTATATGATTCTGAATTGTTGTCTATGTCGGTAATGATAAATTCAATATCTACCGGGTCTCCACATTCTGGATAATAATACGTACGCTCTATGGAATAGTATCCATTAATATTATCATATTCTTTTACTTCTTTTATGTCTGCCCCGTCAATTAAAGAAGTAACCCGAACAAATAAATAATTTAGATCTCCATATCCATCGCCATCATCCGCTCTTGCCCAGAAAATCCAATCATCCGGAATGTTGCCGGGATTGTCAGCACACTCCCACCCGGCGTCTAAAATATATGGAGCATAATCGTAATAATACGTATAATCTCCGGACCGGTGATAGTCATCTTCTACTACAAGAATACAGCCATTAATTAAAAATCCCAACAAGAGCACAGTCATAAATCGATACATTATTCTGCCTCTTCTCGGTTTATATAAACTACATTTCCTTCTTTCTTGATGTCCAGTTCTCTTTCTATTTTCTCAAGTTCTTCTAGCTCCCACGGCATTGGAACAAGGTCGTTATGTGCTAAAGCAACTTCGTGATAATTCAAGCGTGTTTCCAGATTATGAAGTCTATTATAGAAAGCAGCCACGTATTTCTTCAGCATTATGATGTTAAAGAAAGTCAACGAGGCGACTGCCAGTAGCAAAAAGAAGTTAAGCTCTATCATCTATATCTATGATACACTATTGCCGCTTGTTTGTCAATAATATTTTTAATTCTCGCCGGCTTCTTTCGAATCTGCATACTGAGAATAAATAACGATCGTTTGGAGACCCTCGTATACGCCAGGAATAAGCTTTCTAGCGATCGAAGCTTTTTCTTTAGTCTCGGCATCAATAACCAGCGTTATTCCCAGGCCTCCATTCTTAATATTATATTTATAAAGAGGGCTTAATTCAATCGATGCTTTTAAAATGATTTCTTTTTTTTGTTTTTCCGTTAATCTCAATGTAATCTCGCTGTTCGCTTAAAATGACAATATGGTTCGTTGCGGCTCGTAATATTCGAACTTATAAACAAAGACGTTTTCGCCGCTTTCTTCGGGCACTAAAAGATATTGAACGTGTTCCCCCGCGTGGAAATGCTCGAAGAACTTTGTCATAACCTGTGCCGCAAGGTTTGCGGTTCCTTTGTCGTGGGCCCCTTTCCATGTAATAACCACCAAGTTGCGCGCGTCTTCGCAGTTAATATATTCAGCAGCTTTAAACGTGGTCTTGTTTTTTATATTGATTACTTCGTAAGCGTCTATCGTCCCATAGTTATCGGTTTTAGTACATGCTTCTGCATATGCAGCCTGCAACTGTCCAGATAGGCCCTGGAGGCGATGCACACACGAGACCATTAGAATAGCCAAAATCACTAGTATTATCTTTTTCATATTTGTTAGTTCTCCTAATAATTATAGTAACATTATAATTTATATAGTTTAAGAAGTCAATAAAAAAACCCCCTTCCGAAGAAGGGGGTTTAGATAAAACTATTAAATATAATTAAATAATTTATTAGCTCGATTAGCTCGCGTAACTAGTACCCGGGGCTTTCTTGACCTGAATAGATTTAACCATTAGCTGATCGGAAGCGCTGGCGACGCAGAGGCTCGCAATATAAGGTACGATAACATCTCCATCATCAAACGTGTAAGCGACCACCGTAGCAGGTTCTGCTAAAGTTCCTTCGCCAGCCGCTTCGTTAACCACAAAAGCGTATGTGACAACGCCTTCATCGCTTACAGAAACTCTTAGTCTAAGGTTTTGGTTATCAACCGGCACTGAAGCACCACAGTTAGTCAATGTAGACGTCCCCGAGCCGTTCAAGTCGGTTTGAATACGAAGGTCCGTATCCGTCATAGCACCAAACCCCACAATGTCTGTGTAAACTACATCGCCTGTACCACCAGCTGCCTGGATGCCGTTGAGCGCAGTCTGGAACTCTTCTACTTTTCTCCATCCGATTGTAACACAATCAAAATCAGACCAGTCTGGAGTGTGGAATGTCACATCAATGTACCCACTGTGAGTTCCAACCGTGAGAGCACTTGAGCCTCCCACTGGACCGGCGCCGGGGATGAGTTGTATCCCGACATTAGCGGCAGTTACTGCATCCACCTGAATGTCTAATCCGGCGGCCGTTCCACCGGTGTCCGGAGTAACCCGCGCGCCATCGACCTGGATCGCTTTGCCGGCAGCCGTAAAGGCACCTACTGAAACACCCGAGGCTCCGTAGACTTCTCCGTTCGGACCAAAAAACGTCCCTGCGATTGTGTCGCCATCGGCCATAACACCATCGGCCGCGGTGCCGCCCGCGCTGATGTTGGAAAACACCGGATCCGAGCATGTCGTATAGTTCCAATTGAAACATATCTCGGGGGTTAGTCGCGTAAGCGCCCCGGCCAGCGCCGAGGTACCGGCAACATCCAGTGATGCCATCTTGATATCCATCGCCGGTATCATCGTTTTTCTCAATAAATTTACTGATCTTCGTCCCATTTTAAAATTCCCTCCTATAGGATTATATATGTACGTTCTCTCTCCTATACATAGTCTATGGACGGTCTTCGGCAATTAATATTTGATAGAAAAAATAATTATTTTTGGAGATAGTCTAAGTGCTTGAAATAACAAGATAATTTTATTAAGAATTTGTATTTTCAACGACCCACCACCATGCAAATGTAGCAATCAAAAATGACGCCACAAGCAGAAAAGGATCCTGTCTTTTCCACCATTTTCGAATTGAGAATGGCAATTTTTATTTTTTTCTACGCTTCTTTTGAAGTTTAAGTTTTCTTCTCTTCTTAAGCTCTCGACGTTCTTGTGCAAGACGCTCTGCTTCAATTGTAGGGTCTACTCGCGTTTTCACTGCAAAATCATTACGTTTGCGCATCCACTGTATCTTTACTTGTAAATCTTCTTCATTTAAAAGTTCTTGTCTTTTGTGGTCTGCCTCTTTAAAAGTAGCAAATCGTCCCGTAATTTTCCACGCGGGGCCTTCTTCGTGTGCTTGCGATTTCTCAATCATTAATGTCTCCTGTTGTTTCCTCTGTCGGTAAACATACCAACTGCTACTATTATAACCATTAATACACTTATAGTCAAGAGTATATCTCCAAGTTCCATTATTATTCCTCCCCAAGAATTTTATAATAAACTACTGATCTAACTACTTGATTATACCCTTCTTCTTTAATAACCAATGTAATCATTTTGTGAGGGTCGTCTTCTGGGCGCCAG
>Ga0209434_1000684_pt1 | contig 16081 bp, 20 predicted proteins | sample ETNvirnome_2_300_FD_184068 | JGI IMG/M metagenome (GOLD analysis project Ga0209434, IMG submission 184068) | Marine viral communities from the Pacific Ocean - ETNP_2_300 (SPAdes) (version 2) | ecosystem: Environmental > Aquatic > Marine > Oceanic | place: Pacific Ocean | collected 2013-06-22
GCTTAATAGAGCGTACAGCTGAGTGATGAAAGGAATGAAGCGATATGTCATTTAAGGATACTCTTGATGCCCTCGACGCTAGAGACGCAGCTACAGCACTAGTAGAAGAACGCTTCCTAGAGTCCGAGAGGGAATGGAAGGAAATCCTAGCTCGTCGCCCTATGCCCCCTAGCAGTGACACTTTAACTAAAGTCGCTGAACTAGTCCGACGTCATGGCCCTAAAGCTTCCAAGTTTTTGGGCTATCCTGGTTTAGCTGCCGCAATTACAGGGGCAGCTATGACTCCAGAGGGCACTTTCATTGGTGAAAGTGGCATTTTCAACATAGCACTTCAGCTCTTTGGATTTTGAATCATGGTCTCTCTTGCACACACTTGCGCTTATTTGTCGCGCCAAGCTTATAATGACGTCCCTGATTTGAACAGAATTAGGCAGGTCTGGATTGCTCGGTACAGTCGTAATGGCACTCAAGCTTTTGTTTCCAGGTCAATCGCTGGACATCTCCAACTTAATAGAGTAGTGTTCGACGACTATATGTTCCTAGTCTTTCGAGGCACTGATGAGATTGTTGATATTGACGTCGATCGGAAGTATACGAAGGCTGACTTCCAATTTGGTGGACGAGTTCACTCGGGTTTTCTCCAAGCATTAGAAGAGATACGTAGCGACTTGCAGGAAATTATGATCGAGCATCGGGACAAGAAATGGATTTTCACAGGGCACTCCCTAGGAGCAGCTTTGGCTCTACTGGCTGCTTCAATCTGGAATCCGTCAGCAGCTTACCTTTATGGCTGCCCAAGAGTAGGAAATAAAGTTTTCCTAAAGACTATTAAATGTCTGGTGTTGAACTTTAGGAACAGAGGCGATGTTGTCACTCGAGTGCCTCCGCCGACGTCGTTTATACAAATCTGGAGCTCGTTAAGACACAATCGAAAGCCGACGTTATATCGCCAAGCAAAGAGAATTATTCGCCTAGCTGGCCCCAGCCTTGGCCATAGTATAACATCCTACGAGGCTGCTACTCTAGAGCCGAAAGGAAACCCATGGTGGCTGACTTATTCCCCATATCCTTGCCCAATCCCTACGAAGCAAGATTCAAGTCCGTATCAGAATGCGAAGAGCTAGAGAGACGTGTAGAGCGAAGTAAGAAAATCGTGGTCGCAGCGATGCTGCTAACCGTCTTGGTAACCATTGCTGCAGACATTATCGCAGTTACGATCTTTCTCTCTTATTAGGTATGATTATCGTCTTTGTCGTCCTTACGACTTCTTTTGCTGGAATCGTATCGCGTCCACACTTCGACGATAAGCATGACTATGATCATGATGAGCAGCCAGTTCCAAATCATGCTGGTCGTAGTCATCTATAACTCCTCGATCACTATAAGACACTTCTCACTCTTTTTCCTTGGGTACTATTGTAGAGACGACTACGCCTCTCTCGCCCTGGAATCCTCCAACGTACGTTCGTCGACAAGGCGCCCCACGATGGAATTGTACTTGCACGATCCCACATCCTACGAGTAGCTGTATAGGGAGGGGCCCGTGATTAGAAAGCTCAAGGGTCACTTGTCCCTCCCAGCCAGCTTCAAGGACTGTGTTTTGTACTGCCAAGCCCAGACGAGCATAAGTACTCTTGTCTTTCACTGTGGCAACAACATCATCTGGGATGTTAAAGACCTCCAAGGTATGAGCTAACATGAACTTCCCAGAGAGAATTGTTACGAGTGTGGGGTCGTGAAATGTGTTCAGCTTGGGAGGTAAGTTTGGAGATATTGATTGCTGTGGATGGCCAAGGATTTGCCCGAACTCATCACCGAGACGAGCATCGTAGCCATATGAGCCTAATCCGTGAGATAGGACTCCGACTCTGGTCTTCTGAGAGATGAAGGGGCTAATCATGTTCCCACTAAGGACAGCATCCTCTATCTCGGAGTCTGCTAGAATAGCCATGTTACACTCTCTCGCTCTCGAACCAACACTCGTCGCACCCGTTCTCATACTTACGCTTCATGTCCTGATATAAAGCTGGGTACGCTCTGTATAAGATATCAGCAATCATGCCAAATACCTCACGTATCTCTTCTTCCGCTGACGGATGAGTTCTCATGGTGATAAGATGCCTCCAGTTTCGGTGATTTGTCGTCATGATAATCCCAGTAGACATTCCTATTGGCATCAGGCGTCTCATAGAAGACTGAAGCTTTTTCTTGCGACCAAAAGTCTTCCCAACCAACTCATCTCCTAAAGCGGCGACTAGATCTTTCTGGACAGCCTCTAGATCAGTGAATGTCATGGCGAAGATTTCTGCTACAGCCTTATGTTGAGGCTCTGGAAGTTCTGCAAAAGCGTCAGGAAAGTACGCATACAATTGTGTTGGCCTGACAAATCTTAACGACTCCTGAGAGAAGTTACATAGTCTATGGCGGACGACCTCATGTGTGAACACACGAGAGACACCTTCGATCGCGAACGTATCGTGGGCATGCTCTAAGACACTACCATGTTTCGTTTTTAGGATGTTGCTGATATAAGTCTGGTTACCCACTCGCACCTTTGTAAGATTGGGATTGGACTCTTCTGCCTTCTTGGTGGGAGTCTCCCAGGATTGATAACACCGTCGTCCAGCAATCTCGATGAGACACTCAGCTCCTGTCTTGGCATCAGTTTCCCAGTCTGGGACTTTATGGTGCTGTAGGAAATCGTTAGCTCCCACTTCTATAAGGTTAGTCTGAGCTATGTGAAAGACTTTCGGCTCTACAATTTTCATGCTTTGGGTTCCCATGCAAGAGTTGGTTCACAGTTGTTATATCCGCACTGTATACACTTTACACAACCTTCACTGAATGATAACCCCGGAATCCCGCACGAAGGGCAAGTCTCTCTGGTTGCCACAGACTTATCAGGAGACGAGTTCACATTCATGGTTGTGAACTTAGAACCCTCGCCTGCAAGGTGGCATCTGAGTACGTATCCAATCTTAGCTACAAGAGAGCAGAAGAACTTTCCACCCTGCCAAGCTGAGTCTTCCGAAGATACAATTCTCTCAAGCTCTTCGACGACAAAGTCAAGATCACGACCTAATCTCATGTGAGCCGAAATCATTAGAGTTAGGGCTGTAATCCACTCAGCGTTCTTTGCTGACCTAGAGTTGATAAATATTTCAAAGGGTCGACCTTCATACTCATTGATGGTAACATACAAGGCCGTGGGCATTGAGGGCCAAGCCACCTTGTAGGTAGGGCCAGATAGGACATCAGGACGCTTAGGTAGTTGATGATATTCTGGCCCTACAGCCTTGCCTGCTGTAGCTTTCGAGAGTATAGCTTCCCTAGCCTTTGAGGGCCTATAGGTGGTACAACCTTTACATCCGGAATTGTATGCTTCAATGTACACACGTTTGAAGTCCTCGAAGCCCATATCCTCTGGGCAGTTAATCGTCTTGCTCACTGAAGCATCAATCCACTCCTGGCAGGCTGCCTGAACTCTAATGTGATCTTCTACTGTGAGGTCATCGGCTGTGATAAGATACTCAGGTGGAGCTATATTGGGATATAAAGACGTCCATAAGAGGTATCCATACCCTTCTGCTGTGTACTTCTTGAACTCCCCATCAGCCTGAAGCACTCGCCGTGACATAACATGAGCAAAAGGAGGTTCCACGCCTGACGATACGTTCCCTACATAGATTGCAGTAGTTCCTGTGGGAGCGACCGTAAGGAGAACCCCATTACGAATGCCCCACTTCTTAATACTCTGACGTACGTTGGGAGGAAGCTTAGATACAAATGAAGCTTGGAGAAACTCGCTCTCGACGTACTCTGGGAACGACCCACGTACTTTTGCCAAATCAGAGGAAGTAAGATACGCTACCGTTGCAATCTCATGCATAACCCTTCTGATGAAGGCTTCTGATTCTGTGCTCCCATATCTAAGCTTGAGTTGGGCTAAGCAGTCAGCAAGCCCTAATACACCTAATCCAATACGACGTTTTGATCGGCCTTCGACTTCTTGAGCTGCTAGGGGGAACTGTGTTACATCGTATACGTTATCAAGGAACCTCACTCCTGTGCTGACCACCTTACGTAACAGGCCCCTATCGAGATAAGCTTCCGCCTCAAAGGGCTTCATCACCATTCGAGCTAGGTTCACGGCCCCGAGATTGCAAGCTCCGTTGTCTGGCAGAGGTTGTTCTCCGCAGGGGTTAGTACAATGAATTTCCTCGCAGTACCTGAGGTTGTTAAGGTCATTAACTCTATCTATGAAGATGACTCCGGGCTCGCTATAGTCAAAAGTACTATGAGTGATTAGGTCCATTAGCTCTCGAGCTGGAATTACTTGATAAATGTACTGAACCATACCATTATCGTCGGTGAATCGCCCTAGAGGCTCTGAAGGCTCTTCAGCAAGTGGAACTCTATGGTACAGACTCCAAAGCTCGTTGTTCGCAACTGCATCCATAAGAGCATCTGAGACGAGAATAGAGAGGTTGAAGTTCTGAAATTTTCCACTCATATGCTTGGCTTTAATGAAATCAAGAAGATCAGGATGCCAGTCAGCGAGAACACCTATCATAGCCCCACGCCGATTACCCGCTTGCATTAGAGCAGCACAAGCAGAGTTCCACATCTCCATGAAAGGCAGGGGGCCAGAAGCTTTAGCTCCAGTCTTCTGTAGAAGTGCTCCTGATGGTCTCAACGAAGAGAAATCCATGCCAATTCCCGAAGACCTATGCATAGTAACCACTGCATCCTGGAGAGCCTCGACAATCCCCTCGACGCTGTCCTCAATAGTTCTACACACAAAGCAGTTGAAGTATGTCACTCCCTTAGAGGTTCCAGCTCCTGCCAGAATTCGCCCACCTGGAACCCAAAGGCCCTTCTCCATTGCCTCGAGAGCATCCTCTTCGTGGTCGGAGTCATCATCCTTATAGACGTGCCTGACCACTCTTCTGTGTGATGCCTCTGGGGTAGCCTCGTTTCCCCAGCGATATTTGTCTCTCCAGATATCTTGTACTAACTCTTGTTGGTATAAGTTCACTTTCAGGTGAACAGGATCGATTGTGAACCTCGACATTAGGAAACTCCTCCTCTTTTACCTCCATTGGGATCACCTATAATGATACTCCCCTGCAGCTCCAGAGTCCTCTTTGCAAGTGGCCTCATCGGAGACGTCACTCGAAGTACATAAGACAGAACAGAAAGAGCCCTTTCGGTTACCATCTCTCTCATGTTATCGCTGCTCTTAGAACGACAGACCTCCCAATACATTAACGTCTTTTCCCCCAGAGTGTGAACCTCCATAGCTATACTAGACTCCCTTGTTTCTTTCTTCCCCCTTAGGGGCGCGTACTTTTTAATTGTTACAATGTAAAGGTAGCGGACCTGAAGGGGAAAGTAAAATAGTTAGTGCTCCGTGAGAGTTTAGCACCAAGCTTTTAAGTTACCCCAGCTTTTTCCGAACGATCCATTTGCTGTGAATGGTACTCTAGTAATGCCCCACTCTTTGGGGACTCGACGCATTGCTGCAGAGATTAGCCTGACGACTTCTGCAATCTTCTCTGAGTCATCTGGGCACTCAGTGACAATCTCGTCATGTACTAGGTTGACAATTCGAGCCCCTAGCTTCTCAACTGCTTTGCGTGTCTCGATAGCTGAGATAAGGCAGATGTCTGAAGCTGTTGACTGGTGTGGAAAGTTAGCTGCCTCATTCATCATGTGCTTTATCATCTTACGGGTGACTAAGGTAAAGCGACGCTTTCTGCCGAATGCTGTGATTATCGTCCCTCCCTTGAGAGCTGCACGACGACATTTAAGAATAAAGTCGTGTGCTTTGGGGGCACGTTCAAACCACACATCGATGGTCTGTTGTTCTTCAGCGACGGAGGTTCCAAACTCTTCAGCTAAAGATGGAGCTTCTCTACCGTAGGGAATGCCAAAGTTGACGGCCTTCGCACGCATTCTCTCCTCACTGGTGAAGCTCTCTCCAAACCGAGCTTTGGCTACCTCGTCATGGAGACTCATGCTCTGGGAGTTATATATGTCACAAAGGAACTCGTCACCACTTAGGGCAGCAAGGCTTCTAAGTTCGGCTTGGTTCTCGTCAACCTTAACAAGCACATAGCCTTCAGGAGCGACGTATTGATTCCTAAGGTCCTTATCACGCTGGACGTTCTGAACATTAGGTTGCCTGCTAGCTAAACGTCCTGTAGGAGTTCCATGAAGAAGAAACGTTGTGTGAACGCGTCCATCGCCTTCGATGTGCTTCTCTAGCCCTAGAACGTCAGTGGAAAGGGCTTTGGCGACCTTGCGATAAGCTCTTAAGGCTTTGACGATTGGGAGTTGGGGCAGTCTCTCGAGTGTTTCCTTGCGTGTGTTTCTCCTTCGGGTCTTAATCTTGAAGTGGTCAAACAAAAGAGTTTCCATCTGCGCAGGGCTAGCGGGATTAACTGGGCGCCCGGCGAGTTCGTTTATCTCAAGGGTTTTTGAGTCAACAACCGCTTTCAAGCGGTCATGGTTCTTTCTAACTTGTTCCTTGTCGATCAAGAGTCCTGCACGCTCCACATGGAATAGAAGTTCTGAAGCTGGGATTAGGACTCGAGTATAGAGCTTCTCTGAATGTCTATCGCGGGCAACGCGTTTCCTATAGACCTGAGCTACGCCAAAGGTAATTGCTGCGTCAGTTGCGACGCGTTGAAAGAGAATTGGTTTTGGCACTTTCTCATAGGAATCTGTCTTCTTTGGGGCCCATTGTTTGACAATATGCTTATAGCTTGGCGCCTTTAGGACATCAGCTCCTATTTGTTCTAGATCGTGAACTCCGGGAACCTCATCTAGGCAGTAGCTCTGAAGCATGGCGTCGTCATCGACTCTTGATGGTAGACCTATAGCTCTTAGGAATCCCATATCAAACTTGCCGTTCTGCCAAAGCCACTGTGGCTTCTTGGTTTTGAATAGTCTCCCAAGCTGTCCCATAACCTCTTCAGGGAAGACATACGTGTGGCTATCTTTATGAGCGACTCCAAGGCAAAGGATTCGGTCCTTATTACAGCTGAATCCTGACGTTTCAGTATCAGCCGCTAGGAGAGGCTGCTTGATTAGAATGTTGATAGCTGCCTCAATCTGCTTTGGTGTTTCGCATACTGTCATGGAGGGTTCGATGAAAGGACGTACATTCTTACCTTCGAGGAGCTCAAACCCGTAAGCGACGTCTTCACGTAGTTGCCTAAAAGACCCTCCACCATGGAGAAGAGCTGCAGGATGTACTATAGGTAAGATCCCAAGCTCGGCAAGGTGACTTTCAATTAGACGCCCCCTCTCTTGGGTAATCTTTAGATTGGTGTTTCCAGTTAAGCTGACGGCAGCTCCTCTCCCTAGGGCTATTATAAGGCGTCGTGGGTAAGCCTGAACTTCTTTTAAGAGGCGATCCTGGCAACAGCTGAGAGCTTGGTTGAATCTAGAAGGGTTATCCTCTTTGTTTAGGGGGAGACACATTGTCGCGTTAGTGGTATAGACGTCAGCTTCCTCTCCTCCTGGAGTGACGTACCATAAAAGCTTTCCAGAGCTACCGACGAAAGGAATACCTTTGCGGAGCTCCTGTATGCCTGGACCTTCCCCCACGTAGACCACTGGAGCTTCTGGATTGCCTCGGCTACCAACGCTAGGACCTCTATAAGGACACTTAGGGCAGTCTGGTAAGCCTCTCTTCACTGGTTGCTCTCAATTAGGGCAGCTTCTTCCAACTCTCGAAGAGCTTCAACCTTACCAGCATTAAATTCGTGTCTAAAGCTATTAGGAAAGCGTTTGCTCCGATCCCTTGCGGACTTGTGCTGGCGAATGAGGTCATCGAAGGTTTGTTTGTTAATTACTAATCTCTCCATTGTTTAATCTACCTCCTTTTACCCCGAAACCATCTTCTTACAGTTTGTAGGTTCACTTGTGCCTGGGTATTAAGAGATTCGCTAGCTTCCCAGAAGTCCCCACGAGGAGGATGACTCTCCAAGCAATCTTCAATCTTTAGTCCTTGTAGTCCCACTCTGATAGGCATCGCTGAGTCAATCCCTGCTGCATATGAAGAACATCGGAGATCGTCTATGACATTGTCGGAGAACCCTAAGAGGTGGATGCTATAATCTCTCCTGAGGTCACATAGGAACCTGACTACTTCTAGTCTAGTACCTAGGAGGTCAGTGATGTCTCTGGCAACTCCCCAACAGGTGACCCCAGGTAAATCTTTAAGGAGATTAGCGCAATCACAGATCTCCAGAAAAGTTTTCCCTTGGGGCACAGCCATAAAAGGTTCGAGTCCTAGTTTAAACCATCTTTTGGCTGCAGCAGTGGTATCTATGACAGTCCTATGTTTTTGGCGTAGATGATCTGGTAGGACAGTCACAGCTGGATTCACGATCTTCGCAGCTGCTTGCATAGTCTCCCATGATACAGGCTCACCTAGCTCGACGAGACTATGGTCTAGGATGATAAAGGCTCCAGTGCCCTCAAAGATGTCGCGGTATTCATCTTGGTGTTTGACAATGTCGTGTGCAAGGAGTAAGTGATAGTCTCCGAGAAGGTTTTCTTGCTTAAGAGCTCGAAGGATTGCTGGAGGGGCGACAGGTGCAAATTTTGTGCTCATCTGATTTCTCCTCCCCTGATAAGCTCGAAGAACTCCATTCTGGCAGCGGGGACATCACGGAAGATTCCTTTCACAGAAGATGTAGTGGTCTGAACTCTGGGGGTAGTAACCCCCCGAGCAGTCATGCACAAGTGTTTAGCACTCACCACAACGATCACTCCTTTAGGATGTAACTGCCCATGTAGAATATCAGCGATACGATCTCCGATGGTCTCCTGCAGAGTGGGCTTCTCTAGTCCTACGGCTTGCACAAGTCGAGTCATCTTGGATAATCCAACGACCCTCTTATCGGGGACGTACCCAATCGAGGCCGTACCAACCGCTGGCAGTAGATGGTGTTCACATATCATCCGGAATGGGATGTTTGACTGAACAACCATACTGTGGAACCCTTCAGGGATCTCAAATCCATCGCCTAGGACTTCTTTGGCATTGAAAGACTGGTGATACTCCAACAAGTACGCAGCAAACCTTCGAGGAGTCTCCTTCAGTCCTGGATTGTCCAGATCCATACCCAAAGTCTTCAAGACTTTGGCTATAAGGGCTTCTAGACATTCTTTATCACTAGGGGCTATTCCCATATTATCTTTCCCTTTCATTACCATACATTAGAACATGAAGTTGAGGGAGTACTATCGCCCCTTGTAGGATGGGTTCGTCCATAACCCACTCAGACACGATACGATATCTTTCTAGGAGGTTTCTAGCGAGTGTCCCCCTAAAGATGCGATGTACTTGAAGACTCGGATTACCTACTGTGATGAAGAAGGGTGTAGTCCCACTCATGAGGCAGACCCGTTTTGCGAACTCTATATCACGAGGATCAAAGACAACAACTTTGACGTTAAGCCCCCAAGCATCTCGTGTATTGTTGCAGAACTCAACGAACACTTCAGGCTCGAACTTTTCTCCCATTCCAGGCCCTTTAGGGCTTACAGTTACGACATCACATCTCTTGAGCCATGACTTCCAATATGTTCCTTGAGTCTCGACAGCTATTGTCTTACTTGCCCTCTTCAAGGAGTCTACCAGGCTATCTAGATTCCATAGACAAGGGTTGCCGCCACTAAATGTTACCATCGTAACGTCTTTACCCTTCTGCAGAACTTCGTCTAAGATCTCCTTCTCAGACATATAGCGAGCATTCCGTTGAATTTCCTCTTTGTCCACTGCGAACATGGAGTCACACCTGCTACACTTATAGTCACACCCACCGAGGCGAATGAACATAGTCTGACACCCTGCAGTGAAGCCCTCACCGTGAATTACTGGCCCAAATATCTCTATTACAGGTATTTTAGCTTCGCTCATAATGTCACCAACTCTCTTTGTTCATACTTTCCCACACTTTAAAGCATTCTCCTAAAGTGGGGTCACTCTGAGAGCTGGGTTGGCAACCTCTGCAGAGCAGTTTGGAGTTTCCCAGACTTTAACGCGGCTTAGAGTAGCTCGTTTGTGGCTACGAACACCTACTGGATGCTGTAGTCGCTCAAGCCAATGTTTAGCAAGCTCTTCAGCGGTTGGGATAAAGGGTACAGCATACACTTTCATCTCATACGCAGTCTGGCCTGCCCACCAGCCATATTTTTCTATAGCTTGTTTGACCAGGTTAAGCTGGACATCGCCTGCAGAGTTGAGAAATATCTTTTGGAAAATCGGGTCGTCTACGTAAAGGATCATTGCATGATCACACGGGGCATCGATGTGCTCAACCATAAGTTCCTTTAGAAACCCGAAGTCAACTACCATTGAGGTCTCTTCACCTTGCCGACGTAGGGACGCTGCATAGCAAGTAGCCTCGATCGCATACCTGTGCCCATGAAGGTTCCGACATTTCGAACCATGAGTTGGTATGCGATGACCAGCATCGATACATATTCGACGAGTTACTGTATACATTGTTCAGATCAATCCTTTCCTGAATGCAAACTTCTCAGGCATTGTCACCTCAAGGGAACCATCCTCTTTCTCCTCGACCTCCACAACTGATTTCGGCACCCATATAGGTTCTTCTAAACCAAAATCAATCAGGTAAGCGAGCTCTGTCTCGTGAACATACTCTCCGCTAAGGCGCACAAGATTACTCTTCCCCGAAATTTGTCTGGGCATCAGTTTGACTCCTCTCTAGTCTATGAAAGTTCTCCTTTTTGAGCCTTGGCTTGATCAATCATGAGTTGCACCTCTTTTGACATTCGACGTGGTCTTCCTTTGGGAGTGAATCCTGACTCAACAAACTCATACTGTGGGGGAAGACCTTCTAGCATATTGCTAATCTCTTCTGCCCATAGCTGTGTAAGCATCTGATTCTCAGCCGTGATTACTTTATGTCTGGTATCTACGGTTAGAGAGATGCTGTTAAGTAGCGCATGATGATGCTGTAGTGTATACCTTGCTCTGACTAAAGGGAAAAAGGAGACTTTGACTCCTGAGACAATTGGAGCTAGAGTTGGAACAGAGCAACAGATGGCTGCTACAATCTTCTGTTGTTTTTTGAACTCTTGGAGAAGAACTCCCACGTGAGTATCGGTCCAGTAGGCTTCCGTGTCCTGCATGTTCCCTGAAACTATACAAATAGCGTCGAACAATTCAACTTCCTCAACCTGGACCTTATAGACAGTTCTTTCCAAGGTGTTCGGTTGCATTGTGAGCTCGTCACGGATTAGCACTTTTTGTGAAACTACCTCAAAAGTGTGATCATGCTCTAGCAGCACTCCCAGTAGAGTCCACAGCTCATGGCCGTTATATCTTTGAGCACATATCACTAATAGTTTTCCCATTGTTCTCTACTTTGTCGTCTTTTCTTTTTCCTTTTTGAACCGGTTTTGTACTTCTTCTGAGGTAATAGGTTTAGCCTCGACATCCTTCAGATGTCCAGAAGCTCCTTCTGTGGGTGACTCTCTAGTGAGTTCTTCCCAGTCTGAGCTAATGGGTTGTCCTTCATTATCAAGGTCAAGTCTCATTAGATACATGTTCCCTCCGGCCAAGAACACTTTGATAGGAAGTTTGTGCGCAATGATGTAGGAGGTGAGTACCGAACGTAAGTAAGTAGGCTTTTTATCAAGTCCTGTCAAGTCTGCCATGCAGACCTTTTTTCCCATTTCTAGGAATTGCTTTATGATGGGATAGCTTACTCTACCACGACGGCCAAGTCTCTCAGTCGGGATCTCTGCTGGGTCTACTGGGACGAGCTTTACCATAACGACTCTCCTACGTCTTTATGCTGCATACTCGGTTGGGTCTTCGGTGTGAGCTTGATTGAAGGCATCACGTCGAGCTCGACATGTGGGGCATGTACCACAATGGAGCTCTCCGCCAGCGTAACATGACCAAGTAAGTTCGAATGGGACTCCGAGACGAGCACCAAGAGTGACGATTTCTGCTTTCATTAGCGACATCAACGGGGTATGTAGACGTACTTTGTGATATGTCCCAATATAGATAGCGTTTGCCATGGCGCCAATGAACTCAGGAGTACAGTCTGCGTACGCGAAGTTGTGGGCATCCTCAGCGTGAGCACCAAAGTAGACTCCCCCCTTGTCAGCTTCACTCAGGTGGGCTATTGCGTAGGATGTTATATAAGACAAAAGCTGTCCGTTGCGGAAAGGGTGATACGTTGGGGATTTCCCATATCCGAGATCGTCATAGCTAGCGTCCGGTATCTTTGAATCTGGGTCTGTGAGCATTGACCTCGGTTGTTGTGCTAAAGTTAGAGTCTCGTGCGAACAGCCAAGGGTCTCAGCGACCTCACATGCGGCCATAATCTCCTTGTAGTGGCGTTGCCCATAGTCGATGGAAATAGCTGTGACAGACTCAAAGTCTCTATTTGCGAGGTGTAAACAAGTTGAACTGTCTATTCCGCCACTAAGCAATACGAACGCCTTTTGCATAATCTAACTCTCCTCTTCTCTCGACCAGGATAATAGTCTGTCCTTTTAACTTGGTTTAGTCAAGTTAATTAGTCAAGTTTCCATCCTCCAAGAAACGTTTTAGCTCTGCGGCATACACCCTATAAATACCTCCTACTCGCACGACCTTTACATCTCCTCTGTCACGCATAGCAAGAACGGTAGGGTAGGATACCCCCAAGAGAGCTGCAAGCTGTCTCAGGGATACCCACCCGCGAGCCGATAACGCATTCGCGGCTTTGGCGTCAGAAGGGGTCGCTGCCATCGCCTTCTTCGTCAGAGTGAGGTGGAAGAACGTCTCTCACGCTATTGCTAGGACGCCCCTGATAAGGACGAACATCCACACGCAGTCGAGCACGAGCTCCCAACAGCTCACCTTCGAGAGCGACCTTTTCTGGGTCAAACTTGGCGACTGATAGTTGTTGAGGTAGCTCACTGTCTTGCAGCTGGATCCTCATCAGGGCTTTCTTGGCACGAGGTAGTCCACCTTGGTTGAATGTCGTATGGTAGAACAGGTGACGACCAACGTTATCGCCGCCCTCGACCTCCCAATCCCAAGTCCACATGGGATTTCCTGATCTCTGGCTGAACTCAAAGGTCAGATTCGAGAGTACTGCCGGATAGAGACCTCGGGCTATGACCTCGTAGGTACCCTGTTCGTCGACGTCACTGAGATCGACGACAAGACTTTTTCCTTCTTCGCCTCCTTCGAACTCGACGCCCTCTTCAGCTTCATTGGATGGGGGGTTGGTTTCTTTCTTCGGCATTACGTGCTCCTCTTTTGCCTTTACGTGGTGGGTAATCCAATAGCTCTCAGGATGAGAGGTATGGTGGGGTTCTCGAAGTGAGACCCCGTGAATGAGGAGAATCTATTCTTAGCGCTAAATCTACCCACTGGCTGTACATAGAGCAGCCGTTTGGGATCTTTCTCCTCAGTAGCTTGCTTCAGAACTAGGTGGCCAACCATATCAGCAAAGCCTTGGATGGCATTGACTAGCTTGCCTGTGAGGGCAGGTGTATAGTTGAACCTCTTCTGCTCGTCTTGTACATAGATTCGGCCGCAGGTGATTAACAGATGACATGGGAGATTCCTGAAGTTTCGTACAGCACGTTGTACCATGTGGAAGTTGCGCTTGTACTCAGGCCACTCTGCGGTAGCGACCTCTTCATCTAGTCGAGTGGCATCCACAATACCAAGTAGCTGGTACATGCAAAGAGCGTCAGCTTCGGTGAGAGAGTCCAAGATGACAGTCCGATAGCGCCTAGGTGTGGTGACCTCTTTGCCTTTTAGCTTGGACTCCAGTTCGGCGAGTTTCTCTTCAGCTTCATCACCATGTTGGTCCCTTAGCTGGCAGTGAAACTTGAGGAATTTGTGAACCCTGCCTAACTGCTCAAAGGTGCCAACGCGCACTCTGTCGATATTGTTGAACCCAAACTCGGGGTCAGCTTGCTTATAGGTCAGACTTCCGCCCTCCATGTCGACCATGAACACATCCCTCATCGCAGGAACTGCCGCTGAGGTGCCGACTAGGAATGTCTTACCAACTCCAGCCTCTCCGTACACAACGAATTTGAGGTATTCAGTCTCTTCCTCGACTTCGACGATGCTGAATGGGGGCTGTTTCGAGTCAGGTTTCCTGATCAGCTTTGAAGGAGTTGTAGCTACTGTTGTTTCAGTAGCAGCCTCTTGACCAGTAGTAGATTTCACCATTTACTCTTCCTCCTAGGGTCTTAAGTATTCTCGCCACTCATCTCTTTCTTCTGAGTCGGGGCGTGTAATGTCGTTCAGCATCCCTCTCCAGTCGTCGTTGTTGTCTAGAGCAACACAAGGTCCTAAGAAGAAACAACTACCACAAAAGAGTCCGGGACTAGAGTATATGGGCAAATCAGGATTGAGCATCTCTGATAGCTCTAGTAGGATCTTCTCTCCTTCAGCAGCCATTTGGTGAGAGCTTCTCTCTATCCAGTCTCTCCTAATGAAGGGATCTCTGTCTTCTGTTTCTTGTTCTGCGAGGCGGTTTAGGCAGCGGACATTTGCTGCGGGTGCTTTATCAACACTACCATATAAGTTAACTAATGCATTCTTATACAATTTGTGGCTTGTGGTTTGACTCTTGTTTGTGCTAATTAGACCTGATTGAAGGATGGCAGGGTGCACAACTTCAGTCTTTCGGTGCTGTTGGTATACCATCCCTTGAATTGGTTTCTCGTACAGCACATTACCTGCCCAACAGTAAGAGGTAACTTGTGAGTCGGTATCGAGATGGCCAGTATTAAACCTTTGAGCTGATTTGTAATCGATGAGCCACAAGCTACTGTTCTCATCTTCTACCACTCGATCGATGGTTAGATCGTAGACAACACGATCATACTCTGAGCACTTAAAGGGTATAGGGATCTGAGCTCGCACCTCGACTTGAGGGATACCATCTACCCAGTAGGTCTTCAAGGGATCTCGGGTTTCGAGCCAGACTAGATAGTAGTCCAACATTTCCACGCCTAGCTCAAGAGCTTCTCTCCAGTTGTCTGGTAGCGAGACTGTAGGACACCTTCGACAAGCTTCAGCGTACCCTCTAAGAGCGTTCGAGGGTGAGCCAAACAGGTTGTACCCATGCCAATCCTCAAGACCGTAGTGAATTCCTGAACCTAACCAGAAGGGAGTATAAGCTTCAATGAAAGTGAGGTTATCACGGAGAGATGAGGTCCAATTCCACTTACGACGACAGCTACGAAAGGAACCACGATCACTCGTTCTAATACAAGCTGTAGTCATTTACGCTGCATTTTCATACCAGCCTCTTTAGCCCGCTGAGGTTGGTGGGTCCAATGAAAGATCATCTGTTTCCTGTTACGCTCTTGTAACTTATCAACTATTATAAAGAATTGTATAGAGGACAATCAAGAGAGTCTTTTTTGGTTTTTTATGGTCTTCAAATGACTTTTCTTCTTAGTATCCTTCGTAGCTGATCTGGATTACGGAAGACACTAGCAATGTTTAGCCTCTTTGTACGTAGAGCTTCTAGTACGTCTTCTTCCACAGTTCCTAGATGTTTAACATAGTAGATGCTTACAGGGTTTCGAGTGGTTAGTCTTTGGAGCCTATCCTCAGCTTGAATGTTATCCATATAATCCCATTCGCACCCAAGGAAGTATGCTAGAGAAGCAGAGTCAAGGTCAAATGACTGTGCGAACTTGATCGAGCAGAGTGCAATTCCACGTTCTCTCTTGAAAGTCTCCAGTGTGGTGCTAAGCTCTTCTATACTCATTCCCCCTTTAAGCTCTACTATTGATTTATGGCCTTCAGCTTGAAGAGCTTGCCGAAAGTGAGATAGAGCTTTAGCGAAGGGCGTGAATAGGACTATATGGGGCTCCAAGCCTCCATCTTGCATGTGCTCCAAAATGGCTTTGAAACCAGCTCCGACTTCAAGTTCAGGATTAAAAAGCTTAGGAGTTACTAATAGTTGTCTTAGGCGAGTTAGCTTTGCTAGTACAGTAGGTGCCACCACAAGCTCAGATCTAGAGGAATCATCTTCGAGGGGAAGCTCAG
>Ga0209434_1000686_pt1 | contig 16051 bp, 17 predicted proteins | sample ETNvirnome_2_300_FD_184068 | JGI IMG/M metagenome (GOLD analysis project Ga0209434, IMG submission 184068) | Marine viral communities from the Pacific Ocean - ETNP_2_300 (SPAdes) (version 2) | ecosystem: Environmental > Aquatic > Marine > Oceanic | place: Pacific Ocean | collected 2013-06-22
CGACCTTGGTCGCGGGGATCAACCCCTGGCGCGCGTAGTTATACCCCATCTGCGTCGGGTAGTTCGTTCCGAACTCCTTGTTCAGGTCGCGTATTACTGCGTACGGTGTCATGTGCTTCACCTCCTTCCTGACTTTTGCTGCAACAACCTCTGTGCGGTTGCTACTATTTATAAATATATTATCAATTTTTTTTATTTTTTTTTCAAGACCCGTACCCGTTACGAATTTCGTACCGATTTTTCTGAGTGTTACGGTTATATAGCAAAAATGAGCCGGTGGTTGCGGTGAAGCTTTGTCTTCGTTATACTACTTTATATGCAGGAATGGGATGTTGAAAACGCCCTGCGATCGTTGGAGATCGAGAAGCAGGTCCACCCGGATGAATCGTCCGAGGACATTGCTAAGCGTATCTTTGACGAAAATACGGTGCCGGCTGCTTTAGCGCTGGTTTATCTTGCGCAGCATTCTCCAAATGAAAAGATTCGCCTTGATTCGGCTAAGTACGTTCTTGAACGTGTTCTTGGGAAGATCGGCGATGACACTAAATATGACGCCAATAATCCTCTCGAGAGGCTTTTGGCAGAAATCGTCGATTAAGGAGATAATATGCCGAAGATGCAAACCCCTGCTGGTAAAGCTGTTACCGCTGGCGGGAAGGGTATTAAGGGTAAGCGTGGTGCTGCCTCTAAGGGCCTTGCCGCTGGTGAAAAGGGCATTAAGTCCGATCCTAGCGTCGTATCAAATCGCTTGTAGGTAGAGCCGGCCGCCGAGTGCAGGTCGCCCCACCCAGGTTTGGGGGTAGATCTATTATGGTTGGCCTGAAGGGTGCTTTGCTCCTTTCTACCTTTCGGCGGATAGATCTGCCCCCTTTTATTGGGCTTGGCCTCTCAAGGGAGTCAAATGGGGACTGCTACAAAATTGATCGTGGCGATTACCGGACTAGTGGTTGCGGTGGGCACACTTATCGGAGCAATTAGCGTGACCCTTGGCCGGTCGTCTGAGTCGGGATCAGGTGGGGTGACGATTGTGTTGAACTCGCCGGAGGCTTACGCCGAGTTTCTGAATAACCACCCGGCGGGTCGCTAAGATGGGTTTAGCCTGTGAGAACCGTTAATAAAGCCGAGTACTTTGCGAAGATCCGGTATACGCCTCACCCCCTACAGTGGATTTACCATAATTCGCCTGCGCGTTTTCGGGTTGCCGTTTGTGGTAGGCGTTTTGGTAAGTCAACGATGGCTGGAAAGGATGTTCAGCCGGAGTTATTCCTGCCTGATAAGCGTTTTTGGATTGTTGGGCCTACATATGATTTGGGTGAGAAAGAGTTTCGAGTTATTTGGGACGATTTGATTGTGGTTCAGCAGTTAGGTATGGATAAGAGGGTCAGAAAGGCTTATAATAAGCGTTCTGGCGATATGTATATTGAATTTCCTTGGAAGACGCGTATTGAGGTTCGATCAGCCGATCATCCGGAGAATCTGGTTGGTGAACGTTTGGATGGGGTTATAGTTAGTGAGGCCGCGAAGCACAGGGTAGATACTTGGGAGAGGTATTTGAGGCCGGCGTTGGCTGATAACCGTGGGTGGGCTGATTTTCCGACTACACCTGAGGGGCAGAATTGGCTTTATAAGATGTGGCAGCTGGGACAGAATCCAGATATTCCTGAGTATGAGTCGTGGAGATTCCCGTCCTGGGATAATCCTGCTGTGTATCCTGAAGGGGAAGACGATCCAGAAATCGCGCTTCTGAAGAAGACTACTATATATGAGTGGTTCCTTCAGGAGATTGCGGCAGACTTTACGTCCTTTGTCGGCAAGATTTATCCTGAGTTCGATGAAACCATACATGTGCGCAAGACTCAATACAATCCTGAGTGGAAAAACTACATTGCCTTTGATTGGGGCTTCGTAAATCCCCTGGCAGCTATTGAGTTCCAGGTGGATCCCCAGGACAATATTTATATATGGCGCGAACATTATGTGGCATATAAGACGTTGGAGGAGCACCTAGAGATAATGCAGGGCAGGGAACAGCCTCCTGATTATCGAATCGAGTGCACTTTTGGCGATGCAGCGGATCCCGAAGCTGTGGCTGTGGTGTGTCAGAAGTTTGCTGCCTGTGTAGCAATGCCAGAAGCAAAGACTAATTGGCGTCAGGGTGTCGAATTAGTTAAAACGTTCCTTCAAATGAGGGAAATAGGCAAAGCAGATGAGTTTGGGACACCCCTAGAGGCCCCTAAGTTGTTTGTTGATCATTCTTGTACTAACCTTATTCGTGAGTTCAACAATTATCGGGCAGGAAAGCGTCCGGATCAGCCTACATCAGCTACTACTCCTAATAATGTTTCAATGAAGGTTGATGATCACGCGTTAGATGCGCTAAGATATGGGTTGATGCATGTGTTCGAGCTTGGAGCTAAACACCATTTGAACGAGACGGTTAATTTAGCTGATGTACGAACAAACGCGCAGCCTTTCTTTACGACGGAAAAGAGCTTTTAATGGGACTTTTGGATAGCATTAGAAATCTGACGCTTCCGGAATTAGAAAAGGAAGCTGAATTCGTAGAAATGACAGAAGACGGCGATGCAATGATTTTTGCCTCTTCTCCTGTGCCTCGTGCGTATACTAGTAACAATGATTTTCGTGAGCTAGGTAATACGGGTCAGTCACTGCTGACTAGTTTTGCGCGTGAGGAATATAATTCTGATCTACGCGGCTTGAACGGTTTGCGTGTATATGACAAGATGCGTCGTGGGGATGCTCAGGTAAGGGCTACGCTACGCTTAATTAAGACCCCTATTCTTGCGGGGCATTGGTATGTAGAACCTGCTTCGGAAGATAATATTGATCGAGAGATTGCAGATTTTGTTTGGGACAACCTTACAAAATGGATGACAATTAGTTGGTCGCAGATTTTATACGAGTGCTTGTTGATGCTTGATTTCGGATATTACATGTTCGAAAAGGTATGGATGGTGCGGGATGATAAAATTGTGTGGAAGAAGCTTGCACCTCGACATCCGATGGACGTTCAGGAATGGTTCCTAGATGCATATGGTGGGCCTAACGCCGTTTCTATGTATCCCAACGCAGCTAATTATGCTTCGGGAGAAATTATAATTCCGATTGACAAACTTTTGATTTTCACTTTCGATAAAGAGGCGGGAAATCTAGAGGGAATGTCAATTTTGCGGAGTGCTTACAAAGCTTGGTACTTCAAAGATAACCTTTACAAGATCGATGCTATTCAAAAAGAGCGTCACGGGATTGGTATTCCGATTATTAAGTTGCCTGCAAACTTCACGGACAACGATAAGACGCTAGCTAACGAGATCGGTAAGAATCTAAGGACTAATGAAAAGGCACATGTGGTGCTTCCTCCTAATTGGGAGATCATTTTTGCCGATCTTCAGGGAAACCCTGTCAATGCGATGGATTCTATTGAACACCATGACAGAGAGATTGCTCGAAATGTTCTTGGACAGTTTATCGCCTTCTCTTCGGGCACCAGTGAGCTTGGCGAACAAAATGTAGAACTCTTCAATAAAGCCACCAGATATATAGCCGAATTTATTCGAGATACATTTAATAAGTATGCGATTCCACAGTTGGTGGACTTCAATTACACTGTGGATGAGTACCCGGAACTTAGATTCCGGAGAATTGGTGAAACCGTAGATTGGCGTACACTGTCCTTTGCAATGAGAAACTTTATCGGCGCGGGTGTTATCACGCCCGATGAACGATTGGAAGGATGGACACGAAATGAAATGGATCTTCCTAAAGAAGATAAAACAACTGCCCGCCTTGTTGCGACACCTCAATTACCTGAGGATAACGGCAAAGACAGCGAGGATCAAACTAGGGCACAGCCGCCCAGGCAAAGTCAAGCGGCGAATCAGAGATTGATGCCGGGTAGTGCCGCAGGTCGAGATAGTTCGGGGGGGTAGTGTTGAAGTGCACAGCGTAGATCGGTATACTCTTAAATAGCATGTCAGTAAGGATATAATGTGACTGAAGACGGCGTAAATCCAATTAAATTAGGCTATTGGGTTGATTTAAACGGTATTGAATGTTCGGATACGTCTTGGATTCAGGCTGTACCTGTTGGCACCTATCAGCACCCTTCGTATGGCGAGATTAGCTTCACGCCTGACAAGATTTCGAATATGGCTCTTAACGTTAAGAACGAGGTCCGTGATACTCAACTCGATGTAGATTACGATCATAAGAGTCAGTCAGGTAAGGCCGCCGGTTGGATTAAAGACGCGCAGGCCCGATCTGACGGTTTATATTTACAAGTCGAGTGGACAAACACAGCTACAGAAGCAATCAAAAACAAAGAATACAAATATTTTAGTCCGGAATATCAGGACAAATGGAAGCACCCAAAGACAGGCAAAATTCATCTGGATGTTCTTTTTGGTGGAGCTCTCACCAACAGGCCCTTCCTAAAGGATTTGTTGCCTGTGAACTTATCCGAGTTAATAGGCGATCAAGGAGAGCCAATTATGGCAGATGACACATTTGTCACCACCATGAAGAACATTCTTGGTCTTGACGGGGAAACTTCAGACGAAGCGATCCTTAGTGCGGCTGAACAACTTGTTGTTCAGAATGAGACTGAGGAAGTTACTACTGAAGTCCCAGAGAGCAGCCCTGACTCGATTCCAGAGCTTGTAACCGCTTCTGAAGAGACAACTGAGATGGTTGCTTTGACTGAGACTTATCCCGAAGTCAAGGCACTCGTTGATCGCGTCGCACTTCTTGAAGTTGCGAACAAGCTTAGTGAAGTGAATTTGCAGATGCAGGAATGGGATAATACCCGTCCCTACACTATTCCAAGTACACTTCGGGATCGGGCGCGTAAGCTGCTGTCTGAAACCCGCTCTACTGAACTTTCGGAGTTCTTTAATGAACTGACGAAAGTTGGTATGGTGCCCCTAGGCGAGACCGAGTCTGCTACTCGTGGTATTGATAAGTCAGCAGCGGATACTTTCCAACAGATGGTTGATAAACAGCTCAGCGAGGATCCGAACATGGATTACGTCGACGCTGTTACTAACATCTCGAGGGATAATCCGGAGCTGTTCGAAGAATATCGACGAGAAGCGTTCCAGGAGGTTAACTAATGGGCGTAGGACCAAACTATGTCCTCGATAAAGGCTTTCAGGCCAGCGAGGCCCTCACACAGTATTATCTTGTCAAGCTAGGCTCTTCAGAGGGCTATGTTGACCAGAGCGATACTGCAAATGAGGTATGTATTGGGGTTACCCAGGAAGCATGTACAACTGCAAACGCTACTAGCGGCAAGATTGTTGATGTCCGAATTATGGGCGTCAGCACTTGTGTTGCATCTCAAGCGGTCAACCTTGGGGAACTCGTCCGTAGTAGTGGAGCTGGAAAAGTCAGTGGTCTTGCCGGAGCTGTAAAGCAGAAGGTTCTGGGCGTTGCCCTTACCGCTGCTGCAGCGGACGGAGACCAGTTTGACGTTCTTCTGACTCCACTCGTTGAAGTAGACAACTCGTAACGAGGGAGGTGAGAGCAAATGGCAGTTTATGGAACCGGTGCAAATGTACATATCGACAAGGTTCTGACTAACATCTCCCTGGGGTATCAGAATAACGCTTTCATTAGTGATAGTCTGTTCCCCACTGTGTTGGTTAACAAGCAGAGCGATTTGTACTATACATACGGTTATGAAGCATGGACAGAACCAACTGGTGGATCGAGTAGGGCTCCGGGTACGGAGGCCAACGAGGTTCCTGGTCTGGCGGTTTCAACTCAGACGTACTTTGCTACTGAGCATTCGCTGCAAATAGCAGTGACTGACGAAGAGCGACAGAACGCTGATACACCGCTAGCACCAGATCGCGACGGTGTGGAGCTGGTCACTGATCAGATTCATCTGATTCGTGAGCGTCTGGTTCAGACTATGGTCACAACCGCAGGAAATTATCCATCGGGATCAACCGTTACACTTAGCGGAACTGATCAGTGGAGTGACTTGTCCAACTCGGCCCCAATTTCTGACGTGCGCACAGCGCAGCGTGCAGTTATGGCCTTGTTGTTTAAGGAACCGAATCTGGCAGTGATCCCTTACAAGGTTATGTCCTATTTGGAGGATAACACGACGATCATCGATCGGATTAAGTATTCCATGCCCGGAGTGCTTGGTGCAGATTTGATCGCTGGTGTCTTTGGCATCGAGCGTGTTGTTGTTCCAGGTTCAGGCTATAACTCCGCTAACCCAGGACAGACGACATCTTTGTCCTATCTGTGGGGTAACGACGTTATTTTGGCGTACGTTCCTTCGCGGGCAGGTGTGAAGATACCCGCATTCGGATATGAATTCGTTTGGGGTTATCCTGGTGCTGGTGCCCAAGTTGTTGAGCGTTGGCGTGAAGAGCCTCGCAAGTCGGATATTATCCGAGTTTCGCGTCGCTATGATCACAAGCTTATTGCGCTTAATAGCAGCAGCGCCACCATTGCGGGTTACCTGATCAAGGACGCAATCGCGTAAATAAGGAGACTGTGATGGCCGACAAGGCTATTGCTGTTCACTGTGTCAAGCATAACGGCGTTATGTTTGAACCTGGTGAGGAGGTCCAGGGTGTCGATGAGGATACCCTGGGCCGCCTGGCCAACATGGGAGCAGTAAAGATCGTTAAGACAAAAACAGTAGCAAACAAGCCAAAGGCAAAGGCTCCAGTAAAGAAGAAGAGCTAGTATGGCTATCTTCACGCTGGGTCAGGTAAATGCCTGGCTAGACCCTACAAAGGCTCAAATTGCGGCACTTGAGGGCGAACTAGAGGGGGTTGTAACCTCTAAGGTACTCGGTTCGCTCGAAAAGCGTTTCGATACCAGTGTTTGGACTACTACTAGTAATACTCCGGAGTTAGTACAACAAACATGTGCATTGGCTTATGCTGGTGCTATTTATTCTCGAGCTTACTCAGAAGATATTACCGGAATTACAGATACGTACGGTATAAAGCTGTCTGCAGATGCCGAAGTAATGCTCGAAGGCATTCTTGATGGTACCTACGAACTTAGGGACTTGACAGGATATACAAATCCTGATCAACCACAGTTTTATCCTACTGATTCATCGACTACTTTATACGACACTGATCCCTCCAGTAAGAATGCTACTCCAATGGTTTTTAGAATGAATCAGGTTTTCTGATGCCTTCTGATGTATCTTCATTATATTCCTCCAAAGCATATGCTTCAAGCGGCTGGGTAGGAGGTCAGTCTCCTGGTAGTTATAGAGGCCCTGCACCAACCGGTATATCTTCGTATTGGATGAAACTCGGGCAATTTATGGCATCAGCTACCGTTGGAAAGGTTTTTAAGTTCCCCAAAACATATAGTTTCAAAGGCGCCCGCGAATTCGAGGGTTTTGGAGCTTTTGGTGCTGGCTCAACGGCTGGCATGAAAATGAATATGACCGCTGAAGTAGATTTTTCGCCCTCAATTTTCTTAATTCAAAAGGGATTAAAAGAAGCGACGTCATCAAGGTTGATTGGCCGCCCCCTGTGGGATGCAATAAATGACGTTATGATTCCTTCGCTCGCAAAAAATTTCGATCAAGGTGGTCGACCTACACCTTGGAAACCCCTTAGGGTACGTACAATGATAATGCGCGCTAAACAAGGATGGCCACAAGAGGGTCCTATTTTGATGCGTACTAGAAGGTTGCGTAATACCGCTTTAGCAAAGGCTCGTTGGAGTGTAGATCCCGTTAAAGGGGAAGCAGTGTACGGTAAGTTTCCTCAGAAGGCTTGGTATGCGAGAATCCACCAGGGAGGCTTTGCTGGGTTTATGGGTGGTGAGTTTGGTGGTACCCAACCCATTCCACCTCGTCCGTTTGCTGTTGTACAAGAACAAGATATGACTGATATAGAAGAAGTATTTCGTAGGTGGCTTTCTAAAAAGCTTGAGAGGAATATTCCAAAGGCTCGCCTCTAATGGCTTTAACAGATAATGTTTCGACTGTTACCCAATATTTGGTTGATCAGCTTGACGGTGAAGCTTCTTTGGGTTTTACGAACGTATTTTTTGGTGATCAGGATATCATACCGTCGGTGCCTTGTGCTAGCGTTGAACCGGGAATATTAGCTAGGGAGTTAATTGAAGCTCGACGATTTGTCCAGGCACAAATGGAATTTATTATTACAGTTTATGTTGCACAAATGGAAAACAGACAAACTAATTTAAAAAATGCCCTATTGAAAGCAGAAGCTACTCGAGATAAACTAGATACATATCAAACATGTGGAGATATTGTCATATTTAGTTATTGTACGTCAATGGAAGTTGGTACTGCCCTTAGAGGTAACAATCTGCTTGCTGCGGCTAGAATAACTTTTTACGCGATTAGTCAAGTACAATTACCGTCGGCTTAGGAGGCGATATGAAACTGACAGTAAACTATCCTAATTTGTCTCCAGGGGCGGTGGTAGAAATTCCCGGCCTAGGAGATTTCACAAATGGAGAAGAACACGAAGTATTAGAGGAGGTAGTTGAGGCTGCGAAGGCTCGAGGTTATACTTTCTCAAGCACGGGGGTTTATGGCAAACCCCTAAACACAAAATCAAAATCAGCTAAGGCTGGCAATAAGAAAGATTCATCGGAGTCAACGGAGGTCACTGAATAATGGCTATCGGAATTGGCGCTACCGGTGAACTCGGTTTGGCTCTCGAAACTACTAGGGGCACATATGTTGCTGCAACTAAGTGGGTTCCGATACGATCTGAATCGATCACCGCAACGCAAGAAATGAATTATCGAAGGGTTATTCGCGGTATAGCGGATCCTTTAACGCCCCAAGTAGGCAATTTGACATACGAAGGGGATATTGAGTTTGAAGCCTATCCGGATGTGCTGCCTTATTTCTTTAGGGCAATGCGTACATCAGAGGCCAAGACGGGTTCAGGCGATCCATACCAGTACATTTATACTCCTACACACGGAGCATTGAGTTCTAGTAGCCTGTCTATCTATGTCGAACGGAATGGAGTTCGATTTGGTTACTCAGGTGTATCGATAACGGGAATGGCGTTTACAATTACGGACGGTATTTTGATTTGTACAGCATCAGTTTCAGCTTTGGCTGAGGCAACGCAGTCCGATGAATCATCGTCGTTCTCGAACGAAACACCATTTTATACTGGTACGTTTAGCGTCGAGATTCCGGATTCATCCGCAGTTACAGATATGGACAACTTTAGTTGGTCTGTCGCAGAAGGTAGTTCAATAAATCATCGTCTTGATGGTTCTACGAACCCTGCAAGTATTACGATGGGTGAGCGTACCGTGTCATGTTCGATGGATCGAGATTTTGATTCACGAACTGATTTGGATGCCTTTGAGGCTGCTACAGCAACGAGTTTGACGCTCATCTGTTCACACACGACGACTACTCGTTATCTCAAGCTGGAAATGCCAGTAGCATCAATGGAAAGTTACGACGTTAGTCTTGGCGGTCAAAGTGATATTATAACAGCCAGCATTAACTACACTGGCAGTTATGATTCTTCTGTCACAGGGGCGTATCGAGCAACAGTTAAAACAGCCGAAAATATTACCTAATCCATATTCTCCTAACCAACCAAGGAGGCTATTATGCCAATTGCAACAGTTAATCCTGATATCAGTCAGCAGAAATATGAACTCAAGACCTGTGAAGGAGGTTTTGTATTACTACGACAGCTGTCTTACGGAGAACAGATTAAGAAGCAGCAAATGGCTGCTAAAATGACGTTTGAAGGTCAGGGCCGAGGTGGAATGTCAGGTGGCGAATTTGAATTCTTTCAGCGTAAGGTGACAGAATTTGAATTTGCTACCTGTATTATCGAACATAACTTGGAAGACGCTGACGGCAAAGAATTGTCGTTCAAAGATTCTAAGACGGTCGATAAACTTGATCCTCGAGTCGGAAGTGAAATTGCGCATTACATATCCGAAATGAACGATTTCCAGGAGGAGGTTGATTTTTTAGCGGAGAGCTCCGTGCAGCAATAATTTTAGATAGGCCTGTTTCGCTTGATAGCACTGCAATCTTGAACATAGTAATTATGTCTAAAGATATAGGAGTGTTGCCAATAGCTGGAGGCTTACTAGACCAAAATCCCGCTGTAGTGGAGTTACTTTCAGTTTTAGCGAAAGCACAAAATGAAAGACAAGAATTGGAGCAAAAGAAAAGTCAGTCAAAATCGTCCATGAGGTAGATTAAGGGTAACATGGCATCTGCATTATCGGGTTACCGTGCCTTTTATATGACGATTCGCGTCCGCGATGAAGCTTCTCGTGGGGCGCAAAATATCTCTCGTGCCCTTGGCACTATGTCAGATTCAGCCGAGGCCCTCCGTCAGAGAATGATGGGCGTTGGCCGTGGCTTAATGTCAATGGGCACGGGTATGATTGCTGCCGGTGCTACTGGTGCAGGCGTTTTATCTTCTTTCACGAATGAGGCTATGAAATTTGGTCAACAGACTGCTTATGCCTTTACTCAGGTAGATGAAGTTGGGACGTCTCTAGAGCAACTTCGAGGCATCGCTAAAAATGTTGCTAGAGAAGTTCCTTTGCCTTTGGAACAAATGTCCGAAGGTCTGTATGACATCTTTTCGACTATTGATATTTCAATGGCCGATTCAGAGGAAGTTCTTACAGGCTTTGCGAAGGCCGCATTGGCTGGTAATACCTCAGTAAGAACTTCTGCGCGTTCTGCTATATCAGTTATGAACGCCTACGAATTGCAAACTGCTGATTTGGGAGCCGTACTCGATTGGCAATTCCAGTTGGTACGTAAAGGTGCTGGTACATACGATGATTTTGCTCGTACTATTGGTTTAGCATTACCGTCCTTTAGAGCAGCTGACCAGACTATTGAAACACTTGGTGGTTCAATAGCGTTCCTGACTCGTCGTGGATTGTCGGCTTCTCGTGCAGCAACGTCTGCTGCACGAGCTATGGAGTTGATGGCACAACCTAGAGCTGTCGAAAATCTAGAAAAGATGGGTATTGTAGTTAGAGAAGCTGACGGCAGTTTCCGCCAAATAAATGAAATCGTAACTGATTTGGCTGAGGGTCCATTTAAGGATCTTGTCGGTCCTGACTTCCGCGATATGTTCAAAAAGATTTTCGGTTCAGGACGCATTCAAGCTCGTAGGTTCTTTGATATTACGCTTAAGAACCAGCACGAATATAATGAAATGGTAGGCGATTTCATTGACAATGCTGACGCAATGGAATACGCCTATGACATTATGTATAACGAGCCAATTATGCGCTCCCAAGAATTGCGAATCCATCTCGATCTTCTCAAACAAGAAATCGGCGAACGTTTAATTCCTACTTTTGAATGGCTTATTGCTCGAACCGAGAATTTGCTGGACCTGTGGGATAGACTGCCTGGGTTTATAAAAACTATAATAGTCGCTTTTGCTGCTCTTACATCTGCGATTCTTTTATTTGGTGGTGCAGTGATGTTCGGCAGCGGCGCACTGTTATTGTTCTATGCTGCCTTGAAGCCCTGGAAGGGCGTCATGGCGAAGTTAAAAAATGCCTGGATCTACATGGGGACTTTCTCGACAAGAATTGGACTTATGTTCCTGTGGATCGGGAATGCTTTTAAGAATCTTTGGGGGATTTTTAAGAGTCTTCCAAAGATTCTTGGCGGATTCGTCAGGATTGCCTCAAATATTTTCTTAATGGTATTTGGATCGGCAATACGTATTGTAATTGGTTTGTTAGTTCGCTTTGCTGCGATTCTCGGTGCGGCTGCTGCAGGTTTAGCTGCTTTCCTTGGCCTCCCAATATGGGCAACGGTTCTTCTTGTTCTTGCTGTTGTTGCTGCCGTAGTATCTCTTGTTTATTGGTGGGATGAAGTTGTAGCAGCACTTAAAATTGCCTGGTTTTGGTCTGCTGCGTTTGCAGATAAGCTTTGGGACGGTGTAGTAGAGGCTGTATATGCAGTAGGGCGTGCTTTTAAGACGGATTGGTTTGGGGCCATGTCCGAAATAGATGCAGTTTGGGAAGGAATTAAGAAGAAACTGATTGGCTACTGGGATTGGATAGCTAAGCAAGGTACAAAGTTTGGTGATGTACTAGTAAATGACGTTTGGGTTCCCGTGTGGAATTTTGTCCAAGAAAAGACGACCGAGATCTGGCTAGACATTATGCATTCCCTTGAGACTATTTGGAATGACATAAATGTTGCTATAGAAGTAGCTTTAAACTGGGTAAAAGAACTGGCAGTAGAGATTTGGGATGCCATATACGAATATCTTAAGGAAATCTGGAACGATAACATACTCAAATACTTCAAGGATAAATTTCTCGTAGGGATGATCGAGGAATGGGATATAGCTTTTGTAGAGATCCACAACGCCATCGGTGACGCATGGCAAGATATTCTTGATGAATTGATCGTGGCATGGGATCTCGTAAAAGACGCACTTACAGAAGCAGGAGCTGAATGGGCAGACCTTTGGAATGCCGAACCAACCTTCGGGGATAAGGCCCTCGAGGACGCCGAGTCTACCAAAAGTGCCTGGGAGGGCGTTAAGCTAGCCTGGTTTACTATATGGGATATGATAAAGTGGACGTGGTGGAATTGGTTCTGGCCCGCTATGAAATGGGTCGGGTCTACTGGCTGGATGTTAATGAAGGGTGCCTGGGAAGGCATTAAGATAGGTTGGTTTGCTACCTGGGATGCATTGAAGTGGGCCTGGCGCGAAGGTGTTTGGCCAGCATTGAAGTGGGTCGGATCTACTAGCTGGATGTTAATGAAGGGCGCCTGGGAAGGCATTAAGATAGGTTGGTTTGCTACCTGGGAATTCATTAAGACAGCTTGGTTTGCTATATGGGATGCATTGAAGTGGGTCGGATCTGTCTCCTGGGAGTTCATGAAGAGTGCCTGGGAGGGCATTAAGATAGCCTGGTTTGCTGTCTGGGATGGAATGAAAATAGCCTGGAATGAGACATGGGAGGGCATGAAGTGGGTCGGATCTGCCTCCTGGGAGGGCATGAAGGTTGCCTGGGATGCAATTAAGATAGCCTGGTTTGCCGTTTGGGATGGAATGAAAATAGCTGCCGGCACTATGTGGGATGCATTCCTTGTTGGGGCTGACACGATTTGGGATTGGGTAAATACTGGTTGGCAATTTATTTGCGATGGAATAGCATGGACGTGGAATCTTGTTTGGAATAGTCTTAAGACGATAGCAGAAAACGGTTGGAATGAATTCAAAAATTGGGGTACTGCCCTTTGGTCATGGCTTGGTCTTGAATGGCATGTATTTACAAACCGTATTGAAAGTGCCTGGGACGCCGCGTGGGAAAGCCTCGCTATAGCTGCTGATGTAGTACTTTCATCTATAAATCTTGCACTAGCAATATTTGTAGGTGATTGGGAGCAAGCAAAAATCGAAATTCTTGAAATCGCAAGCCATGTAAGAGCCTGGGCGATACTATGGTTTAGAGGTGCCGGTTTATGGCTTTATCAGCCAGGTAAGGATCTTCTGACTGGCCTATGGGACGGTATGAAAGAGATTTGGGCTGACATCGAAGCGTGGGCTAATGGACTTAATTTTTACGATTTACTTCCTGATTTGGACTTGCGCAATCTCCTCCCCGATTTCAACATCCTGAGTAATGCTTCAGATGGTAGTGGCGGAATAAGTATGATAGGCAGTGGAGGTCCGCAGCTCGAAGTTGTTATACCTGATTTTCCCTATGAAGATATTACCGCTGGTGGTGGTACTCAAGGCCTGAGTCAGATGGTAGAAGGTTTGGGTGGCAACACTGCAGCAATGGCGCAACTTACGCAAGCAATCAATTTAGCAGAATCACTTGGTACTCCTCTAAATGAGGGCGCACTTACTCGTAATGAGGTTGCGGGTTGGGTTAGTTCAATTCAAGACGCTGTTGATCCAGCCGCAATGGCAGGAATAATTAGCCAAAACATTATTGATTATCGAATTGGTGAAAATGCGTTTGAAAGTGTAGGATGGTTTCAACATGGGGGAATTGTAACTAGTCCTGGATTGTATGGTCTAGGTGAAGCGGGTGCTGAGGCTATAATACCTTTAAATAATCCTGAAGATGCAATGTCAGTTATGGATGCAGCGGGACTTGGAGGCACAGGAAATATTACAGTGAATGTTTACGGCAATCCTGACGAAGATGAAATTACATTTGCTAAACGAGTAGCATTGGCTGTAGGCGAGGAAGTGTTTGCAAATGGCTATTAGCCAAGATTTTCAATTCTTTTATACCAATGCAGAAGGCACTTCTATTTTAATGGGCGCTGGCACTGATTACGATGTCGTAGACATTAGAGGCTTAGGAATGCCCTCTGTAAGGGCTAATGATGTTCCTAGGTTAGACACACATGGAGCTCTTACATCGCGCAAAGAACTTCTTCCCGGTAGAACTGTTAACCTCCAAGTTGTGGTACAGGGAGACCCCGGCGATGGTACTTTAGACGCGAGAGTTACTAGTCTAAGTAAGGCTTGCCAAGTACACGATACTCCTGGAACATTAACATTTCGTTTTCCTGTTGGTTATGGAGTTGCCTCCACTACGGATGATGACAGATTTTTAACTGCATATTGTCGAAGAATTACTAAGATGATTACCGCTTCTCAATCCTCCGGACGAATTCCTTGTTATATTCAATTTGAATGTCCAAATCCAGTTATTCGCTGCGCAACGCAAAGCACAAGTCTAATTGAATTAACAGCTTTTGGGGGTGGCACTACTTTTAATGAAACGTTTAGCTTAGGTTTTGGTACTGCTTCATCGTTGTCGACCTTAGTCGATAACGAAGGCAATTTCCCAGCTTATCCTAATTTGAGATTTGCGGGTCCTCTGGTTGATCCCGGTATTGCTAATAACACTAAAGGTCAGTGGATTCAATTAGCCGGTGCTGTAATCGGTTCGGGTGATTACGTTGACATCAATTTTTACGAACGCTCAATCTTGCAATCAGGGACTACCTCGATATATAATAAACTTACAAATGATTCTACATGGTGGACTCTAGACCCAGGATTGAACAGTTTGACATTTACAGCAAGTTCCTCTACGGCAGTCGAAATGACTTTTAATTGGTACCATTCATGGATTTAACGAAAGTAACCGATGACTGAACAAACTCCACCATATGTACTTCAAAATGCTAGTCACCAAGCAAAATTGTTTAGGCAGACTAGCTCAACTATTGTTGACAACGAAGGTGTAATCAATTCTACAAGCCTACTTGTTGCTGCAAAAGCTGTACCTGATATGTCAGTGGATATTGCGGCTGGCTCTTGTTGGGTTTATGGCGATTATGCTACAGATGCAAAGTATTATTTTGCCTACAATGACGGCTCTGTAAACGTAGCAATAGCTGCCGCAGATGCTTCTAATCCTCGAATAGACATAATCATCGCACAAATTAACGACTCGGCTTATAGTGGTTCTACTGATGATTGGGAATTGAAAGTTGTAACTGGCACTCCAGCAGGCTCTCCTGTGGCCCCTACAACACCTAGTAGCGCCTTGATACTTGCAACGATTGCTGTGGGAGCAGGTGCTACAACTATTATAAGTGGCAATGTTACTGATAGCAGAGTAATTTCTGAAGTAACAATATCTCAGGCAGCGCATATTGCGCAAGCTGGTGCACCTGCTGCTACAACTGATCGTTTGTATAATGTTGCCGGTGCTTTATTCTGGAATGGTACCGCGGTGGCTCAGGGTGACATTACTGGTGTAACTGCTGGTACTGCAATGAGTGGCGGCGGTACCTCAGGCACGGTAACGGTGAACGTGGATGTGAACAGCGCCGGATCGGTAACCGCTGCAACCTCTGATTATGTACTGATCGAGGACGTAGACGACAACACTACGAAGAAGGCGTTGATATCTGACATTATTGCGCACGGTGACATCACCTCGATTGTTACCGCGGCCGCTTCGGGCTTGTCGGGAGGGGCGACCAGTGGTGCGGTTACGTTGACCCTCAATCTGGCTGGCCTGACCGCCGCGCAGAACT
>Ga0209434_1000687_pt1 | contig 16049 bp, 23 predicted proteins | sample ETNvirnome_2_300_FD_184068 | JGI IMG/M metagenome (GOLD analysis project Ga0209434, IMG submission 184068) | Marine viral communities from the Pacific Ocean - ETNP_2_300 (SPAdes) (version 2) | ecosystem: Environmental > Aquatic > Marine > Oceanic | place: Pacific Ocean | collected 2013-06-22
ATCTCTGTGTACTACTGCCAACGTCGATTCTATACGTGCCAAACGATCCACTACGTCCAAACGGTATTCATCAATCTGTGGTTTGTTCATCCTTTTCTTCTTTTTCCTTTTCTTCCTTGATCGCAGTTTCGTAACCGTTAATCAAGAAATTGATTTCAGCCTGTCTCATATTCAACTGTTCCCGCTCTGCTTTCAGTTGTTCAAGCCGTTGTTCAAATTGTTTGCCTCCCATTTTGATTATCCTTCTAATGCTTCCACTTTTGCGGAAAGTTCTTGGATTGCGTTATGCAGAATACCGATATAGGTCATCGTATCAATACCAGTTGGTTCGCCATCATCGTTAATAGAAACAACTTCAGGTAGATGTTCAGCCGTCAGTTCAGCATCGGCAACTAATCCTAATCGTTTCTTCTGCCACTTGTCTTCAGGTCGCATCTCTACACGCTTGGCTTCACACCAATCATCAATCCAAGTTTTTAAATCACCATCAGGCATATTGTATAACGCCTTTTGTCTGTGGGAACTGTCTTCAGGAAAGAGTTCATCCCAGACTGAATACTGTTTTCCGTAAACGGCTTCTTTTGCCTCAACTGCTGGTTCTGATTCGTTCCCATCTTCATCTAATACAGCATCTTGAGCCTCTACTGCTTCTTCAATCAATACGTCTTCGCCAAATTCTTCCAATACCGCTTCTTTTATTTCATCTGCGGAAACGAAAGGTTTGCGATTCCACTTTTGAGCAGGACAGGCTAATACCTTGTCAAGATAACCAGAGGCATCTTCAATGTTTTCTTTATAGACGGCAAGTGAGTGAGTGTCATATCCGTCTGCAATCATATTACCACCACCTGAATTAACATCAAGGAGTTGACCCGGACTCGAAGTCCCGATGCCGACATTACCTGAGGAGCTGTTTATAACCATAAGCTCTTTACTTTGTCCTCTCAACATAAATTCATCGCTGGCGTGGTCGTATTTCAACTCGGCTCTCCCAGCGTCTGTTGGACTGCCGAAACCGATACCACCTTTTTTGTCGGCTGGTGTTAGAATAGTTATTCCTGCATGGTCACTATTCTCTATAACAAGCTCGTCATACGTACTCTCTGGTGTCACACTTCCAGCAGATGCACTAAATATGTTTAGCTTACCTTCTGGACTCGCAGTCCCAATGCCGACAATGCCGTTTGCAACAGTCAGGTCGCCCGCTATTGTAGTTGTTGAACTTGCGCCTGCACCAATGGTTACATCAATTTCACCATCTGTTGCGTGCTCACCTTCAAGAATCAAACCTGCTGTTAAGGCAGTATTTGTACCATCACTTTCAGCAACATAAAACGATAGCTTACCTGCTTCGTCAGTTTCATCAGCTTCTGATACTTCAGCAACAATTTTTGCAAAAGCTGTTTGGTTTTGTCCAGCGTCATCGCCATAAAAAGAAATAGTACCCAAATCATCTCCGTCTGCACCTGCTGAACCCTTATCCATAACGAAACGCAACTCACTTCCAGTTGTGTCATTAGCAGTATTTTTTACAATAATGAGAGGTTTGGAGCCAGTACCATCTGCAATAGTAACCGCTGGCCCATCAACAGTAACCGCTGTTGAAGCATTTATATCAACTGTGGGTGTAGTGATATCAATTTCCGCTCCCCCTGCTATACTTAATACACCAGCGTTATCTGCTGATATAGACTCGCCACCTTCATCAAAGAAATATAGTGTGCTACCATTGCCTTCAATCATAGCCTTTGTAGTTGCCAATTGTAAGCAAAACGTAGTTCCAGCATTTCCATCTGTTATTGCTACTAACGTAGTTGTATTACCACCACCACTTGGCAGAGTAAGTAATTGGTCGTAAGTAGTTGCAACTGAACTTCCTGTTAAACTCGCCATAATTTAATCTCCTTTTAGTTTCCTTTTAATACTCGCAACTTTCCGCCCGAAACTTTTGACATGGTTACGATTAAAATATTTAAGATATATCGTCCCAATTTCGTCCTTCATTTTCCCATTCTTTAGTTATTGCTTCCCATAAAACATCAAGCGCAAGCCTTGCTGTCTGGGTAACTGACGAAATCATTTTTAATGATAAATGTAACATTATCCCACATAAGCTACACACGCACCAGATGCAAGTGTAAAACCTGTCCATCTGCCAAATATAGTCATTCCCTGTGGAAATGTTTCACTATCTGTCACAGCGCCGCCATCAGCATCAATAGCAGTGCCCGTGCCCGTAGAGTCAGGCCATTTTTGAGTCGACTCTGCTATAAGACCACCAGTACCAGAATCAAAAACTGTGTCTTCTATAAATTGAATCGCACAAAAAACTCCACTAGCACTTGTTACTGCTGTAGTGCCGTTTACAAAAATTGCACCCTTCTGCCCCAGTGCCACATTCTGGGAATCTACTACCGAGTATTCTGGATACGCCATAATTTAATCTCCTTGTATTTTGTATGCCTTTCCGCCCGAGAATACTGACATGGGCATATCATTACCTTAACGAAAACGGAATTACTTGTCTCGAACCACCCACTTTATCCCTTGTGGCGTGTTCCTTAACGGCTCTAGTCCAGAGGCTTCTAAATCTCCTCGCCCCCAAAATAGAACCTTCATCATTTCCGTCTTCATATAATTTCCATTTTAAATAATTAACAATTGCAGTATGTAATGTATTATCACAATCTGGAACATCTGAAATGTTCTCAACCTTATGCGGTTCTGCACTATATACTATAAGCATCCCATCATCTTGAGACTCATCAATAGACTCATATATATTTTTACTGGAAGTATTCTTTTTGGTTACGAGAGCAATCTTATCTCCCGAAATGTACCAAGCTAAATAATCTTCTGGATATGTATAAGCCATTACTTTTCGTCCATGTTAACTAAATGTACTGCATCCACAAGGCGGGGAATTTTTCGATAACCCCCATCTCCATCCTTGTAATACACCGAATAAATCTTATCAATCTTTAAATCTGAGTTCTTATCCCCAATATTATACCAACGCTGGTCTGCTACCGTACTAATCTTCGCACTTCTACGAGATACCTTATATTTCCTAAGCTCCATCAAGGAATCATTAAGCAGCGCCTTGCAATAGGTCTCACCAGCATTTGGATGTACCTGCCTAACACGTGATAAAATCTCTTTAAATGTCATCCTGATAACGCCTTTATTCCTGTCATGTATTGATTCTGAAGCCAAGTATATTGGTCTTTTTTTGCATTGGCAAGTTCAACATCTTCATCAACGCGTATATTATCACTTACAATTCTTTCGACTGCCTTTATCGCAGCATATAAAACAACAAGGTATGAAGCCTCGTCAGGAAAGCCCCCGGCTTTAACTACGTTTCCACCAGTTGTCTCAGCGGGGTCAGCAGATATACCGTTTACCTCAAAAGTACTAGCATTCAATTGATTTACCGTTCCCGTCATTCCGTTAATCTCTGTCATTTCAGAAAAACCAGACAAATGTACTATATCTCCATCCACCAATCCATGAGAAGACTTCGTAAATACAGTAGGGTCAGCTACAGTTGCAGTGACACCAGTTAAAGATGTCGCACTAATAGATGAGTCTCCGTAATTCACAGTTGGGTACTGAACCTCGGAATACTTTCCAACAGCTGAAGAAGCTGACGGAAGAATATTAAGATAATTACTCTCAATATAATATACCGGGTCGGTAGCCGTAGCATACATCATATCATCCGAGTCGGATACCCTACCCTTAACCCTAGAAGATACAAGCCTGCAAGGCTGGTCAATGGTACCGTCACTTCGCCTCACATTAAAAACCTTACCAGTATTAAGCAAGGAAGCAGAGCTTTCACTTCCCACCGACTGTGGTGTAAGCGTCACTTCGGACGCACACAGCGCAAGAAGGTTCGGAGGTATAACATTGATAACTTCTTTAGCCCCATCTGTAAGCCAAGATGTTATAGCAGTAGTATCGCTTGAAGCATCTGCCGAACTTCCTACAATCCCAACCATATCTTCAATCTGTACTTGAAACGTAGCCATTAATCTTCAATCACCATAACTTCTAAATCAGACCCCGAGCTACCACTCTCTGCCTTCGCATATAAAGCGGCTGCCGCTCTGAATAAAGCAACTTCTCCGGGTTTCAATTTTATTGAATATGAACTTGTTAGACCAACTTCTATATAATAAGTTGAATCTAGATTTTTAAGATATACATATCCCCAAGTTCCAACATCACTACCAATAACTATCAGCTCATCGCTGGTTCCAACTTCTTGAACTACATGAGTAAAAGAATCTCCAGAAACATCCGCATAAGTAGAATCATGTTTATTTTGCTTGACACCGCTCTTGCTATATTCTAGTTGAGCTGCAATTCTTAATTCGTTAGCCATAATTATTTCTTCTTCTTTTTCTTACTTTTCTTTTTTTTCTTTTTAGGTGGCCTTCCACGTTTTTTTCCATATGTTCCTTTTCCGTATGGCATAGCTACCTCTCCTTACTTGACTTATTAATCTTAGACATATTGTTGCCCTCTCATAATATCAACACTCTCATCAAGTGTTATTGGTGTTGACTCAATATCTGTCCTACTTCCAATATCACTTCTCATGAAGAAATATGGAGATTCTTTCTTTAGAACAATCTTACACTCGGAACAATATTGTCCCTTATAATATCCGTGAGACTTGCATATTCCTGCAATTTTCATCGTCCGCCACCCATCATTTGCATTAGCATCTGTAACATATTACCACCACCACCACCTTGCGGTCTAACCTGTGGAACACGTGGAATCATAGAAGGCATCTTAGGGTCGGCTTCCCTCCTCGGTAAACCCGGCCAGCTATGCCCAGCTGGTGCACCAAGTTGATGGCGAAGTGGAGCGGGTGGCCCCTGCATTGGTCTAGCAGCTGGACGTGGTGCCCGAATCCGTTTTAGCCTCTCGGCTTCCCAAGGACTCAAACCCGATGCCTGTGGTGTTAAACCCTGTGGTTGTACCATACCCTGTGGTGCCATACCCGGTGCTGCTCCCTGTTGCATTATCAATGGCAATAGTACCTTCAACATCTCCATTAGCTGGTTTACATCTACCTCTCCCTGTTTCTCTCCAAACACCTCTAGTGCCTGTGTACTGCTGTCTTCTTGTCCTTGACCGTACGCCATCGCTATTTTCCTCTAGTCTCGTACCACTTAAGACGACTTCCCAAATGATACAATATTAACAAAATTACTAATATTATCCATAATGAACATTTCACCTAGTGGTGGAAAGAAGTATAACCCTCTAGCCACCTTGTTCTTTAGGGGCAAGCCCTTTATACGACCTGCCCCACAGTGAACAAAACTGTTAATCCCTATTGATTAGGACTAAGCTGAAGCAGATTCTACCACGACAACCGTAGCAATTGCTACTGGAACATAACCGCTTAAATGCCAGTTTGTTCCATCAGACACGACAGACATTCTCAAACCTTCAGTGGCTTGAGAGACTGAACCGTCTATGGTTATCTTAGATAGACCATCAACATCGTCAACTGTGCTGTTAGCAGCACCTGCGACAATGTACCCATATATATCTGTATCATTATCTCCAGTCGTCAATACGAAATCAGCATCATCGTCTGAAGCCACCGTATAGGTGAAATCATAGAAAACGCCCTTAGCACCTGATACTTCAGGTAACGTAAGTGTCACGTTATTATCGACTGTTGACATATCCAGATAAAAGAGAGTACCTGATTCTTCATCGTGTAACGTACGAGTTACCGCTGAAGCATTAGTAATGGACTCTGTTGGTCTACGAATAGCATTAAAATCGCCAACAGAACCAGATGCTGAATTTATCTGTGATAGATAACTCATATTATGCACCCTCCATGTTGTAAAGCATGTGAGCTTCTGGCAGTGTTATTTCCAGACCAGCTTCCGTAAGAACCATGTCCTTACGTAAGTCTTCGTCCGGTGCCTGCACGTTAGTCTCAACATACGTATCGCGATTAATACCATTACCAACAAGAGGTCTGTAAGCTAGTTTGCCCATATCGGCAATAAGCAAACACCCTGCTGATACACCTCTAAACAAAGGCTCTTTCACCATATGAAGATTACCGTGAACGGTTTCAATCTTCATAATGTTGTGACCAAATGCGCCTTTGCTGGCTGAGAAGTTGTACCTGTGTTCATTAGCAATTGACATATCAACAAATCCAGTAGAACTAAGTTTGTTAAAGATTGTAATTGCAGGTAATGAAGCAAGCACGAGCTTATCCGCACTGCCACCACGGGCAGGGTCAAACAAGACTTCCATATCACCAAGAATGACGTCATATGACATGCTTGCCACCGAGCGATAATAAGGAACTCCAGAGGAGTAACTTAACGCCGTAGCATCTGTCATTTGAGCTGTACCATTCTTAACAATATGACCGACTAGGCCTTCAGTGTACTGAATAGAGTTCTGACGTGCCCGTTGACCGAACAGCATCGCTCTTTCAATATCTACCTTATGCTCACGAAGTTTAAGAGCCCAGATACGAGACCACTCGTCAGCATACCCACGATAGCGGGTAGCAACAGCGGTATTCGACATCTCAGCGGCTGTCTTAAAAATCTGAGTATAGCCAAAGTCATCTTCAATCTCGCTAGACCAAGCATCAGGAGCACCTGTGCCTTCTGCGAAAGATGTACCAATTACTTGACAGCGGTCTGCATCTGAGACTGTTGTAGTACCAGATTGGTTTGAAGTGCTAATGCACGTAGCGCTGAACGTAGTGTCCGCACTATTTGCAACAGGAGAAGAGATTACACGAAATTGTGTTAATCCCCAACCATCAGACGAATCGTCCACGGTCTGTACACTAAATACCATACCTTTAACAAGCCAACTAACCCGTCCGGCAGTAGAGCTACTACCAGTAGCACTCTCTACCGTAAAAGCATAGTCAGAGCCAGCGGCGACGGTACCAACGGCACCATCAACGAAGAACTCTCTACTTGTCCAGTCTATTTTAGACCGATTCTCAAGAAATCGGAAAACAGGGTCATCTGTAGGGACTTTTGCAACCTTGCTCAAGTAAACAAAGAACGGAGACTCCTCGGGAGCCAATTCAGCAACCCTATCGCCAAAACTATATAGTCGACGACGGTCTGGAGCCTGTCCTACACCAGCGCTTGTTGCCGCTGCTGTGATGTCACTTGATTTTTTTACACCAGTTGTAATAGCCATTTTATATTCCCCTTAAAAAACGCGCCCTTTATTGTCTGCCGCTACGATAGTATCAAATACCTTGTCAGTCTCGTTCCTTGGAATGGAACCTGAGCTGCTGACCGCACCTGCTGTCTTAGGGGCTGACTTGGACGCTCTAACTGCATCCAACGAAGAAGAAGGCTTCGACCCTTCCTTCTTATTATTTCGCTGAAAAACATCAACTAAGGTATCTACAGACAACTGGTCTTTGGGTTGGGCATAGAAATCAATAAAGTTCGTAGCTTCTTCCTCAGACATATTGTAAGTGCTTTTGAGTTCACCTACCAAGTTATTCATAAATACCTGCTCTTGTAACGCACCAAAATGACGCTGTATTGTTTCATCTACTCTATTCTGCTCTATCGCCTCTCGATGGCGATAGGACTCGGAGTCTGGACGAAAAAAAGCGTCCCAAGGATTGAACTCATCTTCACCGAACTCTTCCTGCGGGTTGCTCACCTGAGCACCATTAGCAGGAGCCGTCTCTGGACTAAGATTGTTTTGGATTAAACCAACTAAATCTGGACGGCTCTCTAGCAGACTGACCAAGGGAGCATAGCGTTCCCAATCCTGAAGTTTGGCTTCCGCCTTATCCTTCATTGATTGGAACTTCTTTGCCTCCGTTTCCCAGTCCTCTCCTAAAGTCTCGTCCTCAACCGCATCTTCCTCATAAGCCCCTGCCATTTCTTCTACAATGTCAGAGTCTTCCTCCATACCTGAAGCGGCTTCCACAAACGGGTCGGCTGATTCTTCAACCACTCTATCTTCTGTGCTTGCTGTCATGTCGTATCTCCTTCGATGTTTCCGAACTTTATGGCTAGACTTTTAACAAATCTCCAAGTCGGAACTTCACCTATGTTCACGCCTGACCTTTCTCTGAGGAGATAATGCTTTTTAATTCACTCTCCCCAATCTTAACGGCAGCGTCAAGCTTTGCTGCCTTAACCTTCCTGTCAGCCTGCATCATAGACTCCACCTCTGCCAGATTCCGCTTCGTCTTTTCGACGGCGGTCTGTTTGCGGCTCGAAACCGCTTCACGAGTGGCTGTCTGCAGGTCACCGGAAAGGTCTTTAATCTTTTCGTCTAACTGTCCAATATGTTTTTTTAATTGTGCTACTTCATCCATTCTTTGTAATATACCCTCTTTATCAAATATCTCTGGATTCTTCTTGAGAACCTCTCTCCTGTCAACAAGACCGAGCTGGAAAGCTTCAAGATAAACACCGTAGATAGCCCATTTACTCTCAGGTAGGGTAGAACCGGGCTGTATTCTTACATCGTGCTGCCCTATATTTAACTTGTCCTTTTGAATATCATTTACCGCCCCACTGGTATCGTCGTACATATTCACCATGACATCGGTAAGGTCGTTATTCGCCTGTGAAAGGGCAAACATTTTCGGGAATGTATAGTGTCCTTTAGCTAGGCAATAAAGAACTCTTCCAAGTCGATTGATACTGAACTCAATATCCCTTAACTTGGACTTCGGCCTGTCGCTTCCAAGGGCAACCATACGCTCCGTACCCTTGGCAGTCTCGGGTGATTTACCCGGAAACCCGTGCATCATCTCTGGAACGCCAAATATAAAATCTATATAGAACTCAGCCTGCTGTATAAGCCTGTAAAACTCGGAAGCCAACGGCTGTGGAGCGGGGTAATGAGGTTCGCCCTGACTCGTATCAACCTCAATAACGGCATTGGGGTTTGCCCAATCCCTTTCAAGGTCTTCTAGGTTATCAACGGAGCCAATAGGTACAATCAACTTCAATCCTGCAGATGCCTGAGCGTGGCTCAAGGCAAGCGACCAAAGCCTATTAAGAAGCTTTTGCATCGGCTTACAACGAGAAATATCTGATTTTGGATAGGGAGTCCCGGTATAGATATTGGGAAGGGGAACAAGCGGATAAACGTCCGTATTAAGAACGGTCTCGTAAAGCATTGTCCCACCAATACAGGCACTCACCGCTATACGATTCTGAAGAATCTCCTCAAACTCCAATAGCCCCCGCTCGATAGCACCGGGATTGTCCTCAATAAGAGTCGTAAAAGCCTCTTCGTCAAGAACGGTCTCCTGTGCCGTCTTAGCGTCTACAACCCGGAAGAACGGAACCTTCGTCGGATAGAACCTTTCAAGAATCTGATACTTCTGAACACCGAAATCTTTGTCTTTTGCCTCATACGGAGTAAATACACTCATTGAGTTAGTGTTCTGGGCTGCCGGGAAATCCTCTTCAATATAGGACTCAATGTCATTAATGGCACCCGGAATCACCTCTCCACTGTCAGCGTCTATTTGGTCTCCCAAATGCGGGTAGAGGTTGACGACCTGCTCACCTGTCAGTATAGTGGAAAGAATGATGCCCTCGGCATCAGTAAACCACCTGTCCCTGCAGTCAGGTGGAACGTATACACGAAACGGGTTGACATATGTAAACTTGACGTCACCTCTACCAAAGTCTGATTCTTGGTCAATATAGGCGTACAAGTAGCCAAGCCCTGTAACAGCATAGTCCGTAATGGCCTGTTTCATCTGAGTATCCCCATCGGAGATGTCCCAGACATAACCAAGAATGGTTCGCCACACGGCAGAGACCTTGGCATCAGAGTCTTCTCTAGGAAGCACCGTAAAGACGGGAGGCTTGGCTGTGAGTACGCTTTTAAGTTTATCTATTGCAGGGGAAATCCTGTCCATGGGGACGTCTGCCTGATTGCGAGAAGACAAATCAGCTGACTCCTCCTTAGTAAAATGATTGCCAAGGAAAAAGTCTAAATCCTCACGAGACTTCATATCCCAATCAGCGCGCGCATCTCGCCAGCGGCGAAACATCTGTTGATTCATTTCAGCTCTTGAGTCGGTTTCTAATGCCATGTATATATAATATAAGCTAAAAATGCCATTTTGTCAAGTCTTTTTCTTAAATTCTTGAGCCAGTAATCCAATTATATGCCTTTTTTGCAGAGTTTCTGCTCTTTTTTGTGCTGTCGGTATTATGAAACGCATCCAATGTAAGCCGTCCGCTCTTTGGGGGTCTCTGCCAAGCAAAGTAGTTTGCATAGTACATAGCGTCCAGAATGTCGTCATTCCTAGCTTTTGGATGCTCAAACAACTCATCAACTATCTCTGTCATCTCACGTTTGATAAACAACTTCTTACTATTCACTATCGGCCCCAATGCTGTCTCAAGCCTATCCTCTTTCTTAATGCCCCGAGGTGGCTTAATACCCTTAAACAGTCCGGGCGCAAGACGTCTCTCTTTAACAGAAAGCCTGTCAGCCATGTCTCGAACCATCTCCTGAGCTGCAACAGTCTCAATGGTTACCCTGCGAAGCGGCTGATACTTCTTTGCAATCTCTATAATCTTTTCAGGAATGTCAAAAGTGGGAATCCTCTCACGAAAATACTCAATAACATACCTGTTCTTATCCGCATCAATTCCCAGCACCAGTATAACTTGGTAGTCAGAGGAAGAGGTTGCGGTGTGTGCAACGTCAACCCCGATATAAACATTAATTGGAATGGCGTCATCCTTGGTTACAAGATAAGCAAACCCGTCCTTACCCTCAAAATGCCCAGTATAGTACTGCACCCTGTCAATCTTGAAGGCAGCGTTGGTTATGTCCCTAGCATCGTTAAGATACTCCTGAGAGAACTTGTTTACAAGACCAGCTTCAATAAACTCCTTACGCTTTGCTTCTAGCTTTGCAAGAGGAAATTGAGTCGTCCATATCGACTTTCCGTCCTGTATCGCACGATAGAACGTAACATCCCAAGAATGTGACCTTCCTGCTTCCTGCGCCTCATTAAAACCGTCAAGCACATTCTGAAGAAATGAGTCATAATGGACTATTGTCCCCAGTAACCATATCCATCCCTCATTACCGGGTGTCTCTTCCAGTGCCGGATAGACAGTGGACACAATCCACTTCTTAATCTCGGAACGCCTTTCCGGGGTCTTGGTATTAAGCTCGGACTCAAAGTCGTCAAGCACCACTCCAGTATAGCGCCTGTCAATCTCAGCACGACCACGAAGACGCTGTGTGGTTCCCTTGGCTATCAACCTGTCGCCCTTTGAGGTAACAATATCCTTCTCAGTCCATCGGTTTCCAACCGAATCCCCGGCAAGGTTGCCAAAATAGTAATGAATGTACTTATTCATCTCAATATGGGTCTTGACGTACTTCAGGTGGTCAATAGCCTGTCCCTGCTCCTCTGCCACCCAAGCGATAAACTGACGCTCTCCTTTAGGTGAAAAACAAATCTTATGAAGGATTGCAGCCTTTGCAAGAACCGACTTGCCAAAGCCACGTGGCAGTATATTGCAGACTCTAGCACCGGGCTGGGTAGAGGTAAGCTTCTGTCCTATTGCGTGGTGAAAAGGTGGTGATTCGCTCTTCTTAAGGAAATCACCCGGAAGAAAGGCTCTTCCAAAGAAAAGAAGGTCTTCGTATGCTTTTTGGAGTATATCGCTCTTTTGGGTGAGCGTTATGCTCTCAAGGTCTTTTATCGGCGTTTCTTCTTGTGTCTGTTTAGTTTTTGTTTCTTTTTCCAACGATGTCTCTTAATTTTCCTTCGTCTCTTTTTAAGAACGCTTCCCACGTCATTACGCCTCTGCCTGCTCGACCTCTCCAAAGTTCCCAATCTCAATTATTTCGTTTCTCCAGTTGTAAAGGGTATTGCAAAAAGGACAGTTCCATCCATAGAACTCTCCAAAGAAATCATTAACTGCAATATCACAGTTAACATTCACCGCAGAATCACATGCACGACATATCGTATCGTAATCAGGCGCAGAAAAGCTAAGTTCCTTAATGATATATTCAGTCTCCGCCCTCTTCAATGGGTTCCTCCATCTTTCCTATCATCTTTGCACCGTCAGAAGATAAGGCAGTAAGCTGCTCAGGTGTGAACCCCTGAAAGACAGTCAACGATTCTGACCGCTTTTCGGAGTTTGGCATCATATCAGAAATCTTGGCAAGCAACTCAAGGCACCTAACCCTTGAACTGGAGGTCTGGTCATCGTCATTGGCAATACCCCATACCTTCGCAAGTATGTCCTCATGGTTAATTCCTACTTCCTGCAGTGCATCCTTTACTTCTTTTGAAATCAAATTTACTATCCTCTCCTGTCTTAACAAGGACTGAGACGCCGATTGCGCCCATCTCCTCTTATTTGTCGGAAAAGCCTTAATATAGGCTTCCGTTGGGGTAACCCCCCTTACAACGTACTGTGCGAAAAGAACCTCTCCAGAGGTCGGTTTCCGCTTTGAGGTCTGTATATCGTAAGACGTCTTGTCACGAGAGAAGGAATAAATGTTCTTAGGCGGGTCTCCCGCCATCTTATCCTTCTTTCGGACTGTATAGGTTCCAAGAAGCGTCCTTACATATTCGACCTTCTGACCCGAATGATTGGTAAAGACTCCCCTTTTAAGCACTTGAAGAACCTTTCCGTCGTCACTCGTAGTCCATTCCTTTGTTTTGGCATTTCGCCAGTCATCAACTATATCCTCGCTGGAGCTAAGCCTAAACTCTTTTTCGTCATCATACACGAAATGCTGTTTATTCTTTATCTTACGAGAATACAAAAAAGCCTCTATCCCGACCGTTCATTACTTTATCACCTTACGCCATACCCTCCTAAGAGGCTTTCCTTCTTTACTAGTCATTAAAATCGTGTATTAACTGTGGAACCTCCAGTATGTCAATAGTTTCCAAAATGCTCTTTATCAATTCTGACCGCACTTCCTTGGCAGCTGGCTCCTCAAGTTCTTTGGCTGCGTCATATTGCCACTTGAATACCTTTAACAGTGATATTGTATCACCAAGGTTAGGTTCTTCCATCTATCTCTTTCCCCCACAAAAACGTCTTTCCGTTCGTAATATCCACCACATCAAGCCTAAAGCTCCCATCTGTCGACCAATCCACTATTCCAAAGGCATGTCCCCAATTATTACGCCTTCCCTTCATCCACAAGTTAGACTCGCTTGACATCTCTTTCAGGCAACCAAGGCTAAAAGCTGCATGTGTTCCGTCAACGTGAGTAACACTGTGACGCTGAACATCGTGCATATGAGCGTACACTACGTTCTTTCCAAGGTTAAGGGCGTGTTGCTTGGTATGATACCCGGTAGAGTAGTGACCACCGTGATAAAAGTACAATTTCCCGATACGAAGGTATTTTCCATAGGGATGGTACTTATACCCCCTTTCCTGTAGTTGAGCCGCATTTTTGAAGGAATACCTGTCTTTTAGGTAAGGATGCTCCAAAACGAACTGATTTAGCCAATCGTCGTGGTTTCCCTCTATCATATGTCGTTCTTTGCATTTTACCGTATCCAATACCTTATCAAACTGGTCAAGCCCTTCGTTGACCGCTTTAATCTCTTTATCAACCTCGGGAAGCATATATTCCAAGGGAGGACGCTTCCTACGCTTGTACTTCCATCCAGAGACCGATTCCCACTCTCCTATGTCCCCAAGGCAAATAAACACGTCCGGCTTTACAAGCCGAATCGCCTTTAAGGCACAATTGACCGCAGGTTGGTCGTGTAGTGGAAAATGGACGTCAGGAACGACTACGGCTCTTTTTTGTCGCATTCACTCCCTTTTTACTCGATTTCTCATACACCACTACGTTATGAAGCTTTCGAGCGTTCTTTGTCGCAATATCGTCTCTCACAAGGCCAATCTTGATTTTTTCACTTCCTACCTTGTCGACGAACACAATGTGTCTTAATCTGCAATCGCAGCACCACAGATGGAAAAAAGTACCTGCTTTTACGATTACTGGCTCTTTATCTAGGTTTTCAACTTCTATTGACATTTTTGGTCTCCTCTGCCTTGAGCTCCAGTATCTTAGCGGAAAGGTAAATCGAAAGGTCTAACGCTTCCTCAAGAGCATCTTGAAGGCGATACGTGCCGTCAATCGGCATTTCTCTACCAAACTTACGATTTCCCTGATTTAACCGCTTCCGAATAAGAGCCATTACCGATGCATTGTTACTTTTTCTTACGATATGGGATTCCTCCGTCGAAAGCCGGACGAACGGCGCGTCCCCTGCTGCCACTACCGAAGCTTTGTCCCTGCATCTCTTTGATGATGTCGACTGATTTTCGCTCCAAGTCTTTGAATTGTCCATATGTGTACCATCTCCCTGTAATATTAATGAATCTAACGTCTTTTCGTCTCGCCATCTGGTATTCCCGGCATGACTATTGACTTAAAATAGTCACATCCCTCTTCAACAAAACAGTTTTTACCCATATAGTCCTCATTTATCCATAGTTGACCGTTTCTGGCTATCATAACACCAGCACACGCCCCGGCATCTCTTCCTTTGCCGTAGTTTGCACAATGCTTTTTAGCCAAAATCGTTTCTTTTGCCATAACACACCTCTAATATAAGCATAAAAACCACTTATGTCAAGTCAAAATGGTAATTTTATTTGAGACTTAGCCATTTCCAATCTTGAGCGGGCTATGTCGACATACTCCTGATTACACTCAATACCCACGTGTCGTCTGTCCAGTAGCTCAGATGCCGCCGAGGTAGTCCCCGAGCCGAGGAAAGGGTCTAGTACGAGGTCTCCTTCTTCCGAAAAGTCCACTATTAGCTTCTCAATTAGCTTTTGGGGCTTAGGGGTAGGGTGTCCGTACTTTTCTTGCCCGGTAGTGAAGGAATAGAAATCTCGCAATCTAAGCCACTTTCTACCCTCACCCCGGAACATGATAAGGGGTTGCCAAAGATTGTAGCCGTAGAGGCTCTTAGAACGCTTATTAGGGGCATACCAGCACGATACCCAGACGTGGTTTTCCTCACCGAACGCATCTATCGTTGTTTTTATCCTATCTACCCCGTTAAACACCAATACCCAAGCCGTAGGTTTTGCCACCCTCATCACCTCTGTTCCTACCTTGGTGAGCCACTCTACGTATTCTTCCTCACTTTGTCGGTCTGAGTCGTTTCCGTAGTCCTTACCGATATTGTAGGGAGGGTCAGTGACCACCAAGTCAACCGAATCCTCTTCCATCTTTGCAAGCTCTTCCAAGCAATCGCCGTGTATCACCATGCCCTAATATACGAAAGCGGGGAATTGGAAGCAAGGAAGGAGCTAAACAAGGAAAAAGGCTCCGTTCCTATATCTATACTTATCTATCATTGTTATTCATTTATTAACTACTATTATCTATTATCTATTACTATCTATCATCTACTACATATACTATATATATATATATACTATATAGGGGCTTGCAAAAAAGCGATTTTCTGTGTAAATTTAGGCCTTCCAAGCAAAAAAGGTTGAAAAACCGAAAAGTACACTTGAAATTGAAAAAATAGGGTTACTGTGGGTGTGTCTCTCTTCCCCCCGTCGACCCCCCCGCTCGGGTTTTCGCTCTCGTCACCATTTACGTTAGAAAGCATTAAGCCCAAATATATGACAGATTGGCAGAAATGGTAGTCAAGTTGTAGCCATCCAATATCTTGGATACTCTCCCGAGAGAGGAGTCAAGATTTGAAAACCCTCTAAGTCCACTAATATAGAGAAATAAAAGCCTTGCCTAATATACTCTATACCTCTATACTGTAGTGAAGATTGATTTTGAACATTTAATACGTTTTTTGACAGTTTGGCAGAGTTACCAGAATTGACAGTTGGTCTGTCAATCTCACTATAACAGGTGAGTAATTGATAACATAATCAGTGAGGTAATTATGATTATGGACTTAATAACAGAGGGTAATTCCCTCCAGTTTCTGTTAACCGCTTCTGTTCTCGTAGTCGGTGCTGTTACAGCTA
>Ga0209434_1000688_pt1 | contig 16022 bp, 27 predicted proteins | sample ETNvirnome_2_300_FD_184068 | JGI IMG/M metagenome (GOLD analysis project Ga0209434, IMG submission 184068) | Marine viral communities from the Pacific Ocean - ETNP_2_300 (SPAdes) (version 2) | ecosystem: Environmental > Aquatic > Marine > Oceanic | place: Pacific Ocean | collected 2013-06-22
ACCTAAAAATATAAATGTAATACCTAAACCCACTGAGATTTTGGTATTGATTATGAAACCCAAAGGAGAGTTTTGTGTGGTATGATTACCCACAACCATTAAGGTATCTCCTTCAGGGAAAAGAGGTGTATTTCAAGAGTGTGTAGAAATAACCTTTGGCTTCCTCAAATTTGAGAGGAATATGATTTATGATTATTGGAAAATTTTATTCATCCTTGCTCTCATTTCTTCTGGAGTTTCTAATCTTTTCTTTGGTTTTTGTTCTTCATAATCTTTCATCTTAATTTGAACTCTTTTAAGACCCCTTCCAACACCTTCACCAGCAACTCTCATTTTACTTCCAAATCTAACAAACTTTCCATATTTCAAAACTCTAATTTTTTTCTTTAATTCTTTTTCTTCTCTTTTCTCTTGAACCTTTTTCAACCTTTTCTCCTCTGCTTTTTCAAGAGCTTTTAATTGTTTTTGATAGTTTACCATTTTATTTTTTTAACCTCCTTAACCTATTATTATAATATCTAACCCAACCTTGAGCTTTGTATTTTGCTCTTGCCCTTGTTGGAACTATTCCACTTTCTACTGTTGTTGTTTTGGCATAATATCCTTTTACAGGAGTTAATAAAGGAACTACTTTGAGAACTTTATATTCATAACCTTTTGAGGTTTTTGTTGTTCTCCATGTATAATAAGTCATTTTACCTCCTTTTTTAATTCAGGTCTACCACCCCTATTTAATTTAGCTCTACAAATATTACCTTTTCCATCTACATAATAGAGATAACCTTTTTCTCTTTCAACTGCATTCTTAACTACTATTTCTCCCATCTTTAACTCCAATCTTTATCTACTCGGTATCCCCCTTTTACCTTAGTTATTTTGCAAGGGATATTTTCTTCTCTACAAGCTCTTGCTACTTTAAGTGCAGTTCTTTTTGTTCTATGGATTGTTTTGCCTTTTGAATATGCCATTTTACATTCAGTAAATTTAGATATTTAAATCTATCTTTTCTTCTTTCTAAGATGTCCTCTAACTCTAACTTTAGCTTTTCTACCTTTAACTTTCATTAGATGAGATTTTACTCTTATTTTCTTCATATTATTTTTCCTCCTATATTTAGTTTATCTTCTTTCCTAACTAATAAAAAAATAAAAAATAAAAAATTTAAACCTGTGCAATCACACCTTCAGCTCCTCCACCAGAACTTCCATAGCTTCCACCACTTCCAAACTGTGGAACAAACTTGAACACCATGTATAGTAATATTCCCACAATCAATACTAATACTATGATAGTTAACCATGTTGGAATTGTTGCTGTAGCTGTTATAGTATCATTCAAACCTGAACAAGCTTCACTACTACTATTCTTGTATGTATAACTTACATTCCAATCTTGGTCTACATAGCTTCCTGTTACTGCTTGGATACATCCAGTTGCTGATTGGGTATAGTTAAGGTATCAATAATTTCTCCTCCACTTGCATTAGTTATTAATGCAACAGAAAATGAATTATAACAACCTAAATTTGCTGTAGTATAATTATTTGTTACACAAGAATAAGATAAGTTTGATACTGCTGTTACTGTTTCATTACCTACTGCTCCTGCATTTGTTCCTAAAGTGCCTTCAAATTCTTCTAACACTAAGAATCCTATCCCAAGAACAATACCAATTACTACAAGGGCGATTGCAACTGCTGATAAGGTTTTCATTTCCATATTACTGGTTATGAAACCTCTTTATACATTCTGTCCTCTTGGAAGAACTGTAAACACAATAGCAAGTAATATTCCTACAATAGCAATTAATACTATGATAGTTAACCATGTTGGAATTGTTGCCATAGCAGATATAGTATCATTAACACCAGCTTGTGCTTGTGATTCTGCTGTCATTTGGCTTGAAAATTCTTCTAAAACTAAAAATCCTACACCAAGAACAATACCTATGATTACTAAAGTGATTATTATACTTTGTAAAGTGCCTATCTGTGCCTTCTTATTAGACAATATAGATTTCATTATTTATAAACCTCCCTGATTTATTATTTAATTTAATTCAATTTGTTTTATATAACTATGTTAACATCTTAGCTACAGAAGAAGAAATTATTTAAATCAAAGAAACTATTAAAGTGAATGGGAGAAAGCAGAGTTAGGAGAGTTCCAAAAGAATATGAAGATGAAGTTATCAGGATGGTTGAAACCATTAAGAAAAAGTTTGGAATAAAAATCCCAAAAGTTAAAGCTTGTAAAATAATTCTATTAAAAAGCAGGTCTACTAATTATATTTTGACAGAACATAAATTATTGGAGATTCTGGGGAGTTAAAATGAACAAAAGAGGTGATGTTACAACCATTGTTATCTTAATATTTTTAATGTTAGGTCTTTCTTTTGGTGCAATTATTTTTAATACTGTATTTCAGGAATTTACAGATGAATTAAAACAAGTAGATGAATTTTCAAATAGGTCAGTAGATACTATTGAAACTACACAAGAGAGTGCACCAAAACTATTGGACTTCTTTGTTTTCTTTACCCTTATATCTTTTTTCATAGGTTTAATTATAGCATCTATCTATATTGATGTAAATCCAGCAGTAATAATGGTGTTTGTAATTGTTTTAGTTATAGCAGTAATCTTAGCTGGACAAGTTAGTAATGCTTTTGAACAATTTTCAGCACAAGATGAATTAACAAGTAGTGTAGCTTCCTTTCCTTTAACAAGTTTAATACTTGGAAGTTACTTTCCAGTAATTATTTTAGTAATTGGAATGGTTGTTATTATCATTCTGTATGGAAAGTCCAGAAGGCAAGGATTGGGGGGGGAAGTGTAAAAATGGCAAAAAAATCAGGTTTCTTATGTAAAAATAATCATTTTAAGCCACTCTCATCAACTTTTTTAGCCATAGTAATGATAATGCTTATATCAATTTCAAGTGTTTCTGCATTAAATTTTGATAATACAAAATCTTTTGATGATAAAGTTGGAGAGTATGGGAAGGTTACAATTAAAGATTGGTTTGGCTTATTAGATTTAACAGAGTTAGAATTAAAAGAAAACACTTTTATTTGTGGTTTAGATTGTAATGCTACAACAGAAATAATAATGCACCAAGATGGAGTTCTTATTGATGATGTTAGATTTCTAATTCAAAGAAAGGATGGAACTTGGAAAAAAAGATTAATAAGTGAATATACTTTTTATGTTGATGATGTATTATATACTCTTGGAGATGAAGTTGAATCTGGAACTTACTCTGTAAGATTAGAAGGTAAGAAGAATCCTTTTGAGAATGTAGATTGGCAAATAATTTCACAAGGAAAATTAATAGATGAGTGGGCAGAATGGGGAGGAACACTAAATACAGATTTAACTGCATATTATAGTTTTGATTCAGGTAGTGATGACTATATTGTTATAGACAGAGTAGGTAGTTTATATAATGGTTCAATGGAAGGTATGGACTTAGGAAATTGGGTTACAGGAAAACTTGGAAGTGCTGTAAGTTTTGATGCTTCTGAAACTGATAATTATGTTAATTTATCTACTTTGCCTGATGGTTGGTGGAATATTTCTTATGGTTTCTGGTTTAAAACAGATGATTTAACTGTTAATGATGACTATATGATTGATATGAGAAATCCTGCAGGAGGAGTTCCCCATGTTTTCTTTTATTCTGGGATAGTTAATAAACTTACTTTTTATGGAGGAGCAGATGCTCATTCTGATGCAGGGGATATTGATGATGATGCTTGGCATCATATTGTTGGTGTTTTAAATGATACTGGAGGAGTTTCAATTTATGTAGATGGAGAATTTAATAAAAGTGTAGGGGGAGGATATACAGGGAATACTAATTTAGAACTTGTAATTTTAGGAAATGGGCTTCCTTTAAGTGATGGTTACTGGTATGATGGAGAAATAGATGAAATGGGAATATGGAATAGAACCTTAACCCAAGCAGAAATTACACAATTATATAATGAAGGGACAGGAATTACTTATGAAGAAAAAACTACAACCTTAGATTCTCCTTTAGATAACTCTTTTGTAAATACAAATGAAAATGAATTTAATTGCAGTGTAAGTGGTGCTGGTTCTCTTATTAACATGAGCTTATATCATAATGAAACTGGAACTTGGGAATTAAATCAAAGTGTTGATATAACTGGGGCTTCAAATAGTTCTAATTTCACAACAACAATTACAAGCTCTTCCATTTGGAATTGTTTAGCTTGTGATGACCTTTCTTGCGACTTTGCTTCTTCAAATTATACAGTTATCTTAGATGATATTATCCCTGATGTTAATATAGTTTCTCCAACTACTTTAGAAGATTATGGTCTTTTAGGAACTAATCAAACTTTAAGTTGGATTGTTATTGATGATAATTTTGATAGTGCTTGGTATAATTATAATGGAACAAATTTTAGTTTAATTGGGGCAACAAATTCAACAATGTTTAATTTAACTTTAGGAAGGAATCTAACTTTTTGGGTAAATGATACTGCTGGAAATTTAAATACAACATTCTATTTATGGGATTATAAAGTATTTGAATATAATCAAACTTATACAAACCCAGTAATATCTTCTTCAACCTATGACTTTGATATTACTACCTATTATAATGATACTTTATTTACTAATATAATTGGATATTTAATTTATGATGGAGCTTCTACAACAGCAACTAAATCTGGTTCAGGGGATAATACTATTTTTACAGCAAGTAAAACTATTCCTTTAGTTTCAGGAACTACTCAAAAGAATTTCTCTTGGAATTTTACTTTAACAAATTCAACTGGAAGCACCCATTATGTAACTACTATAAATAATACAAAGAACAATACTGTTCAAGGGATTACTTTTATTCTTTGTAATGCAAGTTATCCTGTGCCTTATATTAATTTTACTTTTGAGGATGAATTATTAGGAACAGCAGTTGATGGAACTTTCTCTGGAACATTTGAATATTGGTCTACTGGAAGTAGCTCAACAAATATTGCTAATTATAGTTTCCAAAATCTAACAGAAAATCCAAGTTATGCTTTCTGTGTTCATCCAAATTCCACAAGCATTAATTTAAATATGAACTCTCAATATAGTGGAGCTGGTTATTCAGATAGAACTTACTATCTTAATAATGCTACTTTAACTAATATCACAAGTAATATAACTCTTTATCAATTAAATGATACAGATGCTGTTAAGTTCTTTATTAATGTTAAAGATGGGATTGAAGCTTTTACTGGAGCAACTGTAACTATTTCAAAACTATTTGTTGGGGAAGGGATTTACAAAACAACTGGAATAAGAGAAACAGATGATGCAGGAAAATTTATAGAATATTTAGAATTAGACCAAAGTTATAGGTTTGCAATTACAAGAGATGGAATTAGTTATGGGGTAATTGAGAAAACTTCTAATTGTGCTTCAGCTCCTTGTGAAATAGATTTGCAAATAGAGGGGGCTTTAACAAATTTATGGTCAGGATTTAATGATTACTATGCAGGAAATGTTCAATATTCTTTTAGATATAATGATACAAATAAATTAGCTTCATTAATATTTGTTGATACAACTGGCTTAGCCCAATACATGAGGTTAGAAATTACAGAAACTAATTTACAAAACTCCACAAGATATTATGTTTGCAATGAAACCTTGTATTCAAGTTCAGGAACTATTACTTGTAATATGACAGGGGAAGGGGGGGACTTCACAGCAAAGGCATATCTTTCAAGAAGTCCAGAAAAGTTTGTGGATGTTTGGAATTTTGTTATTAATTTAATTAAAGATACCTTAGGCATGGAGGGAGTTTTAATAGCATTACTTTTAATTATAACAGTAGCTTTAGTTGGAGCATGGTCGCCAACAGCAGGAATTGTATTGACAAGTTTTTCAATTTTAATGATGAAGCTATTAGGGTTTGTAGCATTTGGTTGGACAACTGTAACCTTAATCTTTGTGTTAGCAATTATAATAATAGTGAAGGTGAAACAATAAAATGAGAGGAAGTAGTATAATAATGATAGTATTGTTGGTAGGATTAGTTTTTACTATCTTTGGATTAATCATAGTTGATTTACAAAGTCAATATCCTAATAATATTGATAATTCTACTTGGACAGATTTATATGATGAAAGTTATACCAGATACATAAATGAAAGTGCTACAAGTTTACAAACTGACTTAGAAGAAATAAGTGATGAAGATTATTGGTTTACTAATGTTGCACAAGGGGTTGTAGCGATTCCAAATGCAATATTAAGTGTCTTTGGAATTATAATCGCAAGTATGGGGAATGGAATAAGTATTTTTGTTGATGCAGGAGGGATATTTGGTATCCCAACTCCAGTAATGGCATTTGGGGTATTAGCTTTAATAGTTATAGTTGTATTTTCATTAATAAATTGGTGGCATAGTAGAACCCCAGTATAAATAAAATGGTATTTGAAACACCCAACAACAATATGTCAGGATTATTAGGCATGTTTGAATATGCAAATGAACTTACCAAAGGAGATGGTGAAACAGGATTACTTGGTATAGCTATATTAATTGTAGTAGGATTTGTAACTTTCCTTTCAACTAAAGGATATTCAGCAGATAGAAGTTTAGGTTACACAGGGTTTCTATGCTTGATTGTAGCAATTCTTTTAAGGTTCTTAAATCTTATTAATGATGCAATAATGGTTATAGTATTAGTAGGTTTTATTGGAGTTTTAATATTCCTAATGTCAGAAAGAAATAAGGAGATTGGTGCAGTATGAAGAAACTAATATTGATGTGTATAATATTTGGTATGTTTTTTATTAGTTTAACTTCTGCTCAATTAACATTTACTCCTGAAGAACCAGCAAATATAAAAGTAAGTTGCTTTGATGGAGAGAGTGCTTTTTGTTCTGCTACTGCAACTTGTAATATTACTGTCTTTTATCCTAACATGAGCTTGTTTGTGGATAATCAAGCAATGACTAATAGTGTTCAATACTTTAATCATACTACTCCTGATTTAGATGCAAGAGGAGAATATAATGCAGTTGTTCAATGTGAAGATACTGGAACAAATGGTTATAGTTCTTTTACTTTTCTATCTACAGATATTCCTATGGAAAATCAAGGAGTAGTTGCTGTTGGTATTTTATTTTCAATAATCGCCTTAGCTTTCTTATTTATGATGTTAGGTTTTAAATTATCCCAATCAGATACAATGTTTCCCATTGCCTTGTTCTTTATTTTAATTTCAATAATCTTAGGAGTTTATGTAATCAATTTAGGTTACCAATATAATAGGGATATGTTAATCTCTGATATGACTACTGGGGGGCAATTTACAATTTATATTGGATTAGTTTATGGTTTAATTGCAGTATCAATTATTGCATTAGTATTCTTATTCTTAAAAACAATAAAAGAAATAAGGGTGAGAAAATCTATGGTAGATTATGGGGAACACTATGATACTAAATCTGGTCAGTATAAATAAACATCCAAAGAATTAGGGAATGTAAGATGGTTGGATGTTTTTAATCAGGGAGTTTATTAATTCTTTAACATGAAATAACTTTATAAGAGTTGAGTATCAATAATAAAGATTATAAAATGTGTGCTCCTTAGTAGTGCCAAAAATATGGATTGGATGCTTTTTGAAGCACACCTTATTAACTACAAATTCATTTATAAGATTTACTTACTTTGAATATTCACAGGAATTTTATCTCCAATAGTTTCTACTCCTTCTTGTTTAATTATTAATTCATCAGCTAATTTCTCTAAAGCTTCTTTACCATAAGTTAACTTATCTGAATCTTCAACATTTTCATCGCATTCAAAAGAAGCTCTTGCTATTTCTGTGTAAATAGTATCATCATAATAAATTCCATCCATAGTTAGATTATAAGTTTCTGCATTATAAACACTTACCATACAAAAATCTCCTGTTCTTTCTATTTCAGAATAACTAAGATATTTGTATCCTGCATTGTTTAAAGCTGTTACTCTTGCTTTACTTAGTGTTAAATTTTGAACTGCCCCCCAACTTGCAATTGCTGTTCCAACTAGTAAAATACCAACGATAAAAACTAATAATTTATTTTTCATTTTAATATAAATCAAACCATGCAGTTGTGTTGCAACCTCTATGTTTATTTAAATTAGTATCATAATAAATTGAACCTTCTGTAGTAGCATCACAAGTAACACCTGTTGTATTTGTTTCTAACTTAAACAAACCATTTTCATTAAAAGAACCTCTCTCAACTAAAGTAGAAGAAGCATTTGGAGTAGTCCAGAATTCTAATTGTCCAGGAGTTGAACCATCTACATGATTTTCAGTTGCAGTCATGTAAATACTTGCAGAATCTCCATAATTCGCTGGAACATAATCATCACTTCCCATAAAACCTCTTGCACCAATTCTACCTAAAATATCTCCATCTAAACTCAAGGTTGGAGAAGTATCTGTTCCTCTTCCCTTACCAAACATAACTAAAGAACCAAATTCAGAATTTGCATGAGCAAACATCCATAATATTCTTGGGTCTTGTTTTCTAACCCAAAATAAACTATCACCATTATTTCCACTAATATTCAAACCACCATCAGTAATTCTTAATCCGCTTGTTCCTAATATTGCACCAGAAAAAGTTGGAGTATCATAAGTTCTCGTATCTTGATTAGTATATTCTATTGCAAAACTTCCTGCATTACCAAGTCCTGAACCATAAGAAGCATCTCTTATAGACATACAACCTATTCCACAACTTATTGATTTAAATCCTGCCCAATCAATATCCAAAGTTCCATCAACATTAATCGAACCTGTATTAGCAACATCAACATCACCTCTAAATCCTAGATTAGTAGTTCCATTTGAGAAATTAATTCTATTATTAGCAGGAGAAAAAATCCTAACATCTCCAAACCAAGCATTATTAATATCAGAACCAATTATAGCACCATTGATATTTCCAACATGGATTAAATTATGAGTGCCTAAATCTACATCTCCTGTAAAAGTTCCTCCAGAAAGAGGCATATAATCAATTGAACCATTCCAAGTTCCTAATAATTCATTTTCTCCTAAATCTAAATCAGTATCAATAGTATGTCCAGATAAACTCCAAAGTAAATTATTTAAATCATTATGGTCAATATCTGCTGGAGTATCTAAATTATCCCAGAATTCTGATGAGTTTACATTTTGCCTTGAAATATTCCTAACTAAATCTATTATAGGATATTCAGAAGTAACAGAATAATTTAATGTTTTATTTAACTGAACAGAAGGCACAGCAAGAGCTGTGCCAACTATAACAAATATTGAAAGCATTATTAATAACATCACCTTTCCCATAGTAGCTATTATATATAGAAGTTTAAATAATTTCTTATCCAGAACATTTGTTTATTAAAATAGCATAAGCAATAATAAACACAACTGCCATTAATGATAATCCAAAGTAAGGTAATATTTTTTTCCAAGCAGGTTCTAATCTTAATACTTCTTTAATCCTTTGAATAGATAATATAGCACCATACTTTACATCTGTTTCAACAGGGGTCATTATAAGTTTTCCCTGTCGCATTTCTCTTTTCATTTGAACATAGGTATCTACATCTATTTGTTTGTAATATACCCTATCTTCTTCATCAATATATTTTGGATTAGGAGTTGTGATTAAATCAATTCCTTTAAACCAACTTGTTTTTATTCTAAAGTAAGGAGCAGAGTTTTTTCTCATGATATAACCTGCTTTAAAATTAGCTTCTTTATGTGTTCCTCCTTCTCGAATCCTATAAATTCTTGCCTTGTATCTATAAATTTTCTTGTTCCTTAAAACAATTAAAAGGAAACCTAAAAGTCCTCCAACAAAAATTAATCCAATTACAAGAGCAATTACATTTGAAATATTCCCAGAATTAAACCAACCAAATAAACTTCCTATATCCATTATTTAAAAGGATTAAGTTTAGATAAGAACCCTTGTTCATTAGGATTCCTTTGAGGTTGTTGGAAGTTTCTTGAAATCATTGCTTCATTAACAGTTCCTCTAACTACACTTCTATCTCCTCCTCCTATAGCTTTATGAAATGCAGAATTAGTTAAATTAAATATTTGAATATCTATTATTTGTAAATCAGATTTATCTTTAATACCATAACCTTTATAATTAACATGGATGGTTGGGATTGCTTTATCACAAACATAAAGAACTAACTCTTTTATTTCTTCTTCCTTAAAAGAAGAAAAAGTTAAAAGGTCAGTAACAACAGAAGAAACTATAGAAAGATATTTTGCTATACCTAAGTCATTCATTAAAGGGTCTATAATCCTTATATAGCCCTTCTTTTCATAATCCCAGAAGTATCCTTTCATGTTCATCCTTAATTGTTCCATCACTTTCTTTGGAGAAAGTTCTCTTATAATTCCAATCTCTGGGCTTTCTTCCCTATCAGAAGGAGCAGTTACAGAGTTGCCTTCCTCTATAGGTTGCTCAATAGGTTGTTCAGGATAATCATAAACCATCTTTTTTATTAATTACATAAGCATCTTATTTACATTCTGTAAATAATTAGTTTTCTTCCTTTTTATACCTTTCCCTTTTTTAGAAATAATAGGTCTTAATTCCAAACCTGTAAGTTTAAAGGGCTTCTTCTTTGCTTTGATTCCAAGAACAACAGCACCAACTGAAGGTTGATAAGCTTTTCTCAATGCTTTAAAATAATCTTTTGATTTCTTATATCTTGTTCTTGCTCTGCCATTTCCATCTATTGGAATAAAAGGTAAAAGGAATTTTGTAGGGGGCTTTTTTGGAGGTTTGTATGTTGTTCTTGGAGGGGGAACAAAGGGAGGAGTTGCTGGTTTAGTAGTAATTTTAGGTATAAAAAATTGAATGAAATCAATTTTTGTATCAACTGCTGGTTTAGTATCCTGCTTTGGTCTAAATTCTAATCTTGTTTTAGTTACAGATACTCCTCCAAGTAATTGTTTTTCTCTTTGTTGTTCTCTTACATCTGTTTTTGTTTTTACTTTAAATATATTAAAAACATTTTGTAATGCTTTAGAACTTGTAGCAACAGCTTCAACTTGCTCCATTCTTGGGGCATTAACAACTTCACTTAAATCAACTTGTGCAACAGCTTGTTTTGGAGGTGTCCAAGTTATTCCTTTTGGTTGAACCCCTCCAGAAAAGATACTTCTTTCAGTAATTAATCCTTCTTGTTGTAAAGCATCTTTGAATAATATTTCTGCTTCTTTATCTGGAAGAACCTCTTTGATAAGCTTTTCTAATGCTTTTGTTTCTTTACTATTCTTTCCATATTTTGCAACTACTTTTGCATATCCTTCTCTGGCTTTAACTTTATCATAAGTTACAATTCTTTTTGTATCATCTAAATATCTATTATATATTTCTAATTTTTCTCTATCACTCAATTTTCTAAATTCTTGTTTTTGTTTTGAAGCTCCTGTTTTTAGATATGCCCCAAAGATTGTTGCCTTAATAAAAAAATCTAATAATTCAATAGACCAATCTGGAGCTGGTTTTTTTAAGGTTTTTTTTACAACACCTTCAGGTAATGCTTCTACTATTGGAGTAGAAACATAAGAAGTTCCTTTTAGATATGTTTGAGTAATACTTCCTCCTCCTTCTGTCTTAGGATACCTCTCACTTATATCATAATTTAATTGTCTTAATTTAGATTGTTCCCAACCAGTTAATTCTTTTCCTTCATCATACTTTTTAATTAAAGCTAAATTTTTTGCCCTTTCTTTTTCTCCACTTATAGTCCCTAAAGTTTTAATTCCTGTAAAAGCTGAAACAACTGGCTTACTAAAACCTAAAACAGAAGCACCAAGCCAAGTTTTCTTTTTTTCAGGAGGGAGTTCTGGTTCTGGTTCTGGAGGTAATGGTGCTCCTCCAACAATTCCTTTTCTTTCACCAAAAGCATAAATATCTTCAGGAGGAACATTTACACCAGTAACATCTATTTGAGTTGGAGCTTGTCCAGAGGGAGTTCCTCCTCCTCCTCTCCAAGCAGTTTTTCCTTTAACAGTTATAGCTCCACCTCCTCCCCCATCAGTTTTAATAATATCAACACTTCTAACAGCAGTAGTAGTTGGAGCAATAGTAGTTCTTTTAACTGTAGGTTCTTTTTTGAACTTCTGCTTAACCCAATCCCAAACTCCATGTTTATTTTTATCAAAAGGGTAACAATCCATCATATTAACAAAGCCATCTTTATCTGTATCAGCGAAGGGAGAATATGCTTTTTGTAATTTCTTGCTCATAAGATATTGTTGCAACTTAATCTTTTTCATATCATTTTTTTCCATGATTTTTAGAAGATAATAGATTTTAAATAATTTTATATTGGAGAAAAAGCTTAAATATGTTGAATTCCTTTTACAGAATGTAAAAAGAAGTGGCATGGCAAAACAAAACCAAAAACAAGAACCTGAAGTAATAGATGAGGATAGTTATAATTATTCAAGTGATACAGAACTATCTCCTAAACAATTAGTGCTAAGGCATATTGATAGAATCAGTAAATACATTTTCAAAGGAGAACAACAACCAACATTAACAGAGAGAACTATAACAACAGATAGAAGGCAAATATTAATTCAAGCAATAGAATATCTAACAGCTCTTTTAATTCCTTATTATGATGAAGAAATGAAAAAAGAACAAAAAGGATTTGATGAAGTATTATCTAAAATTGAACAAGAACTAATGATTTCTTCAATTAATACAGAAGCATATAACAGAGCAAGAAAATCACAAGGAAATTTTGATAAAGCTGTTAAAGATTGGAAATTATATCTAAAACAAATGAAGATAATGCCTATTGATAAGGCAAGTGGAAATTATGAGTTATCTATGAGTAGAACTTTCAAGCTCTATATGGATTTGTTCAAAGAATTAAATTTTTTACTTCATAGATTAGATTATCTTTCAAGTGAAGCTTACACAGAATAAAATGGGAATGGTTGTTTATAGAAATAAAGAAGATACTAAAAAAGATAGTTGGGTTAGATACTTTCTTGGAAGAATTAGGCAAAACAAAAATAACTTAGTTGTTGTTGTTGGAAAAACTGGTTCAGGAAAAACTTGGAGTGCTGTATCTGTATGTGAAAAGATAGCTGAAAAAAATGGAGTTCCTTTTACTATTGAGAATATCATTTTTAACTTAGGAGATTTAATGAGATTTATTAATTCACCGAAGGCAGTAAAAGGAGCTTCAATAATCTTCGATGAACCACAAGTAACTATAAGCTCAAAAGAATTTATGAGCCAAGCAAACAAAGTATTCAATTATTTGCTGACAACTTTTAGACATAAAAATCTAAACCTATTTTTTTGCACCCCTTATGAAGATTTGTTAGATAAAACTTCAAGAAAATTATTTCACACTAAATTTGAAACCATGTCTATAAATCATACTGCTAAAACTTGCAGAATTAAACCAAAAATAATGGAATACAATTCTCAAAAGCAAAAGTTCTATGAAAAGTTCCTAAGAGTATGTTGGAAACCATTAGGCAAGGCAAAATACATAACAAGCAAGTTAAAGTTCTGGGATGTTTCAATTCCTTCAGAAGATTTAATTAAAAAGTATGAAGCAAAGAAGTTATCATTCACCACAAGGTTAAATCAAGACATTTCAGCTAAGTTAGAGGACTATGAAGAAAAGCAAAGACCAAGAAGAAAGAAATTAACAGAGAAACAAGAGATTGTTTTGAAAGCTAAAGCAAGATTAGGTGATGTAAAGTTAGTAGCTAAAGAATTAGGAATTCACAGCAGTTCTGTCTATGAAACATTAAAATATGCAGAAAAGAAAGGATTTTATCCTGATAACTTCAAATTAGAGGCAATTTCCTAAGAGAATTGGGAAATTTCGGGTATAAAGCCCTCCAGCAGAACCTATAGATAACTATTAGGTTTTGATAAAAAAATTAAATTACCCTCTGTTCTTTTGGATTAATTTTAATACTAAATAAGAATAATCTTACTAAATGTGAGTAAGATTAAAACTATATTAGTCATTATAGAAATATCACAGAGCTTTCCTAAGTCCTCATAATCTTTATCTTCCATTTCAAATAAACATAGTCCTCCAATCAGAATATTTATTTAGAAACTTATAACCTTGACAATCTTCATAACCTTTACTACAATGAGTTCTTAGATTATTAGATATTTTACAATCTAATTGATATGGACATAAAACTTCACTAACTTTTCCCATTAAGGATTTTCTTTCTGTTGTTTTATTTCTATATGTTTTTTTTACCATTTAATTTATCTCCTGCTAATTTATCTATAACTCTACAACATTCAATGCCATATAATATCCACTCTCCATATCATTTGCATACCTTTCTTCCAATTCTTTAATTGTTTCCATTTACACATAAGACATCTAATATTCATAAAGTAGATTGTTTCTCCTCTGTAAATTTATTTTCAGTTTGCATTAAATCTGGTAAATCCTCATTAAAAACTTTTTTGATGACATCAAACAACATCCATCTCCCTTGAAATCCTTTCTCTAAAGGATATTTTTCTTCTTCCCCTTTAATCCATAATCTTAAAATAGTTTTTAATTGTTCAACAGTTAAGCAAGTATATTCTTGGGGATTATACCATAATTTAACAACTCTAATTCTTAATCCTTTCTCTTTAAATCCATCCTCTGCAAGTTCTATCTTGTGAAGTTTGTGATATTCTTTTTCCATTTATTTTTTTTCATAAATACATTTACATTGAGGCAGAGGAAATAAGAAAAACTTTAGAGGAGTTAGTTCAATATATTTATAAGGAATTATATTTTGTAACCAAGTAAGAGGTTTTATTATAATAGTTTTTAGTAAACCATAATCAGAACAATCATGTTCATATTTTAATTTAATTATTTTTACTGGAAGATTAGGTTTACCATAATTGGTTCTATAAACAAATGATTTTAAACAAGTTAAAGTAAATGGATGTTTATGTCTTATACTTCTCCATGTTCCTGTTTCAAAAGGAACCATTAGTTCTATCCTACCTCCAACTTTACAGATTCTAATAAACTCCAATATAATTTCTGCTGGTTCAGTAAAATCCTCTAACACTCCATTGCAATATATATAATCAAATTCATTATCTTTAAAAGGCAAGGGTAACTTTCTCAAATCCCAGATATAATCAGCTTTCTTATTAAAATAATCAAGATTAACCCAACCCTTTCTTATATCATTTCCACATCCAGCATTTAATTTTTTATGTATCATTTTACCTTCTTTTCTAAAATTTCTTTATCATCTAAAATCCATTCTAAAACCTTAACAACCTTGCACCAAGCAATATAAGTTTCTTTACCTGTTTTAAGTGCAAAATTTCTATAACCTCTTATTTTATACAACTTCTTTCTTATTTCAGTTTCAGTTTTCATTTTTTCTTATTTTGATTCATTTGCGAAGTTTAATCTGCTTCTGGTCTTTCCACCTCTGGTTCATATTCTTCAATAGTTATTTCACAATCTGTTCCAAGATTAGCAGTATAAAGTTTTACTTCATCCAGTTCTTCAAAGTCCATACTAGTAACCATCCCATTTCCATGTTCTGATGTTATGTATACTCTTATCATTTTTTCGTATTAGTATCCTTTTGCGAATACCATATTTTAAAATCTTCTGCACATTCTTTACAAAACTCTTGTGACTTTTTCATAAGAGTCATTAGTTTAACATCTTGAAAGTTAAGAATCTCTTTTCCACATCTATCACATTTCCAATATTCAAATCTCATTTTTTCCTATCCCCTATGTTTTGCGATAACAACTTTCTTAATTTATTTAATCCTACTTTTGTTTTTTCATAACCTTTAAGTTCTTCAGCTTCACAAAGATATTGTTTATCCAAAATTTCATCAATGATTTCTAAAATACCTTTGTTATCTTTAAAGTATGCTTTTAGCATTCCTAATTGCACTCCTGTAATCCAATATCTATTTCCCATTCTAT
>Ga0209434_1000689_pt1 | contig 16022 bp, 21 predicted proteins | sample ETNvirnome_2_300_FD_184068 | JGI IMG/M metagenome (GOLD analysis project Ga0209434, IMG submission 184068) | Marine viral communities from the Pacific Ocean - ETNP_2_300 (SPAdes) (version 2) | ecosystem: Environmental > Aquatic > Marine > Oceanic | place: Pacific Ocean | collected 2013-06-22
CTGGGTGCAGTACGTCCTACGGCTATGCACAGTTTGGCTCTGGATACTATGACGTGGTGATGGAGCTTGGGGGCGAATATATGTCTATCTGCGCTACCGATTGGGGAGACCAGATGGATACGCTAGCGCGCGAGACAATAGCCTCAAGTATTTACTATCTTGGCAACAACCCTATTGAGACCACTATTGAAGTGGCGGTGGATGGCATCACAGCTACGAACTGGGGATATGATGAGATTCTGAATGCAATAGTGTTTGATACACCGCCGGCGGAAAAGAGCATTACGGATGTTACGTATGCTATTTGGGATGATTGCGGCAATAAAAAGGCTATAGCGGGTGACACAGGTATTTAGTTAAAGGAGGGAGCGGAAATGTACAAAGCATTATTATTTTTAAGTTTGCTATTTGTTTCAGGAACTCCGAAGGCTGGCACACCAGAAAATGTTCAGCCGCAAGATTTTGTAACTATTAGCAAAAACATGAATGCTGCCATGACAGTAACTGAGAAGAAGGTGCGCGAATCGGCTGTAAAGGTGAAAACTATGAGCGGCCACGGATCCGGATCGCTAATAGCTTATAAAGATCTTCAATTTGTGTTTACGGCTGAGCATGTAGTGGATGATGGAGTTAATCCCGTGTATTTAATAGAAAAATTTGGCATGCAAAGATTAGGAATTGTGGTGTATACTGATGAAATACACGATATTGCAGTTTTGTATGTGCCGGAACCCTTTACTTCTATAAAGGCTATAAAATTTGACCCTTATAGCCGAATTCTAGGAATTGGGGAAGAAGTTACGTTTTCTGGTTACCCCTCCAACCATCAATTAATGACAGTAAGGGGGAGAGTGGCGGGTTATGAAAGTATTAATCCGGGGGGAACTCAAATAATAATACACACTTACGGCTGGTTTGGTAGTTCGGGCTCTGCTGTCTACACAGCCAGAGGAAAATTAGCGGGCATTTTATGGGGAATTGATCTGGAATATCCGGCAGGCGACACTCCTCAGATTATTGAAGATATGATGTGGGTTGTTCCAATTAAAAATTTGAAGATAGAAGAGGCAATAGAAGTAGTGTGTGACAACTTCAACACTGGTCTAAGAGCATGCCGGTAACTTACACAAAATTATGGGCTCACTTAATTGATGAAATAAAAGAAAAACGTAAGACCATTGCTTGTGTAATGTGCATTGACAAAAATGATAAATTTCTCATCCTTAAACGCTCTCCAGACGAAACTTCAAAGCAGGGTTATTGGGATTTGCCAGGTGGCCACGTTGATGATGAGGATAAATCTTTGGAAGATGGCGTTTTAAGAGAGTTGCAAGAAGAGGCGGGGCTTAAATCTAGCTTGACAAGCCTCCAATATGTTGATAAGATAGTATCCGATGACGCAGACAAGTATTATTATGCCACTCGAGACTGGAGCGGCACTGTTAAATTGACTCCAAACCCAAAAACTGGGGTTGTTGAGCACACCGACGCAAAATGGAAGACAATTGAAGAGATAAAGAATGAGAAATCTCTTGAACTAAGAACATTTCCAACCTATTTATTGGATAGAGCTTTAGAAAAAGCAAAATCTAACAATTAAACGAGCCATAAATGCAAAATTTCAATAAGATCTGGAAAAATTTCCTTACTGAGGGCACGCTGCAGCCCCAAAACGCCCCAATAGTCGAAAAAGTGCTTCGAGAAATCACCGAAGACGAAATGACCCACATTGTTCACGCTATAGATGAGATGGAGCCGTCAGATTTGGCGTTTGATGAGCTGTTTGATGGCAAAAAGCGCCTTGTTTTGGATTTTAAGACGTTAGATATACAGACCGACCTAGGGCGATTCATTCATATGTGGAAAGAAATGGGATATGAGGTGGATTGGAAGAAGGGCACCCTTTCTGCAGAGCAAGAATTGACAAACACCGACCCAGGAGCCATGGCTGATGACATACTAGGGGGGCGCCCAGCTACGTCAAAAAGACAAATTAAGATGAAAATTGGAAAATTCCTTTCCAAAGTTCATCAATTAGCAGTAAAATACAATACGTTGCATAAAACAATCATTGATGCGACAGGCTCTTACTACTCGGGCAACGATGTAGAGCACGTCTTGGGAGCCGAAAACGCAAAACGGTTCTATAATATAAGCGATCAGTATACAATGTACACCGGTGGCGGTCGCGGACCTGCTTATAGGTGGCGCAAGGATCCTCAAAAAATCCTGCAAATGGCACAATTTTGGCAACAAAAAGCTGATTGGATTAAGAAAAACTTAGCCGCAGCACAAACTAACGAATATTCCATCATTCTTACGCGACACCCTATCGATGTTTTTCGAATGTCTGATTTTGATGCGATTGAAAGCTGTCATTCGCCTCCTTCACGCGGAGGTCCAAGTGAATACTATAAGTGTGCGGTAGCCGAAGCTCATGGTCATGGGGCTGTTGCGTATGTAGTGAAAACAGACGACTTATTAACTGCCACGGATACTACAACCATTGAAGAAGCGGAGAAAATTATTAATCGTGATGAGGAAATATTTGAGGACGATGAGAGATATATGGACTCTGGCTCAATTACCCCTCTATCTCGCCTTCGCTTGCGTCAGGTTCGCTTCTATCGCAAGGATGAAGAGCTTGGGTTAGCGAGAAAATATGCCACCCTAGACGACCTTCCTGACGATTTGCCGGATGAAGAACTGCACGCGCTTGTAAAGCGCATAAAACAAGCAGGAGAAGTCAATCCATATGGAGGAATCCAGATGGCCATTCCAGAAGAACGCATTTATGGGGCGGCAATCCCTGGTTTTCGCGAAAGGGTTACGAAATGGGCAAGAGAGCACCAAAAAACGCAAATGAAACAAGCCCCCAGGAGCCCAAACAGATCCATGTCGCAACACGGCGAAGAACCTTGGCAATTTGGAACTCTTGATCTTCGGTCATTTTTAAAATTTGGAGGATCCTACGAGGACACTGCAATTAGTAGCTTGATAATAGATTTATTCGGCAAGGAGGTACCAACAGTAGGAAATGTAATACAAGACAAAGCTACAGAAGATGAGCTTGATTTAAATTTAGTTGGAGGGCTTATTGAACGATGGGACACAGAATGTGAGGATATTGCTAATGAATGGAACAATAGATATCGTTATAGCAAAGTGACATATAGAGTAGAGGATGATGGTGCGGACGGCGCGTATATCGCAATAGATGCCATTATGAATCTCGATTGGGATCCCAGCGAATGGGTTAAACTTCCGGCATGGAATGATGATCTAGAGTGGGTGGCTTATGAATTAGATGGATTGGGATATCCTTATTTTAATAAAGATGGAATAACTGTGTCGAAGTCAGAAAGGGGCACCATAGTGGCTACATTAGAAATGGTGACCGACCGTTTGCCAGATTTTGGGGGGATGGGCTATGCTTACAGTCCAGATGGATTTACGGAATTCTGCGCAGCAGTTGATAAAGTTGATGATATAGAAAGCGACCATGGCACATTTACGCATATTTTAGAGCGTGGTTTCAAAAGGGAAGGTTGGATGACCGGAGGTGCCTTCCAGGATTGGGCCATGGCTGTTTATAATGAAGAAACCGATTCGGCTGACTGGGAACTCATAACTCGCGAAGGTTATGAAATGGACGAGTTTGAATATGTTGATGCCAACATCGACGCTCAGATCGCCGTAAGTGGGTATATCGAACCCGAAAAATATGCCCTTAAATGGGATAGCGGAATGGGAGCCAAAATAACAGTATCCGTTAATAACTATCCTGTTGCATATGTTTATAAAGCAGATGATGGCGGTTATGAAGTTACAGAATCAGAAAATGTTGATGGTTATTATGATACATTTCAACAAGCAAAAACTGCCATTGAAGCCGCTTATGCCAAACGGGGATATGCTTACGACAAAATTGAAAAGCTTTTAGAGAGTCGAGAATTTAGTATACTCTTAAAGAATCTGTTGGCCAAACCGGCAATGGAAAAAGCAGAAACTAAAATGTATCCGCCTGAATGGAAAGTGGAGCTTCTTAGTATCGATGAGAACGACGCAATGATTAGAGTCCGTATGTATGCAGAAGAGCATGTTCCAGACGATGCTATAAAGACTGCGCGGGAAATTACTGAAATGTGGGAAGGTACCGAAGTCGAAGAGAAGGCAGCAGAGGCATTACAAAGGATCCTTCGAGCAATGGGAGGACCACAAACCGAAGTCAAGAGGATAGTTAATACATGGAAAGATTTCTTACGAGAAGCTTAAAGGAGGTGTCATGAAACATTTAGACGAAATACTTGAAGATCTCAGCGATGAAGAACTTAAAGAATATGAAGAGTTAATTGAATTATGGATCACTTACGGCGGTGATTAAAAGAGGGGGCAGCAATGAATGAAATTTTTGTTGCCTCTATTTTTCATAATAAACGTTACTAGTGCGGCAGTTGACGATGGCGCTTTAACTTTTGGCCCTCCGACACAAAATGGATCTTGGCATGAGCCTCCAACTATTATTATCTGCCCATCTGCTCCTGTGAAAAAAGACAGAGTAGAGCGAGCAGTTGACTTTTGGGAAAATTTGGGATATAATATAGGTGACGTAATTGTTGCAGACACAAAGGATATTAGCTGTATAAGAGACATTGTTTTATATGGAGATGTACTTATTAACATAGCAAACTATAATTATAGTATGAAAGAACACTTAGCCACCACAAGAACTTGGAAAAACAAGGAAAATAACGAAATCTTTAAAGCAAAGATAGAAATAATGTCTGGATGGGGACAGTCAGAACGCATCATGGAACATGAGCTTGGGCATGCATTGGGCTGGCGAGACTATAATCAACTTGGACACCTAATGCACTCCGAATGGTCCAAGGGCGGCTATAAAGTAAAAGGACTAAAAAATGAAACTCCTATTTGAAAGTTGGCGAAAGTTCTTAAAGGAAAAGAAATGGGAAGACTATGACGTTCCCAAAGATGAATGGTTTAATGTGCCGCACGAAGACATTCGCCAAGCTGCCATGGAACGTGGCGGCGAAGTTAATATTGCCGACGAACTTTATCACTTAATTGACACGGCCTATAAAAATATCGGAGGACACCTCAAGCTTCAAAATGTGGAAGAGATGCCTGCCGATTATACCGATTGGATAGCGGTCGATCTAGATGATGATCCGGAGCCAGACGCGACACGCTTTTCCAAAGGTCCCAAAATGTCGGGCTCTGGTCATGACGGCACCCGCGCAGCTATCGATGCCTATCTGGCAAAGACAGCAGAATTGCTCAAAGAAGAAGGTTTTTACGGAGAAATGTCCAAAGCAATTGCTCATATTATGATTAAGTATCACAATGTACCTTTCGTACCAAGCCACGAGGATGTCGAAAAAGTACTGGGCGAACCTGTAGAATGGCTCGGTCCTCATCCTGAAGGTAAGTATCCTGGCTACGATGGGTGGTATATACGTGATATTGCTGGGAGTAGGCAAATGAAAATCATGGTGGGCAATCCAATTGGAATTGAAACGGTGCAACCATGAAACTCCTACTTGAAAATTGGCGAAAGTTCTTAAATGAAGAAGTCAAATTTAGCGGCATTCTTAAGTTAATGCCAGATCCAGAGATTATCTCTCAAGCAAAATCCCTTATCGGCACGTTGCCGCCAGAAGCCGTACCTCTAGGTGATGATCGATTGCACGTCACACTGGCTCATCAGAGCGTCCTGAAGCCGTTCAAAAAACAACTTAAAGCCATGGCAAAGGCTGGAGAATTGCCACCAGCACCACCGGTTATTTTAAGCAACGATTGGGAAGAAAGAGTGGATGAAGAGTTGGGCCGAAAGTCCTGGGTTGCGTGGGCGCAAAATCAAGACGAATTAAGAAATTATGTCAATCAAATTATGGAACTGGTAGGGGGACCCCCGGACCCAGAGCCAGAGCGTAGGTTTCATATTTCGCTTGCAAATCTGACTGGTAACCCGGGAGATTCAGTCAAATGAAACTTTTACTTGAAAATTGGCGAGAGTATTTAAACGAAAACCAAGAAATTTGGTATCATGGCGGAAAGATAGAAGGAGAGCCTGTCCCTTTATATCTTTCAGCAGACGAAGCGTTGGCATCAATGCATGGAGAATTATACTCTTTCAAAATTTCACAAGACGCTAAATGGATGGATTTAAGTGATTTAGAATTTAGTATAGGATCTCTTGCTATGATTTCTATGGATTCGATTGGATATAACGACGAGCAAATTAATAGAGTTCGTGAGTTGGGATATGATATTGTTTGGGATAAAAAAGATTTTCATCAGGGATATGAACAAGTTTTTGTGGCAAACCCAAACGTTTTAACTCCTATGGAGAATAAATTATGAAACTCCTACTTGAAAATTGGCGAGAGTATTTAAAAGAAAGAGTTCGCGAACCAATCGAGGATGTCGACATCTCGGACGTTCCGCATGGTTTAGATTTTGCTGAGGTTCGAACACATCTTTCTAATCACTTTGGAAAAGCCAAAATCACATTGACCGATAGTCCTCTTGATTTAAAAAGTAATTACGAACAATCTGGCACGATGAAACCGAATGGCATTTGGTATGGTTGTGGAACAACTTGGCTTAAGTTCATAGACAGGGAAATGTCGGGCTGGACACCGGTTTTCGGTACTCAAATTTGGTCCCTTAAAATCGACATGTCTAACGTGAAAGAATTAACAACCACAAAAGAAATTGATAGGTTTAGCATGCATTACAAGGATGCTGAGAAATATTATATGATGCACGACGTCCACGTTGACTGGTCTTTGGTTGAGCCCCACTTCGATGGCATAGAATGTTGCCCATATCCAGTGGGCGATTGGGAATTTAAAATGAAGTATATGTGGTACTATGGGATTGACATAGCTTCTGGTTGCATTTGGAACACAAAGGCTATTACACATAGCATGCTTGCGGCAGAATTTAAAGAGGACGGCTGGGAAGTCTACGTATGAAACTTCTATTTGAAAATTGGCGCAAGTTCTTAAATGAAGAACAAGAATCTTCATATCAAATCTATTGCGATATGGATGGCGTTCTCGTTGATTTTGAGCAGGGCGCCGTGGATCGTATCAATAGAGACATTCAAGATGAAAGTTTACCCGATAGAAAGCCAACGGGGGGAATTACGAAAATAGGAAAATTAAGAAAAGCTTTAGCTGAGTTTGGGTTGGATACTATTGATTCTTCTCATATCCAAAAGATCAAAGCGCCGATTAATAAAGTAACGCGACCTTATATGTATGCCACGCTGGGAGATAACGAAGAGTTTTGGGCTACTTTGCCGTGGATGCCGGGGGGCAAGGAATTGTGGGCTTACATCGGGCAATATGAGCCAGACATTTTAACAAGCCCAATGGGTCCAGGATCAAAGACAGGAAAGCAAATTTGGATTAATGATAATTTAACAAATCCGGCACCTAAAGAAGTGTTTATGAGTCATGATAAAGATAAATGGGCCACAAGCGATGATGGTCCAAATATTTTGATTGATGATTTCACATCAAACACAATTCCTTGGGAAAATGCAGGTGGTATTGCAATATTGCATACAAAAGAAGGCGGGGCGAGTGCCACCATTGAAAAATTGAAGGAAATCTTCGGACAAACAACTTGATCACTAATTAAAGACAGAGGGGTTTACGATGCCAGCTGATGATGGATGGGAAACTTATTCACGCATGGTTTTGCAGCAGCTTGAAACGCTAGCGGCCGCAATAGAGCAATTGCGTGTGGAGTTGCAAAGTGTAAAAAACGAATTAGTAGAGCTTAGGGCTCGAGAAGACCGTATAAAAGAAATTAAAGTATGGAAAGAAAAAATGGATGATGTGGTTTCTCCCACTCAACTTAAAGAAGCATTAAATGAATTTGAAGAATTGAAATTATTCAAAACAAAAGCTATTACTGCATTTGCAGTCATACAATTCATGATGGTCACCGCAATTGCAGCACTGAGCATGCTTTAAATTTGATGCTTTTGCTAAAATAATACCTCTTTTTGAGGAAAACTTTAAAATGGGTGTTTTCTATTTAATATATGAGCACCCATGAAGTAGATAAGGACACTCTCAAGCAGATTTTAAATCAAATAGCGGGAACTGTAGGGAAGAATACTGAGCCCATCCCCGAAGTGGGAATTAAGGGGCACGGCTATATTTGGTGCTATGATTTATTGCAAAAAAGAATGGTTAGGGTCGCATGCGAAAGTAAGTGCTATATTCTCGACCACACACAAGATGCAGATGGCAAAATTTTAGTTTACACACCCAATAATGATGTTATACTGATAGAAGAAAGCAAAATCTTGTACACTGGATATGATTGATGTTATTTGAGTTTAATTTTTTTTGGAAATTCACGGGTTTAATGATTCTGGGGTGGATTTTTTACGCCATATGGGGTTTCGAATTTACAACTGTCACTCTTTTAACGGCTCTTTTGGCAACTCAAGCTAAAAAATCGGGATATTTTTAATAATTACAAATCTGATAATCTAATTAGACTTGAACCATGGGTAAAGATGCAAGTAAAAGGCACCAGCGTAACCGCAGACAGAGACGTTATATATTTCACAACGATGAATACGGAAACGACACACGTATTCATTTAGTTTATTATTATAAGGATAAAGATGTGATTTTGGCGAGTGATGGGCCTTTTTTTGATGAGTCTCGGGCAATTAAAAAAATGAAAGAGCACCTTTTGAAGGGGAGATGTGCCTGGATGGTAGTTTATAATGAATGAAGGCTTAAAGTTTGGCGAAGAAGCCGCAAAATCATTACAAATGGGGGATATAGTGGAATGGTCTAAGTGGAACCCACAAGAAGAAGAGTGGAATTTACATTATGGTTTGATTACGGGCATTAAAAATGAAATTAGATCTAATAGACTAGTTTCTGTATCTAAAGTTTTACCTCTTAATGGGGGAAATCAAGAAATAGAGTTTTTTACCTTGAGCTTACGTCTTGTTTCCCCCTCTAAAAGAGAAGAATTATCAACCGAATTCAATAGTTGAGAACTATTTAGAATATATTTGAACCGCTTCTATCTAAAAAGGACTTTTTTTGTATGATTGACACTTTAAAGCCGCTAATTAAACAGTTTTTGCCATTCGCACAGGAAAGGATGGGGTTTGAGAATCCTCCACGGCTATTTTTAAAACAAGATTCGCAAAATGCGGGCGATCCCTTAGGAAAAACAGCTTATTATGATCCGGCAGCAGTATCTGTGACCTTATATGTTACAAATCGGCACCCAAAGGACATTATGCGCTCACTTTCGCATGAATTAGTACATCATACCCAAAACTGTAATGGACAATTTAAAGATGCGGGAGAAATGGGCGAAGGATACGCACAAAACAACGAACATATGAGAGAGATGGAAAGACAAGCGTACGAAATGGGAAATTTATGCTTCCGAGATTGGGAGGACAGTATAAAGAGTACTATTTATTTTGAACACTTACAAAAAGGAGTAAATAATTCAATGTCTACTAAAGATTGGAAAAACGGAGAGATTAACGCTCTCCTAACAGAAAAATGGGGATTTAGCTTTAATCTAGATGCCCTCAACGAAGCAGGCGATATGCCCTCAGCGGGTGGATCGCATACCGGTGGTACTGGCGACAGACCCACAGAGGAAGAGGCTGAAGAGGAGACCGCCGGCAAGAAAGGTGCCGATAGCAAGAGAGAGGAAGAAGGTCTCGATGAGGCTGGGACCGCGACCAGCGGCTTCCGCGCAGACCCGCGCCCACGACAACCACACCGGGGAGAGCGCGAGGAAGATCCCTGCGATCCCTCCATGGATCCCACCTGTGCACCTGAGCCTGGTCCTGAATCGATGAAGAAGCAAATTGCGAAAAGAATGGGTACGGGGACCAACGAAAGCACTATTCAAGAAGATTCTGGCGAGGAAGAAGGCAGACACTATTCCGACGACTCTATGAGCGACGAAGATCACATTAAAGCTATTCGTCATCACCTTGAAGCCTTAGAGGGTGACCGGGATTATGATGAAGGACACGAAGAGCTTGAAGAAGGTGGTGCTGCAGACCGAAAGGATCCGCGCAACCGTCGCGAAACAGAAAGGACTCGGCCGATGCAGGAAGCTCAACTAAGAAAGTTGGTGCGAGAGGCACTAAAGCAAGTTACAATTGTGAAATCTAAAAAGGGGCGCTAAATTATGTCTCTAGAACGAGAGTGGCAGCGCTATCTTCTAAACGAATCTGTTGAAAAGGACGTTTTCGTTTATATTCAAGGGCTTCAAGAGATTGTTAATCAAATTAAGCCCAAGACTATGACCGAAAAGCGTCGGTTAACGCTAGCTACGCAACATATTGCCGAAATGAAGAAGCATGCCCGTCGTATGCAGAACAGGATTGATCTGTTACAAGAAAAACTCAACATTCTAGAAGAAGCGTTAAACGAAAACGAGGAGAAATAAGTGGGTGGTGCAGCTGGCCATATGGCGCACCCGTTTGATCTTCCCTGGGTTGAGAAGGGCTCTGACCTTCTGGATTTTTTTGATCGAGCTAAGACCTTCGTAGAAAAAAAGGGAGCAGGCAGCGTCAAGATAGACGGCATTAACGTGTCGTTTAAGGTCGTTGGCGACGAAGAATTCAAGCAATTTGCCGTTGATCGAGGCTCCCTGAAGCCAATAGATATTGAAGGTATTACGATGTCTCGCGTTGATCAAAGATTTCCAGAGGGTCACGGCATGCGGCCGGCACTTAAGAGCCTTTTAAGCATCTTAAATGCCGCTATAGACGATATTAAGCCAGAATTAGAGAATTTAGGCATGTGGGGCGACCCATCGCGCTTCTTGAACACTGAATATGTCGAAGGAACGACAAATGTCACTCAATATGACGCAAATTTTCTCGCAATTCATGGTTTGAACCAGTTTTATCAACGAATAGGCAAGGTTGGGGCTGCAAAAGGTCGAGAGCGTCCCGGAATGGAAAGACCTGAAGGCGATAAGTCTGCTAGCGTCGAAATCTCATACGATCCCGCTGTTATGGAGAAATTGGTCGAAAAATTGCGCCCTTTTGCCGAAAAACGCGGCTTTCAAGTATATAGTTCGGTTCCAACCGAGAAAAGTGCTGATATTGACTATGCCGGCGTCCTTTCAGAGCCGTTTTCCGTCCGAATTGCCGATGATCGCGTAATTACGAAGTCTTTAGGCGAATGGCTCTCAGAAGCGACCAATCCGCGCTATAAAACGGTGCAATTAAAGGATGGAAAGCGTACACACGCTCTTCATAAGCAACTTTATCTGGATATAGTGAACGGAGCAATTCCCATTGTGGATTTAATTGAAGATGCGGACGCAGAAGCGGCTATTTACGGCGCTGTATTGATGCATGCGACAAGATTGCTTGGAAATGCCGTTTTAGAAGGTTTAACAAGCCCAATGGGCGACGTAAAAGGTCATGAAGGCATTGTTTTACGCGATGAGAAGCTTTTTGGCCCAAATCCGGTTAAAATAACCGGGGAATTCATTGTGGGGAACATAGAAGGAGGATTTGGACAAATGAACGAAGAAGACGAAGAAGAAGCAGTAGATTTGGACATTGTGGACTCTAGCGCGGCGGATGTAGCACCTGAAGCCGCAGTTAACGATACAATCGCCATTGTGCCGGGTTCTTTTAAGCCCCCTCACATGGGGCACCTAAAAATGGTGGAAGAATATGCTAATAACAACAATAAGGTTATTGTATTAATTTCCAATCCTGTCAAAAACGTGAGAACGATGCCAGACGGCTCTTCTATCAGCGCTGACAAGTCTTTGCAAATGTGGAAAGCTTTTGCTAGCCATTTAGATAATGTAGAAATAATGGTTTCTCCGGGAGCAGCTTCTCCTATGACAGCGGCTTTTGAAATGTTAACTGCACCGGAACCACTTAATGCTGGAGATGTAATCACACTGGGAGCAAGTAAAAAGGAAGATGACTGGAGACGATGGGTTGGGGCGCCCCATGTTAAAGGAGTCCGCAAAGACTTAGAATTTAGAGATCCCCACGACACCGCCGCCGAGACTGCCATCCACAGTCCCGAATATATGGGTTTATTAGAAACTTCTCCTCTCAAAGAAGAAATGCCAAGTGTCATGAACTCCAAAAGAAATTCTAGAGAATTTCACGCCGATGATATGCGTTATCTTCTCGGAAAAATCACAGAAGACGCAGAGGCGGCCGAATTACTTAAAGACTTTACAGGAAGTCCCGAGATGTCCATGGAATTTCTCTCTATTTTGGGCATTGATTCTGGAATGAACGAGCCATTAGAGGAAATGAGTGGTGCTGGAGGTGGTGGGGGCGTTTCGATGAGTTCTGGTGCAGTAGGAGGGTACGCGGGCAGCTACCCTTTGGGATCTACGTTGGTTAGAGGGAAGCCAACGCAAAAGAAAAAGAGAAAGAAGAGAAAAACTGAAAATGTTGATTTATCTCTAATTGACGAAGTATATGAACTACTTATTGAAAGAGGCATTTTATCATGAACTTAAAAGAAGAAAAAGAACTCAGATCTCATATAAGATCTTTAATCCGCGTTGTTAAGCAGAAAAGAATAGACGAAGAACAACAATTGCGCAATATTATCAACTCTTTAGTTGATTGTGAAATCAATTTAATGACAGAAGCTGCAACTGCTGACACGGACCCGACGCCTAACAAATCAACAGGCATTAATGTTCTTGAAGATCTTCTTAAAAAGATTGTTCCTATTTTACAAGATGATTTTAAGTTAATAACAACTGAAGAAGGGCAAAGAAAGTCCTTTCGGGCTCATATTGTAAAAGCCATCGTAGATACCCTTACGCCCGTCGCGACCAATAACGAGGCTGGAGGTGCAGCCGGGGGGAGCAAAGAACTTGAAGAAGAAATTGATATTGAAGTGGGCGACGACGATGACGAAAAGTTCATTGATATCCGTACAGACGCCGAAAAGTCTGCAGAAGACGAGCCTGAAGATCCTCGCGAGGACTTTGGTACAGGACTTGAAAGTGAAGATAAAACTGGCCGTAATATGGCTTATATGACATTTAAGAAAATTGAAAACAACATTATTGATTCATACGAATTGCTTTCAAATTCTGAAGATCAAGAACTCTTTTATGACTATCTTATCGCGAATGTAAAGCTTTATTTCGACAAATTCGAAGATGAACTAGCCGGTACCGTGGAAGAACCCACCAATCAAGCGTATATTGATGCGGAAGCCGCATCCGAAGAAGGCGGTGGAGGCGACGGCGAGCTAGATTTAGGTGAGCCTACTCCGGATGAAGTCGAATTAGGGCTATGAGGTCCCGCGTACTGAATCCCAACTCGATGCCCATGATTATGGAGCAATGGCGGGGATTTGTTGATGCGGAGACGGATCTAGTAAAACTAGACGAAGAATACAAAGCATTTTGTAAGATATATAATGAATATTGCCTTTTAAGCGAGAGCGATCAAGGCGCCTTTCTTTTAAATGAACAACATGCCGGCTATACTAGAATAGTGGACTTTTTTAAAGGCATTGGCGAAGGGGTCGGTACGCACTGGAAAAAAGTGATTACAATATTCATGTCAAATGATGGACTTCTTTGGAAAGTTGCGAATTTGGTGGGATGGAGCCTCGATGGTTTGGGCAAATTATTGCAAGGGGGTTTTAAAACGCTTACTCTTCTCGAAGATGTAATTGTTGACATTGCCAAAGATAATCCCCTCACCGGAAAAAAGGGGGAAGAATTCACTAAGTGGATAAACAAAGCATTTGAAGACCCTAGGCTGGGTCCAGTCGTCAAATTCATGGCCGGTCCGGCGCAGATTGCCGGACTACTGCTTGTTATATACTTAGCTACTACCATTTTTGGAGTTGGTTCACCACCTTTTAATGCATCATTAATATTAGCCGCTTTAGCTGGGAGATGGACAGCGCGCGACTTGTTTAAAAAGAATTTCTTCATCCAAATAATAGCATCAATTGCGACCGGTGTGGCGTTAAATATGCTTTTCCCCGGTCTAGGTAAGTTTGGCGGGCCCGTTATTCAAGTATTAAGAACGATAATTATGGCATACAAAGGCGGCAAAGCAGCCGCCCCGAAAGTCAAACAAGTTATTAATAAGCTTACTGCAGACGAAGAAGAAGACACTGAGCAACCTCAACAACAATTAGCCCAAGCTGGCTAATAAGGAGAAAAAAATGAGAACAAAACCACTACATCCTAATTCCATGCAAATGATTATGGAGAATTTTAAAAGATTTGCGAACCGAACAGAAAATTGTGGTTCTCTTTATCTTTTTGAGGACGACGAAATAAAGATAGTATCTTTTGAAGAACACTTTAATCAATTAAACGAAAGCGATGAAGCAATTAAGGTCTTTCTAGAAAACTGGGAAAAATCATCTAATTACCAACTTGATAATTTGATGCTAAGCGAAGAATTAACAGCCGCCCAAAAGGCACGTTTTGCCGCTATTCAGCCGGCGGGCGCCACAGCACCCGAAGGCAGCGCTCAAGGAGAACCTGAAGGAGGCGCGCTCGAGGCGCCGGCGTGGCTAGATAAAGTGGCAGCGATGTATAATCAAGCAATTGCCGCTCTCGGCAAATATAAAGATAGAGCTGCAGCGCCGGTACTAAGAGTAATAGGCAACCTGAGAAGTAAATTAAAAGGATTTGAAGAAAAACATCCTAAATTATATAAGTTTTTGTTGGTGGCGACGGCTGTTGCTGCTTTAGTGGCGACTGCTATACTAATTCACGGAGTTATTGAGGGAGGAGGCTCCGGGGAAGAAATGGACCAGGTCGCACAACAAGCCGCAGAAGCAGATGTTCCGGAAGTTGCTGCTGCTGCGGAGAAGATTGCTAACGCGTCCAGTCCGGAAGCAGGAGTACAAGCAGTTAATGGGCTTACCGATGAAGCACGACAGCGACTGGAAGCACTCCCCGGGATGGCACCTCCAGAAGCTGCCCCTATAGCCGATGTAATACAACAAGCTCCCGACGTCGTGCCTCCCCCGCCCCCTGAAGATGACGTCCGCGAGTTCTTTGCTCGAGCGATGGAAGAAAAGACAAGAACAGGAGGAGACCTAGGCGCTGATCTCGGCGCCACCATGGACGCCGGCGAAGATCCGAGCGCCTGGTTTGAGCAAGCGATGGAAGACAAACAATTGGAAAAGATAGATGACTGGTACGAGACTACATACGGCGCCAATGAGGCTCCATCATCCGAGGATGTGGAAGGTTTCTGGAACCAACTCGCGGGCGGCGGTGACCCGGGGGATGGGGGATCCAGCTTGATTGATACGACGACTGCCCATAAAGGTTTGGCTAGCCAGATGAAACAAGAATTATCTCCAAAACAGATAAAAGCTTTACTTGACCAATTAGAAGACGGTAACTTGAAGGGCACTGGAAGAAGGGCGTTACGACAGCTAGCTAGATCTGACATCACACCTGCAGCTGCAAAAGAATTGGCGCCGGCAGTAGCATGGGCGAAGAAATATGATCAACGGATGCCCGGCCTCAACGTGTGGATAGACAATCTGAAGTCATATTTGTAAGCAACCTATTTTAAATTAATTTAAAAAAGTACTTGACAAGAGTCACGTATATCGTTATAATTAGTTTATGACGGTTTCTCTGAAGGGTAATGAAAGTAGATAAACGATCAACTACTAGTAATAAAAGCATTATCAAGAAACTAACACATGAAGGCGTTGTTAGTGATCCGCTGCTAGTATTAATTAATAATTTAACTCTAGAAGATTTGATAGCTATAAAGTTAGAACTAGCATGTCGGCATGTGAATAACAGGCTTTATGGCCTTGACATTTGGAAGAAATCGGGTTATATTATAAAGGAAGCGTTGTTAAAGTTTGCAATATCGACAACGCAGTCTAAAAAAGATGCTGCAAGGTTTTTAGGATTAAATTATCTTCAGTTCAAGCAGCAGCTTAAACAATATGATATTGAGACATATTTTAAGG
>Ga0209434_1000692_pt1 | contig 15953 bp, 3 predicted proteins | sample ETNvirnome_2_300_FD_184068 | JGI IMG/M metagenome (GOLD analysis project Ga0209434, IMG submission 184068) | Marine viral communities from the Pacific Ocean - ETNP_2_300 (SPAdes) (version 2) | ecosystem: Environmental > Aquatic > Marine > Oceanic | place: Pacific Ocean | collected 2013-06-22
ATTCTAATTTAATATATCGAATGCCATCTCAGTTTGGAGCAATTAAAAAATGTCATATTATTCGAGATGTAGACTCTTTTAAAAGAAATCTTAATTTATATATTTTAGCAGAAGACGCCAATGGAAATTTAACAAAAGTCAATAGCACACTTAAAAGAAATCTTAAAACTTGGGTTAACCGTTATAAAATGATTAATGATACAATTGATATATTAGACGCCGAAATAGTTAACATTGGGATTGAATTTGAAGTTGTAAGTTATTCTGCTACAAATAAATTTGATGTTTTAGAAAATGCAACTCGCGTTTTAGCAACAGAAATAAATAAAAAAGTATTTTCAATTGGAGAACCATTTTATATAACTGATGTATACACAATATTAAATAGAATAAATGGTGTGGCGGACACTACAAACGTTAAAATAGTTAAAAAAGATGGAAATCAATATTCACAAGTTGCATTTAGTATAGATTATTTTACATCTCCAGATGGCAGATACATCGCAATTCCTCAAAACGCAATTTTTGAATTAAAAATTCCAGCAATAGACATTAAAGGAATTGTTAAATAATGGCCACAAAAAGATATATAGCGAATGCAGACACAACAATTACAAATGCGTATCAAGCAGATTTAACAACTCGTGGTACAGGTTCAAATATGGGCCTTTCTGATAGTCTTGAGGTGTTTTCAATATACGGACAAACGATTAGCGGTTCTAATGCTACAAAAACTACTGAATTATCAAGAATCTTAGTCAACTTTCCAGTTACAGAAATAGCAACAGATAGAACAAACGAAGATATACCCGCTTCTGGAAGTGTTAGTTTTTATTTAAGGATGTTTAACGCAGAACATCCATTTACAGTTCCTAGAAACTTTACACTTTCCGCGTCTGCAATAACGTCTGATTGGGAAGAAGGCCACGGCTTAGACATGGAAGGTTATAAAGACTTAACTTACGACGACACAGGTGCAAATTGGATGAATGCAGCTGCTGGGTCGACTTGGACAAGGCCAGGAGGAGATTTTGACGTCTCAGGAGAACCTTCTTCTTTTCAACAAACTTTTACAAATGGCATAGAAGATTTAGAAATGGATATAACAACTCTTGTTGAACAATGGCTTAATTCTTCTGGAAATGTTTTGAGCGATAAATCAAGTGCACGATATGGTTTAGGTATCTATTTAACAAGCAGTCAAGAAGCTTATTACATTGATACAGATATCGTTGATGGCGACTATGGTATACTTAAAAACCCAACTGGCTCAACTAATTCATACTATACAAAGAAATTTTTTGCCAGAGGTTCTGAATACTTCTTTAAAAGACCAATAATTGAAGCTCGCTGGGATTCTTCTAAAAAAGATAATAGAGGTAACTTTTATTTAAGCAGTTCCTTAGCCTCTACAGAAAATTTAAACACTCTTTACTTATATAATTATGTCCGAGGTCAGTTGAAAAACATTCCAGATCTAGGAGGCCCAGGCTCAGATCATGTCGACAGCGATGAAACGCTTTCTGACGTAACTAGAACAAAATTAGATGTTAGAATATTTTCTGGTTCTCTTCCCGCCGATGCAATAACTTTACCAATTGGCGGCGGAGTAACAGTAGACGGAGCTTATGTAGTAACTGCTTCTTATGTAAGCACTGGAATTTATAGTGCTTCTTTTGCATACACAGGCTCTGAAACTACAATTTATGATGTTTGGTCCACAGGAAGCGGCGGAATGCGCGGAACCGGGGCCTCATATAAAGAATTCCATACAGGATCTGCCATAACTGTTAAAAATATTAATTCATATGAATATAATCCAAACGATACATATGTTTCTTCAATAACAAATCTTAAATCGATTTATTCTAATAAGGAAACAGCTAGATTTAGGTTATTTGCTAGAAAAAAAGACTGGACTCCGACCATTTACACAAAAGCAACAACGGAAGCTAATGCTGAGATTGTTGAAGACGCATATTATAAAGTCTTTAGGGTTTATGATGATTTGAATGTTGTTGAGTATGGTACTGGAAGCTTAAATCATACAAGGGCATCATATGATATTAGTGGAAGTTATTTTGATCTTGATATGTCAATGTTAGAGGCTGATTATATGTATGGAATTAAAATTATATATTATTTAAATGGGAAGTATGCAGAACAGCCAGAAATTTTTAAATTTAGAGTTGAAAAAGACTTGACAGATATAGAGTAAATTTATGGACACAAAGAAATATTTTGATGACCCACAAACTATAGTAAGCTCAACAGATATTAAATCTCTGGCCAAAGAGATTGAATCTTCTGAATATATGCGTGTGCGCATTGAGGAAAAAGAGAGATTTGTTCCTCGAATCGATTTTGCTACTGCGTCTAATTTTGCCTTCTTTGGCTCCGCAGAACAATATTATGATGATGCGATCAAAAGAATATATCAATCATATCCATATGATGGTTCTCTATATGAGAGAACTTCTTGGCACCTTTCTTCATCTTATTTAGATAATTATATTTTTGAAAATGAATACCCCAGAACAAATGGATATATTCTATTAACTGTAAAAGATGGTGCCCACCCAGGTACGGCAACAGCAGATGATAATGATTATCGTAGCGGCTCTAGCGCAGAATATATTTTATTTAGAGGCGGTCCGCACCCAAGCTCACGAAGAAAAGGTAAAGATATCACAGACACTGCTGGAACTTATAAAAGCGGCTATTCGAATATATATGACCAATCTGAAAATAGAGAATCTAATTTAAAGATTGACGGAAATGATGGCAATACTGTTGAATTTTGGATGAAAAAAGCAGCAACTCCAACTACACGAGAAGTTGTGTTTGATACACATACTGCAAATGCCGCTATATCTGATGTTGGTTATGGTCGCCTAAGAGTTGAGTTGGATAAAGATGCGGCACAATTTAATGTTACATATATGTCAGGGAACTTTGATTCTAGGGCTGGCTATGTAACTGCGTCTATTGGGCAAGGTTTGAGTTTTGATGATAAGTGGCACCACTATGCATTTACTTTTAAAAACCAAACATCAGGAAAATCAGTATATTTTGATGGCACCGATGATTATGTCTCTTTAAACGCAGTTGATTTTGATCCATGGAATGATACCAATATTGAATACTCAGTTTCATTTTGGTTTAAGCGCGATTCAAAACCTTCCGCCCAAGAAACTCTCATATATAACGGATTGACCGAGGTTCTGCCTGTTGGAACAATTTTTACTCTTTACCTAACGACCGATGGGTATCTACAAACAATAATTGGCGATACCGATACTAACGTTGCTAGCACAAATTATTGTGATGGAGAATGGCATCATGTAGTTTTAGTAGTTTATCAAAGTAGCGGCGCCAAATATAAAGTATATGTTGACACATCCCTAGCTAAATCTGAAACTTCTTTACCTGGATCATATACGACCCCTGAGAGATTAAATTTTGGCCGGCTCGCCAATTCGACGATTTATTATTATAATGGTTATCTCGATGAAGTAACCATATGGTCCGCAGAATTAAGTGCAGTAGAAGTTGCTGAATTATATAATGAAACAGGACAATATTTTGATCCAACTAAACATTCTAAAGCAGCGAATCTTGTTTCTTGGTGGGACATGGGAGAAACAACATCTATTTTACACCCACTTGGGACAAACGCGCCGCCACCAAATTATAAACTTATAGATGCTGTTGGAGAAAATCATGGTCAAATGATTGGTTTTGATGGTGGATATGGAGTTGTAAAAAAATCTAAATTTGGTGGCCATCTTAATACAAAATTTTATGTTGACGGCGATTACAATGATTCATTTAAGTTGGGAAATCCTGTTAATTATGTTAGTGGGGGGATGCTAGCTACTATTGGTGCTTTAGCAACTTCTTTATCTGGAAATGGTGTACCACAATTAGGTTGGGCGCCCCTTTCTGCTTCTTTAGATGAATTTAGATTTTGGAAAACAGAAAGAAGTGCTCAACAAATTGGGCGACATTGGTTTACACAAGTAGGAGGTGGTGCGAATACTGATAAGGCCAATACACATTTAGGCGTCTATTATAAGTTTAATGAAGGTGTACTTGGGGATCCCGCCCTAGACTCAACTATTTTAGACTATTCAGGCCGCATAAATAATGGAACTTGGGTAGGCTATACCTCTGGACATAGATTAGTAGGTTCAGCAATCGTTTCAAGTAGCATGGCAACAGCTTCATATGAGTTTAAAGACCCTATTTTATATAAAAATCATTCAGATGTATCTGATTATTATAATTCTTCTAAAGAAAAAGGAAGATATCATGATTTGCACAATAATGCTTCTATTTATCATTCTTTGCCCGCCTGGATCATTGATGAAGATGGTGAAAATGGAGAAGTATTAAAAAAATTAACACAAATAATGGCTAGCTATTTTGATACTTTGCAACTGCAAATACAAGAATTACCTACATTACAAAACGTGGCCTATCCTAGTGGAAGCTATCAAAAGCCGCATCCCTTTATACGCCAAGCCTTAGAATCAAAAGGCTTTTTAACATCAGAAATATTTGCAGATGCGGATATTTTAGCACAATTTTTAGACCAATCAGATAAAGAACTTTTTGAAGAAAAGCTTTACAATATTAAAAATCAAATTTATCAAAATATTTATAATTCTTTATCGTATGTGTATAAAACAAAAGGAACAGAAAAATCTTTTAGAAACTTAATTAGATGTTTTGGTGTCGATGATGAAATATTAAAATTAAATTTATATGGTAATCAAGTCGATTATCTTATTGAAGACACTTTTTCTTCTACCACAGTCAAGAAAAATTGCGTAGACTTCAATCATCCTGATAGATGCGCGGCCTCAATTTATCAGTTTACAGCCAGTTCAAATACGAACTCAGTATCCTTTATTTCTGGTTCTAGAGGGGTCTCAACAGCGCCATATTCAACTGGACCATCAGTTTTTGCAGTACCTTTCACAGCCGAAGCAGAGGTAATTTTTCCTAAGAAAAGACCATTTAAAGAGGCTAAACAACACATATATACAGAACTTTCAGCTTCACTTTTTGGAGTGCACACAGCTAGACAAACAAACTATGAAGAAGTTCCTAGTAGTGAAGTAGATTATAATGATTTAGCTTGGCACAGTGATGATGCTGCAAATTTTCAAGTTTATGCATGTCGAAAAACATTACAAGAAAATATTATTTATTCAAAAGGATATACTAACAAAGATGCATTTTTCTTATTGACAAGCTCAAAAGGTACACAAGATGGCTTTGATTTAAGATTAACAAGCAGCGTTTTTAATGTTTACGATAATGAGAAATGGAATTTTGCGGTTCGAGTTAGACCAAGGAAATATCCACTAGCAAGTTATGTGACAGGAGCTTTTTCGATGTGGCCGACGGCTCCTTTGTCTGATGTCGAAAATCCTTATATAATAGAATTTTATGGCGCTAACAATGATTTAGATATCGTAAGTAATGAATTTTTACTCACAGGAACATTAACCCACGAACAAGGAAGGGCATTTTTATCTAGCTCTAAGCGTGTATATGCTGGAGCACACAGGCAAAACTTTACCGGTTCTGTATTAAATAAAACTGATGTAAAATTTTCTTCTTTGAGGTGTTGGTTAGACTATATTGATAATGGAACAATAAAAGCGCACGCAAGAGATCCAAAAAACATTGGCAGATCAAATCCGTATAAAAATGCTTATTTATTTGAAGTGCTGCCGCTGACTGGTTCTGAGTTACATAGCCCGCAGCCTTACGTCCCTCAAATGGAGACGCTTGCTTTAAACTGGGATTTTACAGGAATAACTGGCTCAGGGCCATCAAACGGCAATTCATATTATGCAGGCGACGATCAAGATGCTAGCTTTTTAGTTGCAGACATGTCTTCCGGTTCTACTAGTATTACTTCTAGCTATGGATGGATAAGCCAAGTCGCCCATTTACAACACACAGGAAAGGGAGATTTCTTTACACCATCTAATAAACGTGTGATAAGCAAAGAGTATATTTATTCAGCAAAACAAAACCTACCAGAGAATTTACATTCTTCAGACACTATTAATATTGCAAAGACAGACGATGATGTTTTTACACGCCAAACAACACCAACTACACATTTCTTTGCAATTGAAAAAAGCATGTATCAAACAATATCTGAAGAAATTTTAAAATTCTTTACTACTATTAATGCTTTTAATAATTTGATTGGAGAACCAGCAGATCGATACAGACAAGATTATAAAGCTTTAGCTAAACTAAGACAATTGTTTTTTGAGAGAAAAACAGAAAAAACAGGAGAAATTGTAAACCCAGATTTAGAAAAATATATTGATTACTACAAATGGATTGATCAATCAATTTCTAAAATGATACAACAAATTGTGCCCGGGTCGGCACGATTTTCAGAAAATATTAGAAACATGGTTGAAAGCCACATATTGGAAAGGAACAAATATTGGTCAAAATTACCCGTCATTTCAGACAAAAAGAAATATTCCAAAAATTCATTGGAAGCCGCAGCTGGAGGACAGGGAACAGACAAAACCCAGGATAAGCCCGTCACCATAATACCCGGGCTCGATCCAATGTCACCTTCTTATATTGTTTCGAAACCAGATCCATTAGAACAATTAAAAACAAGTGGGCCTGCTCAAATGACTATGCGGCTTTCACACGAACACAAGTGGGAAATAGAAAATGAATCGAAAAATACACTAGCTTGGGTAAGAACAAAAAGAGATGAATTGGCAATTACTAGTGGAGATAGTAGTCTTGATGCAGCAAGAAAAAGAATTTTTGATGCAACAATTAATACACGACAAAGAGCCAACCGTGCACCTCTTAAGTTAACGGTACACATAACTAAGCCTATACATGGCGGAGTAAATAATTTAACGAATAAAAAAATGGATTTATTTAGGACTTTAATAAACAAGACTACTGGTTCTGAAAACGTAGGCTTGGAAATTACAACTACAAAAGTTGATGAAAATGATATAATTAAAGAATATAGAGATCTGTTTTATCAAGAAAAAATGAAGAGAGAGATTTTATCTACCTCTAGATTTAATAGCCGAGGAGACTCTAAAGACACTGGAGAGAGTGATTATTTTGGAGATTCATATAGTAAGTGGACAGTGCCCTTTAATATCGTAAGTTCTTCTGTTACTAGTGGGTATGTTTCTGAAATTGTTAATAATTTTAGTGCCGGCATAAATTTTACCAACTTACACCAAGACGTATACGGCCCTCACTATGAAGCTCCAATGCAAGGCCCATTCACAGAAAAATGGGTAGGTGGATGGCCGTATAGGCATGTTTGGTCTCAAATGACTCCAGTCTCTTCTGTACATGCTTTAGATTCCGACACAACCAGAGTGGAGGGCTGGCGGTTAAACTTTAAAGAAGATTCGGATGGTAAATTTGTAGTTTTGCAATCTCCTACATCTGCCTCGATTGATAACCCGCGCGCAATGATATGGCATGGCCCAAAACGGCCAGTCAATATAGAAAATATTCGGGCAACAACAGGTTCTGTTGGCGACTTTAGAAAACCAATAAATGTTACAAATCTTGGAAATTATATTTATGATTATAGTGTTCTTCAAACAACAGGTAGAAGTACCAATAATCGTTATCTTGTTGAAAACAATGGCATACACATTGCTCAGCGCGATGATCAAAAAACAAACTCGGCCTATTTGCCTGTACAAATGGTACCTAATTTTACAGCTATTGATCGATCTGTGAAGGGTACAAATAAATTTGTTTTTGTTAATCGGTTTAATGCCCCTGGTGGCCCTGAGACAATGTGTGAATCTTTCTTAGATGTCGAGGCTGGAGAATATTCAGTATATAATTGCCTTACTTATAGAAATTGGGGTGTACGAGAAAAACTCCACAGAGAGTTTTTAACAAATCATACTAACAAAGGCGGGTTCTGGAGCGACATGCAGCATTCTGCGAGCGTATATGGCGCCATTCAAAATAATTACTTACCACCAGGATCATATGCGGGGGCTCAAACTAATATAAGCTCAGTAGGATATGCTGGCACCACTAATGTTTCTGGTCAACAGCCAATGGCTTCATATCATAATGTACATAGAAACTCAGTAAAAAGAATAGAATTTAAAACAGATTCAAAGTACACTACAGTTACTGGAACAGTTAATGATAATTGGTGGGTTCAACATGCAATACCAAGGTCAGATATCCAATATAACTGGATAGCAAACAGCTTAATTAATAGCTATACCGGCAATGCTGCATATGGCTACGAAAAACCAGCAACGAATACTGGTGGGCGATATTTCCCGGATGCCTCTACCGATCTCACATTTTTAAGTGTTAGCGGGGTTAACGCATTAGTTGATTTTGCTGGCATGAATACATTAATATATGATCCTGTCAGTTCTTCAACAAATCTTTTAAGTGCCTTAAGCGGAGATTATAGAAACACAAGTATCGCGTCATTATCGCAACCTGATGATTTCAATAGCTTAATTTTGCATCGCCAGGGCCCATATGGTTGGCCAACTTGGAAACAAGTAAGATTGGCCAACCATCCAGTTGTTAGACAAGAAAGAAAAAATAACATACTCTCTTACATGTTCGACAACACTCTTCATCGTTTTACAGAATCAATTGCTACAACTCGTTACAAGCCATTAGTTCATGTTTTTGAAGAAGGCACGATAGTCAACACATATGGAAATAATTTAGCTAATTTTGCAAATGTTGAGGTGCGGGATGAATTAAATTTTGATTTGCATGGAGGAGATCAAGTTTATGATCGTTTAAAAAGCCTTTATTTGCGCGATATTCTCTCTTTGAAACCAAAACTGCGCGAATTTTATTATAAAGAAATGTTATATCCTAGAGAGATTAATGTGTATTTGTCCAAAGCAAGAATGCGCCTAAACTATGACTCTTATGACCCTTTTTGGAGAGAGGCACGATCCGACAGAACTGAAGCTAATGCAACAAATTCTCAAGGTCAAACAATTCTTAAACAGAGTATGTGGGCCTTAGATGGAAGAACAGGTTCGGCCGCCCAAGCAAGACATCGCGACCAACTTGTTGGAAACGATGGAGCAGGAGAATTGCAAAATAATTTTACTCCCTATTTCGGCGGTCCGTTAGACAAAATTTTGCCATCTTGTACGTATGCTAGATCTTTAACTAGTAGTACTGCGCCCAGTAGTACCGGAGGCCTTGTATATGGAGATTCTATATATGAAGGCGGAGCCCCATTTTATGATACATATGGTAAATATTCTCATGAAATTAGAAAAGTGATGCAAGCTGGTTCTATTGTTTCTGAATACAGAATTTCTGATCATATGGAAGAGATTCTAGATACGCACAATGGAGATCCACGTGCTGATATTGAGGGATTTTTGTCTTGCCCAGGCGCAAATTTTGCAGATAGTACTGAGTCCGGCTTCTTTAAAACTTATTCACAGACTGACTTTATGAAATATTTTTCTGTTATATGCGAAGAAAACAAAAACATACTTGGGGCTCCTCAATCTAAACTAACTCTCACATGCAACGGAGTCATAAAATTATTACCATATAAAGGTTTCCAGCCTGCAGAGCGTGCAGTACAATTAGCACAAGATTTTAGCAAATCATATGGGTCAACAGAATTTGGATCAGATTCTTATAGTGACAATTCTAAACGAAGAATTGCTTTAACACCATTTTTTGCACCTGGGCTTCTGTTCAATTCAATTAAATCTGGAGTTGCTGTTGATTATCCAATTTATACTAAACAACCCGGGTCTACAACCGCAGGAGGAACAGTCGATGCCACTGTGGCATATTCTGTGGGTGCCAAAGGAAATGCTGATGGAGGCAATGCATATAGGTTGTCTGCGTCCTTTGACACTAGATTGCCATTTGATGCTTTGGTGCGCCCACAAACTTACATAGGTCATGGCACATCTATTTATGAAGCCGAACCTAATCCAACAGCAAGAGTTAGCGGCTCTGTAGAATCGACTGAAGCAAGCCGCCTCGCAACAGGCAGCATTACACTTAATCAAGTTATTAGTCCTAAATATGAATTGGGAATGCACAATTATCTTGCTACTATCATTGATTTGTTCTTAAAAGATGGAGAAGTATCTACAATCGTTTCATCAAATAACACAGATACATATGTTGTTGATCGAAAGGCAAAAGGCGGCGCCTATAAGATGAGAATTTATTTAGCGGACCATCAAGATGTTTCTACAAACCACGATAGAAATTTTTCTATGTGGAATCGTCAATCTGCTTTCGGCCCCACAGTTCATGGAGAAGATAGCATTGGAGGATATACACCATTTACCCCCCCTTATTATCATAGCGATGCAAAAACTGGCTATGCTTATCAAGAGTGGACGTTTACTCATGATATTTTACATACTGTCGCAGCTAGATTTGGCTCATTTGGAAGCGACACTCTTAACCTTGACCAGGTATTGGCAAATTGTACTACATCAAATTTTAGAAGTTTTTCAGGCTCTGCAGCAGGTGGAAGGACTGACAGTTATATATTAGACAGTCAACAAATGTCACTAACAGGCGCCATTAATGTTTTTAAAAGAGACAATAGACTTGTTATACAGCCTAGAATGGAATATCCTATACTGAATTTTACGCACTCAGATGTTTCAAAGACTTCTTTTGATGAAGGTGACACTACCGGTACTGGGATGTGGCTTCAAAAAGGCGTTTATGAGACCGACAATTCAAAAGGAATATTTATGGGTGTTTTGGACGTCGACGGGTATGCGTCATTAGCAGATCTGCTTGGTCTCGATAAAGGACTTAAAAAATTAGGGGTTTTACCAGATGACAAAGAAAAATCAATAAAAGAAGCTGTGGTGGCAATACCGGTAATTAAAAAGTTTAACAAAAGAACTAAAAAAGTTGAAACGAAATATGTCAATGTAAACAAGAACACTGTTAAAAGAGCCGTATCCTCTGTCCTCTCTGGCACGCCACCCAACAACGTGCCTTCCTCTGTGTTGGATATGGTTAAGTCAATGCGTCGTTATGTTATACCTCCACAATTTGACTTTTTAACTTATCTAAAAGAATTTGGTTCTAAAAGATTTAGACCATTTGCTATGTATTTCTTTGAGTTTGAACATGAGTTCTCGCAAGAAGATTTGGCAAAGATGTGGCAAAACGCACTACCAGAAATAGCAACTTCTTTTAAAAAAGAACAAGTTACTATTTGTCACACTTTAGAACGAGGGCAATTATTAACTCTCAAAGATTTGAAAAACCCAGATTTACATTGGTTGGTGTTTAAGGTTAAACAAAAAGCAAAATGGAATTATTTTGATAAAGTATATGATTTTGCTGGCAAACTACCTTCTACGCCGCATGCCGGCACTCCGCGTGTCGGCAAACAACTTGGACTACAATCAAGCGCTAAATTAGTTGATTCGCATGGTTCTGCTAATCCATATCACACACCTGCTTCGCAAGCCGGCGATCACGGCAACGGCGAAGCAGATGCCCAACCAACTCAACAACAGAAAAATATATCGGCTCAGTCTTCTGCACAATTGTCAAATCAGCATCACGCTCTTTCTACTCTTAAGCCTGAAGGAATAAGAAATATTGCTGAATATGCTCGACTTGAGAGCGATGTCGCTTCAGGTTATGGCTTAGACTACAGCTATAATTGGCCGTATGATTTTTGTTCATTGGTAGAGCTAATTAAACTAGATACAGAAGTTTGTTTAAAAAATAAAAAGCAAAAAGAAATGTCTATTGCTGTGAGTGCAGATGACCTAGCAACAGGGAAAGCCGAAGCAAAACTCAAGGTCATCCGCCCGGAACCTCCACCTTTACCAGAAGGATCACGAGGTCGACAATCGGTTGGTAGACTTGAAACTTTTAAGGCCTTCAGACGAAGATGGGAAAATTCGGAAAACGATGAATAAAAGCTATGATTATAGAAGTTAGGAGTAGTTAAATAGGGAAAAATGAATAATGGAATTATTTAATAAACGAGAAGATGTTATAGATTTAGAATTAACACCTTATGGAGAGCTTCTACTTTTAGAGGGCGTTTTTAAACCAACATATTATGCTTTTTTTGATGATGAGGTGTTATATGATAGCAGGTATGCAGGCATTGAGGTAGAAGCACAAAATAAGATTAAAGACAGGATAAAAGAAGTTCCGAGATTAAAAACTCAATATTTATTTACGAACACAGAACTTCCCAGCGTAAAAATTGAAGATTATGCAGCTAAAGTGTTTAAGGGAGAGATAACCACCTTGGACTTGGTAAAAACAGCCAATCTTCTTCCTCAAGAAAAGATTGGGGCACTTAGTTATGAACCAATGTATTATCTAAAATTATATACTTTACCATTGCCTCTTGGCAACTGTAGTTTTGAAACAGAACATGCACCCGCATGGGATATAAACTTATTGTATAACAACCTAGATCAGCAAAAGGATGGGACTTATTCGGTTGAAATTTTTAGTTCTAGCATCCACCCTACTTTAAAAATTCCTCAAATGGACGTGACTATTCAATATGTAACAGAAGGATATCCACTAAACATGACACCAAAAACGTCAACAGACAATGCAGATAAAAGTGAAAATTTCAGGTTAAAAGAATTTGATGAGTTGCACGAAAATCCTCCTATCTATAACGATGGATATTATGATTTTCAAGAAGATTTTATAGTATTAGAAATTAATGAAAACAATGTTCCTTTTTTAAAAGAAAATTTTGATATAGAAGTATATGAGATTACTCATGACAATCCAGATCACGATTTATATTATAACAAAAAAGATTTTATAAAAAAACCAACTGTTGTTGATGAGAAAGGACTTCTTAAATCAGAAGAAGAAAGTATTAGATCAAACGAAAAAGATTTAGAACTTAAGCTATTGCCATTAAATAATACTTATGTGGAACATTATTTTAATGTTTATGTCGATTATGAAATCGATAAAGATTTAATGTGTAAATTAAAACCAAATATAAAACAAAAAGGCTTTTTCATTTCAGACCCATTAGATTGTCTAGAAGATAAAGATAGCAATATTCTATCTTCAGATATTTATAAGAAAGCGATTGAAACCGTACCGGAGTGTAATTAATGTCAAAATATTTAGGCGAAAACACTACACAACCATACATTTCTAAAGTTATTCTAGAGAATACAGAAGATCAACAAATGAAAGTGACTGTAAAAGTTGCTATTAAAAACAGGAAGGCTATGGGCCCTGAACTAAGAGACTCTATGGTAACAAGTATAATTAAGGTTACAGACGGTAGAATAATTGAAGAATTTTCGAAAAATAATAAAAATTCAAATACTCAATTAATAGAAAATGCAAGATATCCAGGGAAATTTGGAGCATTAGATTTATCTATTGCGGAAGTAAAAAGTTTGCCAAGAGGCTCTGAGGAATATAAAGATGGTTTCCACATCGTAGCTCAAGAGTTTTATGTTAAACGCAATATATCAGATTTAACATTTTATGTCGTGTGTCAATATGATTTAGACCATCCTAGATATAGTAAATTAAAATCAAGTGATAACTTCAAAAGAAAAATAATAAATAATTCTTCGATTGCAGCAGAAGATGTATTTAGAAATGGAAAAATAATAAAAGAATCTAGCATATTTATTTATAATGAAGATACATTGCCCGCAGGCAGTGAAGTACCAGACTATTCTATTGTTCGTGGGAATAAAAGAATTTGGACCGGCCCAGTTAGCCGCCATCCCTTACAAAACCCTAGATCTGATGGTTACGTTGGTTATGTAGGCGTCGTAGCTGGACAAAAAGGGCCTAAACTAAAATTAACTTCGTCTCCAAACTCAACAATTCATGACTATAGAATTTTTGATATTATATCAAAAATACAAATTGTATCTAACCTGCGTGAAAATAAATTATTGGCACATAAAAGAAATGCATATTTTTCCGACTTATATATAACAAGCGACATGACCGGAAAGGCAAGAATGTTTTTTGCCATTAACATGGGCGAAATACTTAAAGATAACATTACAATACAAAAATTTGTGGCATCTAGAAACTTCTATTCTATAAACCCTGATCCTACGAAAACTAGTTTCGAAGGTATAATAAATTTAAGTAAAATAAATAATATATCAATACGACGCGAAAGAGTCAACAAAGCAGGCGAACCATTGGAAGGCGATAATTTTATAAAAGTAATATCTGAATCCAATCAAGCCGGCACGACAGTTCTAGATTCAGTAACACAAACGGTCTCTGTAAGGAATGAAAATATTAATAGTTTAGAAGGAGAAACACTTGGCTCTATTAGAGAAATTAAAAATTTATTTGCGGGATCCACAAACACTTCCGGGATCAGATATTTCACTGTCCTAGATAACGCGATGCTGCAGGAAAGAGGAGGCAACTTCAAATATAGTATAAAATTAAATATAGAGGATGGCTCAATCTCTTTTTTAAAAGAAATGCACAAGGCATTAGTATCTGGCTTAGTTGCTTTTGAGTCCTATTACAAAGATATTCGTGAAGATTTTACTTTAAACCCTGCTTACTTTAAGCACGAACAAGGTCCATGGGTTTGGGCATTGAATTTTTTAATAAAAACAATAAGGACTTTTGGCAATAGAAATGCAATAAACATCAGAGATTTAGAAAAAAATTTATATATGCTATCTTCCCCGAGTACTTGCACCGTAGAAAGTCTTACAAAAATTGTTGATTTATACAGAGATTTCACCTTTAAGATTAGAAATATGGTAGAAGCACTTCCTATAAAAAGTAATAAAGCTTTAGATGATATAAGACCGGACACGTCGAAATTTGGGAATCAGATTTTTCCGCAATCTTTTACTATTAATCATAGTTTTCCTGAGACATATGAGATAAAAAACAATAATGACACTGGCTATGCCTATTTTGGTCACACACAAAAAGATTCCTCACTCGCGGGCCTGAGCACCATAAATTATTATCAATGGGGCTTGCGAACTATGCAAGAAACGTTAAGATATTTTAATATAGGCATCAACAATAATAAGGACTTAAGCAGTACAGCATATTCATTTTTAACTCCTGTAGAGCTAAAATTAAAAGATAGAGTTTTTAGAACATATATACCAGGCGCCGCAGGGAAGCCACTACGTAATACTTCTGATGTATACAATTTTAATGTTTTGATGAATATATATCTCTATAAAAAATATAATAAACCAATAATGGAAAATGCGCATTCTTCAACTGAAAATGAAAAATCAAAAGGAACCAGCTGCAACAAAGAGGACAATTTATTTTCTCAAAAATTAAATTCATTTTCTACATATGTTAAAAATAATTTATCTAATGTAATGTCAGATATTAATGTTGTTGCATTAAAAAAATATGATTCTGCATGTTTTAACAAGAGCGAAGTAAATGAAACAGACTATGCAAAATTAATGATGCCGGCCACCGCGGCTGACAGATATAAATCAGAAATATCACCACGCGATATTAGAGAATCGCATGAAAACGAAGAGGCCGGAGATGCTGTAAATGCATCTTTTATTTTAGCTCCTTTATTTTATATGCACATGCTTGATTTACCAAACGAAATATGTTATCTCGGTTCAGCTTTAAACACTGTACACTCAAGTATCATAACAGTATCTGAAAATAAATATAATTTTTTACCAAATCAGTTAAAAGCAATGGTACTTGGCCAAGCCGGCGCAGGTCTTGGCAGAAAGGACCGGGTGGTAACAACAAGCCACACGTGGTATAAAAATGGTGAACCTGCTTTAAAACACCTTCAGAACGCAGCTTTTTATTATTTAAATATTAAAAACTTAGTAGTAGTAGAAGCGCTTGTTGGGTTTGAAAATAATATGATAGTTGCGCCGACCTGGCAAGAGCTAAGA
>Ga0209434_1000693_pt1 | contig 15913 bp, 22 predicted proteins | sample ETNvirnome_2_300_FD_184068 | JGI IMG/M metagenome (GOLD analysis project Ga0209434, IMG submission 184068) | Marine viral communities from the Pacific Ocean - ETNP_2_300 (SPAdes) (version 2) | ecosystem: Environmental > Aquatic > Marine > Oceanic | place: Pacific Ocean | collected 2013-06-22
TGATCCGGGCCTCTGCGATCTCGATGTAGTCGGGATCCAGCTCGAAGCCTAGGAACCTGAAGCCCTCGCGCAAGGCTGCGATCCCGGTGGTGCCGCTGCCCGCGAAGGGGTCTAGGATCAGGCTGCCGGGTTGTCCAGCCACGAGCCTGCATAGCCAAGCCATGAGCGCGGCAGGCTTCACGGTTGGGTGATGGTTGCGGACTTCGCTAGCGGTGCGCTCGACTGCTTCAAAGCCTGCGCGGCCCTTGAGATGCCCGCAGCCCGCCTCCCGCTCGCCCCTGGATGCCTTCGGGCAGGCGTAGACGTTGGCGGGCCATCGACCCAGGGCGGGCGGTGCGTAGGCGGGTCGGGATCCTGAGTTCATCCCGGCGGGAGACGTTGGCATCTCCCACCCCTCGGCCCCGAAGCCGCCGATGTTCTCTAGGCTCTCCCGGTCGTTCGGCCCAGGCCACGCCTCATCCCCGTAGGCGTACCGGCACCCGTCGATGTTCAGCGCGCCTGTGCCCCACTTGAGGACGTTTTCAGCGACCGTCCCATCTAGCGGCTTGCGGGCCAGGGTCCACGGCTCCAGGCAAGGCTTGAGCGCGGTCCCGTAGCCTTCCCACTTGCGGGCGTCTTCGGTGGCTGGGGCTGTGATCGTGTGCCCCTCCGCAAAACCATATTCTGCGCCGGGGGTGTTGGTGTCTGCCGTTGGCCTTGGCCTGCGGCTGGCGAAAACCCCCTGTCCCACCACTTCACGCTCTGCGCCGTGGTGCGCGTCAATGGCCTTCCCGACCGAGAGCGATTTTGGGAAGCCTTGCCACTGCTGGTGCGCGCCCAAGTCTCTGATCATCCACCCGGCATCTTCCAGCCCGCAAATCAATCTATGAATGGTCCTCTGTCCGCCAAAGGCGACGATCCAGGCTCCCGGCTTGCAGACCCTAAGACACTCGCGCGCCCAGGTCACGCCCGGCACGGCAGCGTCCCACTGCTTACCCATGAAGCCGCCACCCTTGCGCCCGTCTTCGATGTCATCCCAGGTGCGGCACCGTCCATCGGGACTCAAGCCATAAGGCGGATCTGTGACGATGGCATCTATACAGTTGTCAGGCAGTGCGCGAAGCAGATCCAAGCAATCACCTTGCTGGATGTCCCAGGCCCTCATGGGCTGCCCCGGTCTGCGTGACGCACTGCGGATCGGTTCGTTGCGCTCATGCTTGCCCCTTGTCCTCACTTACCGCATCCGCTACTGCCTGAACTGCGCTGGTCAGGTCGCGTAGCATCATGCCGATATTCTCCAGCGCTCCAGGGTGCGCGCTGCCGCCCATGCCAATGCCTTCAAGTGATTCTGCTATTGAACAGAATGCACGGGCTGCATTCTCTGCTGCGGTCAATTCTTCGTCATACATGCTTGCCTCTTTCTGAGTTGTGCGCCCCACCTCTCAGTATCGTTGAGGGGAATTCGCCTGGGCGCATGGCTAGGTCACGCCAGTGGAAGAACAGACAGGCGGGGATCCACTGGATGACCGTGCGAAGGACCCCGCCTTAGGTCAAGTCTAAAAGGGTATGTCCTCCAGGCCAGCCTCGGGGTCCACAATCCCGCTACCGCGGCTTGGGGTCTCGGGGAGGGTGGGAGGCTCAGTCTCAGGCTTGGTCTCGTCCTGCGGCTGCTGGGGGCCCCGGATGAGCTGGTTGATGTGGCAGTTCGCATAGCGCTGCCCGTCCTTCGCCCGCTTCCACTCAAGTCGGACCTCAACAATGGCTCCGACGATCTCCATGATAACGGGGCCGGACTGCTCAGTGTCGGGGATCAGAAGCTCCTGGCGGTCAGGCACCCGACCAAGGACGGTGAAGAGGTCAGCCTTGACCCACCCAGCCTGCTTGGCCTGCCACTCCTCATCATCGCCAGGCTTGCCGAATGGGCTGGACATCTTGACCAGGGTGCGGCCATCGAAGGTCCCTCCCAATATGGCGAAGTCCCAGACGATGAAGAAGACTCCGGGGTATTTGCTGTCGGGTCCTGACCTGAAGAAACGCCAGCCAACGATGCGGCATCGGTGGGTTCCCTCAGGGATGGTGGGGTCGGTCCTGGTGGAGGTCTTCTCCTCCTTCGTTTTGACGGCAGCTGCGGGTGAGTCCCAGACGGCCCAAGGATCGTTCTTGTCAGTTGTCATGGCTTAGTTCTCCTTCGTTGGTGAAAGCCTTGTGGAAAGCCAGGCGGAGTGCCTGGAAGGTTGCGGGAATCTCTGGCGGGAGGTGCATCGCTCGGCGCACCTCCTCGCCCTCTTGGTTGTGGATGGCCGGCATACCGCGGCCCTTCGACTCAATGCGGAAGGCTGGGGTGTCGGTGGCCTGGGTCCGCAGCATCCTCTCCCCCGTTTCCTCATCGAGATACATGTGGAAGACGAAATCGACTGCACTGCACAGGATGAGCTTCGCCGTGTTCGGGAGGCTGACAGTCACCAGGCTTCGCCCAGTGTCCAGGACTGTGCCGTTTCGGCGTTCAGTCATGGGGACCAGCTTCTCGTGACAGAGGAAGAAGGGCAGGAGCTTGCGGCCATCTGCTGCCTGGAGATTGATCATTCGATAGATGAAGCGCGACCAGTGGGTCTTCGCCATGGCCCAGCCCTTACCTCGTGCACCGTCTCCAATGGTGGTGACGCTGAGCTGCTGGCAGACGAACTCCTCAAGCATCGCCCAGGCCCTGTCCGCTGTGTCGATGCTGATGGTGTCAAAGGAGTGGTTGGCAGTCTCCAGCTCAGTGATCACCCCTTGCAGCTCCTCCCATGTCCTGGGAGGGGGCTCCACTGCGAGCGCGTGCATCATCCGAGTGCCGCCCTCCAGGTCGATGCTCAAGCACTTCTGGAAGGTGGTGAGGAAGTAGGTCTTCCCAATGCCATGTCGGCTGAACAGGACGGCAGACGTATGTCGTAGCCCCTTTGGTTTATGTGCCGCTGTCGGCAAGATTCCGTTGATCATGATTGTGGTCTCCTTCGCAGTTCGGGGTGTGCCTCTTGGACACGGAAAGCCGAGGGACCAACGATCCCCCGACACAGGTTGAAGTAGGTGCACCGCCCGAAGTCCAAGCAGTGGCTTGAGTTGCGGATCGTCATGCCGCCGTTCTCGATTCGTAGGATGCGTTCGTGAAGCTCCCAAGCCTCGTACCACCACCGTTCGATCTGCTGGTCTGTGCGTTCGACGATGACCTGCTCAAAGTAGAATTCGGGCCGCTCCTCGTAATCAGCGACAAGGCGGTTGACATACTCCTCCAGGGTCTCGTTCTTCCTCTGGCGGATGGAGGGCTTGCGGATGATGCGGTAGACCATCTTGCGAACGCGGACTTGGTACAGCACCGAGGCAGCTGCAAGGTATGCCGAGACCTGCCAGTCGAGGTCGAGCCTCTCCAGATAGGCCGAGTCAAGCCGGGATGTGGTCTTGATCTCCAGCAGGCACAGCCCCTTGACGCCGGGCAGTTCGTAAGGCAAGAACACCCCATCGAATACCCCCTCCAGCGTGTGCTTGGTGCTTGCCTTCCCGGTTGCTGGGTTGGTGAACGGGATGATGAACTGCTCCTCGGGCGTGCTGGGCCATATCTTCCACAGCTTGAGCCCACCCTCGACCATCGCCCTCACCTTGGCGCAGTCAAGTTCCAGCGCATCCGCCTCATGCTCCAGCCATGCAGGGCCCCGGCTCTCACGCAAGCTGGCGACTGCTGCATCAGCTGACCCGACCTCGAAGCCCAGGTGGACAGCTGAGCCAATGGAGAGGGCTGGGCTTGGTGGGTCAGGGGAGACGAGCCCCTCCAGATACCGGAGCCGCATCTTCTCCTCGCAGCTCATCATCGTCCGCATCATCGATTGGGTTACTGGTCTCACCTCTCACCTCCAGTCTCGTTGGCGGTGATCAGGATGCAGCTCTCGGTGGTGGTGGTGGGTTGGGTTTCCATGGGTGCCTCCGATGGGGGGGTGGTGGGTTTCTAGGGTTCTTCTTGAAGAAGCGGGACATCAACTTCGGGCTCGTGCAGCTCCTCAAGCTCTTGAGGCCACTGGGAAAGGTCCTCATCAATCGTTTCGAGGGAGTTCATCCAGGCCTGGTACTCCAGGCCCCTCTTGCTCTCCTGCCACTCACGGCTGCGTTCAGCGAAATAGTCGTCCATCAGGCCCTGGGCCTCTTCGATCCAGGCATTGAGGAGTTCGATGGTGTGGCTGAGGTCTCCAAGCTCCTCCTCTGGGTTGGGTACCTCAGCGATGGCATCGTTGTAGGCGGTGACGGAATCCTTCGCAGCCAGCTGGGCCTCGCAGACGTCAGCCATCAGCTCCTCGTATTCGGCCAATTGCTTCTTGGTGAAACGCTTCACTGTCCTTTTCTCCTGGTTGGGGTGGGTGTCTTCTCTCTGCGGCTCTGGGGGAGCCATGTGGGGGGGCGAACCTCTCGTAGGCGACAGTCTTGGGGCAGTGCCACAGGCTCTCGCACCACAGCTGAGCCCCGTCGTATGTACCGCCAGAAGAGGATCGCGCCACCCTTGACCATGTGGACCAGCCATGTCTCTCGGCTGTCCTGGCGGGCCCCTCTCATCTTCTCAATTGTCTTCCGTGTCTCATCTGGGGAGGGCAGCACCAGCACCGAATAGCCGCGCCACTTCTCCACGCTGCTAGTCTTCGTGCGCCGGTAGGTCCTGCCGGTGGTTGCCTCGTCAGCCGCCAATGCCATCGTCTTCCTCTTCCAGCTTGACAAGGACCAGGGCCCTCCGGATTGATGGCAGGGCGACCGTGGGGTCGGTTGGGTTGGTGCTGTTGTGGTCCCACGAATAGGCGTCCAGCAGCTCCTCAGTATCGGACAGAGCCTTCATCACCTCACGCCGCACCAGCTCAGGGGGCACTGCGCTTGGCCTGAGCTTCAACTCACAGACCATGCACACGGGCCCAGGTCCGTACATGGACCCGCCGCCCACGGGCAGGATGCAGCCCCACTGCTGACAGAAGCCCTTCATGCCTCCCCCCTCTCTTCCTGAGGGTCAGGGGTTTCCTTGTCGATGCACCAGTCAGGGTCGATGGTGGGAGTCCCGAGCAGGGTCCCCTTGGATACCACCCTGCTGAGGTCGTTTAGGAACCCTTTCGTCTCGCTAGCCAGGACCCCTTGGCCGAATCTCTCGCCCTTCGATGGGTGGTCACTGGGTGGCCTACTCGGACGGTCCATCATCCAGAGCAGGAGCTGGGTTGCTCGGATGAGGAGACAGCTGAGGATCTGGACCTGCTTATCGGTGAGGGTTGTGTTGCCTACGGCAACGTCTTGTAGGTGTCGGATATTGCGGTGCATGAACATGGTTGGGTTCTCCTTCGCTCCAGCCAGGACGTCTAGCCCCGGGGTGGACCCCGATCACCCAACCCCCCAGGGGGCTGGGTGTCGGCTGGTGGCTCAGGCCTCTGGGGTGATCTCAATGCCGTCCAGGTAGCGGAGGCCACGCTGCATGATGCGCGTTGCGGCCTGCTCCATCTTCCTTTGGGCCTGGAGGTCGGTCTCGTCCTGAGCTGCCAGGGTGATACCGGACACCACATTCGCCAGGTTCCGGCCCGGGAATGAGGTGTCATCCCTGGTGCCCTCGGTTGCTCTGCGGGACTGGGCTGCCGTCAGGAGGCCTTCCTTGCGGCCCCACAAGTCAAGCAGGGCGAAGGCATCATTGACTGAGACCGTGGTTGCGGTCTTGAAGTCATCGACCAGCCCAGTGGAGGACACCCGGGCAGACCTGATGGCGTCACCAAGGGCCGACTGGATCTTCTCCCCTCGGTCATTCCCGCCCGTGTGAGCCCATCTCTGGATGAAACGAGAGCTGCCCCATCCACCCATGCCGTTGAGGCATGAATAGGTGTAGAGCCCATCGCCAAACCATACTGATGACTGTCCCACCTCACCGTTGCCAATCTCGAACATGGGGACAGGGATGCGGGAGCGCACCAGCTCAGGATCTGTGGGCCTGCCATTCTTGTCGAACTTGGCCGCATCCTCCGGGTTGAGGAGGCCCCGGATCCGCATGGCATCTGGGGTCACCCTCCAGGACAGAAGAGGCAGCTCCCGGAAGGTTGGGTCCGCAGCCAGAAGCTCAACGATGTCGAGGTTGTCAAGGTTCGTGGTAAAGCCTCGCTTGCTTCCAGACAGCACCCCTCGGATGGTCCTGAAGGCTTGGCCCGGGAACTTCATGGTCCGGAAGAGGCCCCGGCTCTCAGCATGCGAGATCCGCTCCATCCAGTTGATCGTCGCCATCTTCTCACCGGTCTCATCGGTGGTCCGCTGCCTCTCAAGGAAGTCAAGACCACCAGAGCCCAGGACCTTGCTCCCGAGCTGCCGGTAGGCTCTCTTCGTCATGCTCATCGGGGTGGTCCACCCACCATCGGTGGTGCGGAAGGACCAAGCAGCCTTCCCCTTCACATAGCGAACTGCGCCTTGGTTGAAGGGTCGGACCTCATCCTCAGGGGCGAGATCTTCCATCAGGTCTCCGAGAGACTTGTGGAGCTGGTCAATCGCAAGAGGCTGGAGGGTCCCTCGCTCCTGGCGTTGGTTGAGGAGGACATCGATGTCAATGGTTGGGGATTCTGGGCGGTCAATGACTGTCACGTTGGTCATGGTCTGGTTCTCCTTCGCAGGGAGGTTAGTTGGTTGCCGGGACAGGAGCTGGCCCGGGTTGGGAAGTGGTTTGAACATCCATTCTTTACAGTTGAGAGTCCACGGCAGATCCGAAGGTCATGAGGAGAGCTTCAAGCCGTGCAATGCGGTTTCCTTGCTGTTGAATGCTGGCCTCTTGCTCCTTGATCCTCTTCTCCAGGCTGGTGATTCGCTCAACAGCAAGGTCTGCAAGCTCCTGTGCCGCCGTCTCAGCAGCCGTGGCCTTGGGGGCCCTGTCAGGGGATGCCTTGGGGGCCTTGGGGGCCTTGGCGGCCTTCTTGGTGGTCTTCACAGCAGCCACAGGGGTCCGGCCAGCCTCACCATCCCTGAGGAGGGGGAGGGTGTGCTTGGCGAGGTCCCTGAAGTGAGAGTCCTCAGCCTCAAGGGACATCTCGAAGCAGGGGTCAGTCGCCTTGACTGAGCCGCGCTTCCAACCAGAGCGACCCTCGTAGATGACCCTCGTCGCACCTTTGCCCTGGCTGGCGACGAGCCTGAGCTTGCCCGTAGAGGTGCAGACCCAGGCACCCGAGGCCTGCTGTCCGTAGGTGGACTCGGACCGGTCCGTTGTGGGGGGTGTGGCCTTCTTGGTGGGCTCAGGGGCTGGCTCCTCAGCAGCAGCCTCCTTGGCGATCTCAGCCTCAAGCACCAGCTGCTCAGCGGCTCTGGCGATAGCAGCCTCAGCAGCCTCAGCCTCAGGGTCATCCTCGAAACAAAGTTTCTCCATCGTCTCAGGGCTGTGGTGGATGAGCCAGCCCTTCGTCGCTGCTGTGTCGTATCCGTGGTGGGTCCAGGTGACGTCCCCGACATCCTCACCCGGGCCTGCTAGTTCAAGAAGGCCCGCGACAACTGCCTCAGCCAGGACCCCCCGGGCGGCTGCGTAAGACACCCCAGCAACATCAGACAGCCAGCCCAGGAAAACCCCTCGTTCAATTACCGTGTTCTCGTTGCAGGCGCTGTCTTGGGGGAGGAGGGAGAAGGCGTGGACAGCAAGCATCGGAAGAGATGTGGGCTGTGGCTCCGGGGTCTCCTTGTCAACGCAGAAGTCAACCGGCTCGCCTTGGTCAATGTGGATGGGGCCGACCATGCTGTCGTGGAGGGCATCAATGAGTTGTGCGGGGGTGGTCATGGTCTGGTTCTCCTGTTGGGTGTTGGGTGTTGGGTTGGTGGTGGCGGCCGTCTCAGGCCACCTCCGATGTGTGCCAGGCCCAGAAGCCAGCGGGGGCGCGAGATTCAAGCACCTTGCGCGCCTTGGCCTCCTCCTCAACCAGCTCCACAAGTCTCTCGGCTTGGCCGCGGAGGTGCATGGCCCGCTCCTTGGCGTCGATCAGCTCCCCAAGGAAGAGATCAAAGGCTGCAAGCCTGCAAAGCTCCTCGGGGGAGTTGAAGTGGCCGCACTCGACGCAGAACAGTCGGCCCCCCGCCTGGGGTGCCCCTGCCTGGGCTGTGCTGCACACCGCACACTCAAAACTGGTGAGGACCGTCTCAGGCCCCCTCCGAGTGGCTCAGTGTCAAGATGGTGCCCGAGTAGTCAATCATGCGCTTCCCGTCCACCCACTGAGCGTCAATGAGGCCCGCTTCGACTGCCTCCAGGATGAGGGCAGAGCCACGCTGAGGGCCGGCATCATGAACTTCGATTCCGTGCATGGTGGCTAGTCGGCTGTAGACAGCCCCCGCAGTGACAGTGCCCCCAGCAGCAGAGAGGGAAGAGATAGACTCAACGACCGCACTGATGTTCGTCTTGAGGACCGTCTCAGGCCACCTCCGCAGAGAGGGTGAGGACGGCATCAATGAGAGCCTGAGAGCCTGAGAGGCGACCCTCTCGGCCAAGGTGTCGGGCCATGGCCTGCACCTTGGCGATCTGCTCTGCGAGCGCCTGCATCTTCTCAGTGGCTATGATGCTTTCGAGGCAGGGGCGACACACATCCTGTCCATACCTGCCCCCAGGGAGGCTGAAGCTGTCGGAGGTGAGGGGGGCTTGGCATTTGTGGCAGCAGTAAATCGTGTCCGTCTTAGGCCACCTCCGCAGAGAGGCTCACTGAGTCCAGGGAGCCGTCTTCGTTCCAGACAGCGTCAGCATCAATGCCCAGGGTGGACAGTCGGTCAGCAAGGATGCGCTGTAGGCGGCTGTCCCCAGAGTGGCAGGCTTGGAGGTAGGAGAGGATCGTTTCGGTTGTGTTCATGGTCTGTTCTTCCTTGGTTGGTGTTCTCTTCGCACCCCCAAACTACTCAAACCATACGAAAGAGTCCACAACAGGACCGAAGATTTACAAAGATTTACAGAAGGCACACAAACCGCTGACAATAGGACCCCTTGACAAAGGCCCCACAATTGGGCCCTAAGTGCTTGATATTGTTGGGTTCTCTCGTTTATTGTTTCCCGGTATTGGACTATAGGCGGGACACCGAAACCCCGTGTGCGGGACCTGGGGGCCCTCTACGGGTCGCCCCTCCTGGCCCGAGAAACCGAAACTCAGTTTCCCCAGATTGAGAGGTCTAAACTTAGAGGCTCGAATTCTCAGAAACTGAAACTCAGTTTTCCCAATTGAGGAGGTCTAAACTTAGAGGTCGGATTCCTCAGAAACTGAAACTCAGTTTTCCCAGATTGAGCGCCTGAAACTTAGAGGCTCGAATTCTCAGAAACCGAAACTCAGTTTTCCCGAACCGGGCGCCCTAAAGTTAGAGGGCGGATTCTTCAGAAACCGAGTTTCAGTTTTCCCAGATTGAGAGGTCTAAACTTAGAGGCTCGAATTCTCAGAAACTGAAACTTAGTTTTCCCAGATTGAGGAGGTCTAAAGTTAGGCGCTCGATTCTTCAGAAACTGAGTTTCAGTTTTCCCAGGGTGGGCGGTCTAAAGTTAGGCGCTCGAATTCTCAGAAACCGAGTTTCAGTTCTCCCAGATTGAGAGACCTAAACTTAGAGGTCGGATTCCTCAGAAACTGAAACTCGGTTTTCCCAGATTGAGAGGTCTAAAGTTGGGCGCTCGATTCTTCAGAAACTGAAACTCAGTTTTCCCAGATCGAGAGGTCTAAACTTAGAGGTCCGTTTTTGCCTTCCAGCGGGCGTATTCCTCCAGGGCAGCCCCAAGGCCGATGTCCTGGGCCCGCTTGTCGATCCATTCCTGGTGGGTCTGGGGGAGGACCTGGCGGCTGGAGCCGATGAGCGACCAGCCAGGGCGACCGAGGCAGACATCCACGGATGGAGCTTGGCCGAAGGTCCGATGCGACTTCCACCAGTCCCCAGCAGGACAGGAACATCGAACGCAATAGTCGTAGCCCCTCCCATCCCGCACTGAGACTCGGCCCGACTGACAGCCGTGGGGGCAGTCGGGGTTCTCAGGGGGCTCATTGGTGGGACCCAGCTTCCTACGAAGCCTCCTGTGGACCCTCAGCACATCGTCCGGGGTGATATGCCCCCAGGCCTTCCCCATCTCCACCCGCTCGGAGTGTTCTGTCCTGGCCTGTCGAATGATGTCGTCCAGCTTGTCGGTCTTGATGGGCTGGAACTCACGGAGCCACACCCCAACCGTCTCAGGACTTGGAGAGCGTCCACGGCTGATGGCTTCCAGGTTGGCCCGCACAATCTTGGCTCGGTCGATGCTGTCCTTCATAGCGAAGCCCCAAGGTCAATGGCAGCAGCGATGGCCTCAGCATCAACGTCCACCTCTGTTCGTTTCTTCTTGGGTTCTGACTGGAGCAGGAGCTTGGGAAACTGCCTGCGGAGGGATGCGCCGCACATTACGTTTGACCGCCAGAAGGACCCATCGGGGTGGAGATGTGCCCACCTGATGATCCTGCTGATCTCTTCCGGCTCAGCCTCATCAAGCCGGATGAGCCTCTCAAGGAAGACGGCCCACTTCTCAAGGTGCCCCTCCTTGACCTTCTTTGCGTATTTGGGGGAGTGGGTTGCGATGGCCTGCCTCAGCTCTCCTGCAAGCCTCAAGGGATCCCCAGCTAACTTCCCCCCACCTACCTCAGGTGCGGGGCTACTAGTATCAGGATCAGGACAAGTATTAGGACTAGTATTAGGACTAGTATCAGGCCGCCCTTTGGTCTTCCTTTGGTCTTCCTTTGGTCTTCCTTTGGATGGAGTGGCCAGCAGTGCCCCATCTGGAGGGGGTGGCAGCTTGCTCGCTGTCTCATTCCGGTGGGGGTTCTGCCAGGCCGTGAACTTGGGGAGCCAGGCGAGCCGCTTACTTCCTACGGAGTAGAGGACCAGAACGCCCGCCTCCCTCAGCTCCTGGCCTAGTGTGTCAATGGAGAGCTTCGGTTCGTGTGGGAAGGTCTCCCCGTGGATTCGTAGGGGCAGCCAGCGAAGCCGACCCTCCCTGTCTGCTTGCGTCCAAAGGGCAACGAACAGCAGCCTCGCATGTGGGCTGCACCTTCCGAGGCCTTCATGGAGGAAGAAGTCGGGATTGATCAATCTCGTTCGGGCCATTACTCAGCGGTCCCGTCTGCCCTGCGGGCTGTCAGGAACTTCGCCCACCCGACGAGGTCATCTAGGTCGCCGCCCTGCTCAATAAATTGGTGCCGTAGTCGGATTTGTTCTTGAATCTTCTCACTGGACCAAGACCGGGGCCATGGCCCCTTTGTGGGTGGGGTGACATTGGCGAGGGCCTGGGTCTCCACCCAGCTGAGCAGATCGCTCCTGCGGTACCTGAGACGCCTTCCAACCCGGAATGCTGGGACCCTTCCTTCGTTGGCAAGTTCCCTGAGCTTCGCCTTGCTCATGCGTAGCAGGAGGGCTCCCTCGGCTGTGTTGAGTATCTGTTGAGGGTCTGACATTGTGCGGCTCCTTGCGCTGACTGTGGGGGCTCGGTACGATGCTAACCACCGCATAAAGCAAGCCCACATGATACAGGGCCACACAAAGGGAGTCAAAGTGATGGAACATGGCCAGCCGGCACAACACCTGGCGAAACTGGTGGCAGTTGCGAAGCTCAAGCCACACCCCAGGAACTACCGAGGACACCCTCAGGATCAGGTTGACCACATCAAGGCGAGCATCGCGGAGCATGGCTGCTATCGGAACATCGTCACTGCGGGTGACTGGACCGTGCTGGCGGGGCACGGGGTGGTCGAGGCCTGCTCTCAACTAGGGGTCAAGAAGGCTCCCGTCGTGAGGCTGGACATCGAGGCAGACAGCCCCCAGGCTCTCAAGCTACTGACAGGCGACAACGCCATCAGCGGGCTCGCCATGGACGACGACAGGGCCCTCACAGACATCCTCAAGGAGCTGTCGAAGGAGGACGACCTCCTCGGGACTGGGTTCAATGATGAGCAACTCGCAGCCCTGCTGATGGTGACGAGGACTGCCGCCGAGATTGCGGACTATGATGCTGCCGCTGAGTGGGTGGGGATGCCTGACTATGATGCGGGGACTGAGGTCTTCCGGCTGGTCGTTAGCTTCATCACCCAGGATGACCGAGAGAGGTTCGTCAACGAGGGCAGCATTGAGATCGACAAGAGGTCGGAGGCTGTGTGGTCAACCCGCTGGCCTTGGACTGAGCGGGAGGACCTGGCATCACTCAAGTTCGAGGCCCCAGATGACTGACCCACGGTATCCCGTCTACGTCATATCGAAGGGTCGGGCTGACTGCTGCCTCACGGCTCGCTTCCTGCTTGAGGATGGCTGCCCTTTCCACATTGTCATCGAGCCACAGGAGCGAGAAGAGTACGAGAAGCACTTCGCACCAGAGCTGCTGCTCGATCTGCCCTTCTCGAACCTGGGGCAGGGCTCCATCCCTGCTCGGAACTGGTGCTGGCAGCACTCGAAGGCTCAGGGTGCTGCTCGGCATTGGATATTTGACGACAACATCGCTCGCCTCAAACGACGCTATAAGGGTCGCCGGATACCCTGTGAGGCAGGTGTGGCCCTGTATCACTGCGAGGAGTTCGTTGAGAGGTACACCAACATCGCAGTCGCAGGGCTGAACTACGAGATGTTCGTGCCGACCCACATCCTCAAGCCACCGTTCCACCTCAACACGAAGGTCTACTCGTGCCTGCTCATCCAGAACGACATCGAGCAGAGGTGGCGCGGTCGATATAACGAGGACACCGACCTCTGCCTCCAGGTGCTATCAGCTGGGATGTGCACGGTGCTGTTCAATGCCTTCGTCATTGACAAGATGGGGACGGGCATCATGAAGGGGGGCAATGCGACGGAGCTGTACAGGGGCGACGGCCGGCTGGTCATGGCTCGCAGCCTCGAACGCATGTGGCCGGGGGTGGTGGAGACGAAGCGACGGTATGGCAGGCCGCAGCATGTCATCAACTGGCGCAGGTTTGACACCCCCCTCAAGCGCAGGGACGACATTGACTGGGATGCCATCGAGCAGGCTGCACCGAGGATGAGACTCAGGCAGAGGGGCAAGGTCAAGAGTGCCGTCGTGCAGCGCATCAAACGAGGGCACGACAGTGGCTGAGGAGTGGCGGGCAGTCATACCAGGACCCCCCATTGGCAAGGGTAGACCCAGGACCACCACCCGTGGGGGAGCTGTCCGCACCTACACGCCCAAGAAGACAGCCCACTGGGAAGCGTTCGCAGCCTCCATCCTCATGGACCACTGGAGGAGGTCCCCCCTGAGCTGCCCGACAAGTGCGAGCGTCCTGGCCCTCTTCCCCAGGCCACAGCGGATGATCTGGAAGACCAAGCCAATGGAGCGAGAGCCCTACTGTCAGAAGCCCGACCTTGACAATGTGGTCAAGGCCATCCTCGATGCAGCTGAGAAGGCTGGGGTCCTGATGGACGACAAGGTCGTGTGGTCAGTTGACTGCGTTGCCCTCTACTGCTCGGGGGACGAATCTCCTCGGGTGGAGCTTCACCTTGGGTGGTAGCGTCAGGCGGGACCAGATCCAGACCCTATAGAGGAAGACAGTGACCAAGAAGGACGAGCGATACAGGCGGATCTCCGTGCTTGAGCAAGCCATCGCTGAGCGGGGCTGGAGCCTCCAGCTCAAGCGGGCAGTGGCCAGGGAGTTCGGGGTCACCACCAGGACGGTGGACAGGTACAAGGCCGAGCTGATCCGGGTCTACAGACGGGAGCTTGAGGGTGATGAGCTTGAGGCCCAGCGGGCTGACTTCATCGGCAGGCTTCGTGGGCACCAGAGGGCATGCCTATCAACGGGCCGAATGGGCCCCCTGGCATCGATGATGAGCCTGGAGGCACGGATCTTAGGGGTGGAGGCTCCCGTGGAGGTTGGGTCCTCCTCTCCGGTGGAGGTGGTCCTCAGGATGCCGGTGAGCGATGATCAGTCCTAGGAAGCTGGAGGTCGGCTACTCCCCTTTCGGAGCCCAGGTAACAGCCCACAGGGCCCCGGAGGATACGGTCTTCCTCGCTGGTGGGTGGGGCTCTGGCAAGACGTGGTGGCTACTTGCTGAGGCCCTTCGCAACACCATCCGGAACCCTGGCCTGCCTGGTGTGCTGGTCTCCCCGACCTTCCCCCTCCAGCGGAGAACCCTCTACCGAGCCATCATAGACCTCTTCCCTGAGGCCACCAGATGGCCGAGTGGGGCAGCTGGTGCGGGGGACTGTCTTGGCCCCATGGTCCGTGAGTGGTCAGCTCGGGATCGGGTGCTGACGATGTGGAATGGGGCGGAGTGGTGCTTCGCATCTGCTGAGAATCCAGGCTCGCTTGAGGGAGCCACGTTCGCATGGGGCTGCATGGATGAGCCCAGGCTCATCCGCCATGAGGCTTGGCGCATCTTCAACTCCCGGATCCGTGACACACGCTCCACCAAGCTGAGACGCTCAGTCGCTGGTGTGCCGTCCATGGGTTGGCTGTGGGAGGAGTTCGGCAAGCCACTGCCCAACCGGCTGCTGGTCAAGGCCAGGACTGCCGACAACCCCCACCTCCCACCTCGCTACATTGAGAGCTTGAACCTCTCAGACAAGCTGGCCCGGGCCTACCTTGAGGGCGACTTCGTGGTGCTGTCTGGGGTGGTGTATTGGACCTACGACCCCAGCGGCCCCAGTGTGGTGGATGTGCTGCCTGACCCCAGCCTAGCCACCTACGGGGCCCTGGACTTCGGGGGCAGGCGTCCAGCCTTCATGGTCATCCAGGACGTGCCAGGGCTGGGCGAGGTCATCGTGGAGGAGGTCTGCGTCTCGGACACCCTGGAGCAGGTCCATGCGAACCAGTGTGCGGAGCTGCTGCGGAGCTATGGCCTCACCCTCCTCGACTGCTACTGCGACCCGGCTGGGAAGGCCAGGAACGCCCAGACAGGCCTGAACTCAGTGGGAGTCTACGAGCAGACCTTCCGGGCTGCTGGTGTCCTGTCGGGCCAGCTCCTCTACAGCCTGAACCAGATCGAACGGCACATCCCCAACGGTGTGGAGGCTACTCGGGCTAGGTTCCAGGACCACACCGGAGCAAGGCACCTATTTGTTGCGAAGGCCCTGACTGACACCGGGAGGACGAGCCGCTATCCGGCTGGGGTGCTGGGTGTCCATGGGTCCCTGATGTCCTACCGCTACCCTGACAAGGCCGTGGGCAACATGCCTCGGAAGACGGGCGAGGATGACCACTTCCCAGATGCACTCCGCTATTACGTAGTCGGGCGCCACGGTGTTGTGGAACAGCCAGACATCGCCGGCATGAACGAGATGGCTGCCCCAAGGCTAAGTGTCCGGTATGGTGGGGGCGAACTCTCTCCGGGAGACTACCAATGAGCGAGCCGACTCCCGACCAGTGGTCCAAGCTGGGTCCCCTCTACGTGACCCATGAGCAGGCCAGGGAAGCAGAGGCCTCAGGCCATGCCCTCCGCATCTACCCTGAGGGGCTGGAGGCTCTGGCGAGTTACGACAAGATGCCGAAGTCGGCCAGCGCCTCGATGATGCGGGACCGGCTGTCCTCTGTGGGGACGTACCCCACTGGTGGGATCGTGGACATGCAGGCCAACCCACAGATCCGGCCTGACGTCTGGCGCGGGTATCAGGACCAAGTGGGCCTCGTAGACCAGATGCGGCAGGGTGATCCGGTCATCAAGGCGATCACCCTCGCATGGTGCCTTCCGATCATCAGGAGCCACTGGAAGATCGAGCCGGGTGGAGAGGACCAGCGGGCCCTCGACGAGGCTGAGTTCGTCAGGGCCAACCTATTCGAGTACGTCCGGGGAGGCTTCTACCAGTTCGTCGAGCAGGCCGTCGCCGCGGTCTGGCGCGGGTTCAGCCTCTTCGAGATCGTGGCCCGCTTTGACCGAGACTCCAAGCAGGTGCGCCTCGACCAGCTCAGCCCGATGCTCCCGCGCACCGTGTACTCGTGGACCCGCTATCCGG
>Ga0209434_1000694_pt1 | contig 15896 bp, 18 predicted proteins | sample ETNvirnome_2_300_FD_184068 | JGI IMG/M metagenome (GOLD analysis project Ga0209434, IMG submission 184068) | Marine viral communities from the Pacific Ocean - ETNP_2_300 (SPAdes) (version 2) | ecosystem: Environmental > Aquatic > Marine > Oceanic | place: Pacific Ocean | collected 2013-06-22
CAATAGCGCTGCCTCTCGCAAGCGATACTCTTGCCCCGTCGCCATGATCTGTTGCTGCCGGCCAAGGAGAGATACACCGAGGCCAACCATCTGAGTGAGGGCTGAGCCTTCCGGAGAGAAGGCGAAACCCGCCGCCGACTGAAGAGCGCCTAGTAAAGTAAACTGAGCAGCCTGCTGCGCCGCATATGCAGCCGTAGACGCCGCCGCCGCTGCCGCAGTAGCAGCTACGCCCGCATATGCAGTTGCACCGATTGCAGTTGCAGCAAACGTACTTCCAGCAATTTGAGCAGCGACAATTACGCCGCCTGCGGCTGCACACATATCGGAGACCTCCAATCGAAGGGATGAAACATTTTCTTCTGTGGCCCATGCCTCACTGGCGGATACACCACAAAGTTCATCCATTTAATCCATTTGATAGCAGCAGTATTTTTCGTATAGACATGGTTCGCGAGATACAGATAACCCTCACGAAGCTGCTTACCCATCTCGACGCTCAACTCTTTAAACTCTTTCTTTGCCTTATATATCGCAGGCGTAGCAGTAAGCCACGGGATACCTACCGCCTTAGTCTTGTCGAACGTCTCTGTTCCCCACACCACCGCCAGCTTTCCATCCCAATATGAAGCTTTCGACAGAGGCGACACAGCGTAAGCGTAATCAAGGCATTCACGCAACGGCCTGCCCGTCTGATAGAATACCTCATCCTTATCTTGCTGCCGCGCCGTCACCGACATCTCAGCCATGTGGTCAGACGTTGCGTCTACCGTGATGAACCTCATAGCGTCCCCCACGAGAACTTATGGAAGAGCATTCGATCAGGGCCATGGGGGGCGGGAGCATCAACCTGAAACCCCATCCACTTCAGCCAGCGAATGGCTCTATGGTTGCGCACATCGACATAATTCTCCAGATACGAATACATCTTCGTGATCTCTCGAAACCACCCATGGCTGCCGCGAAGGAACGCTGTCGCATGCTTCGGCAACTCAACGGACCCCAGCATCCAGGGGTAGCCGACGAAATCGAGAGCATGGAACTGCCCTACACCGAAGATGCACAAGACCTTCCCATCAGCCACGCCTGTCAGCGTATCACGAGACCCGGCTACAGAAGCTTCCAGCGCCTCTAACGGCATCATGTGAGCGAACGCCCAGCACTCGGCAACATCTTCATCGCACATCGTCTGCGCAAGCTCTTCTACGTGTCCCGCAGTTGTCGTTTCCACTGCGTACTCAACCATTCTAATCCCCTATCTCTATGTCTGGTATGATCGCTAAAATCGTCATCGGCAACGGATTCTGCTGACGCAACAATACTCGCCCGTTTGAATTCCACTGAGGCTTCAGCGTGATCCGTTTATCACCAGTTAATAGCGCGGTAGGTGTTCCCATCGTTTCACTCTCCCGCTGCTTCATCTCAACCAAACGCGTATTATCTGGCCCAACCAACAATCCCCGAGACTTTTCAAAGCGTACCACGACACTTGGCAGCTTTTTTCGCTTCCCCTGTATTGTACCATCGGGAGCCTCAACATCCAAGGTTTCTACATCAGACACCATCTTGATCCCGACATGCACTCGACTGGCTTTCCGCGCCAACGTAAGCGCACCAGAAGATACCGTATGTCCTGTTACTGAATTTCCATCAGCTAAAACCGCGACAGCTTCACCCTCAAGATGATTAAGGCCGGTGATCGATGTCACCGCTTCACGAATGTTCCCGTCGCGCACGTATGCCTTAAAAGCGGAGCCGTCCTCAGCATGATAGACGCTGCCGCCGTTGGTATAGGTGGTGAACCCGCTGGTATTGACGTTAGCACCCGCCGCCGTATTCAATTCAAAGGTGTTCGTGGCCTTGTTCGCCACCTTATAGATGTTGTCGTTAGCCTCAGTCATGCCAGAGATACCATGCAAGGCAATGATATCGCCGTCTGCAAATCCATGCGAAGGGGCCGTCACCACGCCAGGATTAGCTTGCGTAATAGCAGTAATCGGTTTTCCATTCTCGTTTGAAAATAACGTCACCGTCGTCGCAGTACTGTCCGCGACAAAATAACGTCTTCCATTCAGTTGGTCAGGGTTAGTTTCATTGCCGTCACTGTCGTACTGTGGCGTCCACTGGATGCCCTCTACGTCGATCTCAGCCCCGTCCGACAGGCCATGGGCAGCAGTGGTGAGGACAACCGGATCAGCAGCCGTCGCGGCAGAGATCGCGAATGCCGTATCCAGCGACAGGCCGCTATCCAAAAAGAAGGCATCCTCGGCATCCGTAAAGCGTCGGCTATGTACCTTCTCGATAAAGAGGACCGTATTGCTGTTGATCGCCCGCTCGACCACGAAATACGCAGCATCATGGACATCCGTTGCAGAAGGCCGCATGGCCACGCACCACTTGAATAGTCCATTCCGGGTCTGCCACCGCGCCCATGCCAGCACCTCTTGCTCTTGGTTGAAGGTCATCACTGCCGCCGTCCCATCCGAGCGTACGATATGAGCAGTAGGATCAGGTGAGCGAGTGAAACCCCAAGAAACGACTGTCAAGCTTTCGAAGATATGGGGCGCAAGCAAACTCAAATCCGTACCCGTATACCCATCAATGGCTAATTGATAGCCAAAGCTGCGGACAGCGATATTATTCTCCTGAACATACAGCACGATCTGGCCAGCCACAAATGGCTTGAGATGGTTTGCCCCCCAATAGGTCTGAGGTTCTTGTTTCAGCGTGTCTGCTGCGAACCCTGAGTTATCGCCAGAGTTCACTCTCCATTCCGCGCCATCCGTAAAGACCAAGAGATCGCTGCCAGGGATAAAATGCCTGATCTGGTTCACCTGTCGCGCATTGAGTGTAGCCCGAATAGCATCAGCAGACTGTGATGGACTGGATTTCGTGAAGTTGCTCTGATTACCCGTCTGAGAATAATCTGAGGTATCGGGTTTGTTATTCGAGCCACCGAAGACCCGCCGCTGCTGATAATATCCAACCGCTGCCGGATACTCGTCTGTGGTACGGAATGGATTACGAGAAGTCGGCGGGGTGATATCGAGATCGGTAGAAGTCTTCGCTGTCGTATCGTCAGTGTACGTCAACTCCTGGGTCTCAGCCAGGAAGCCATACCCCCCACGGCCACCTTCAGCGCGATAGATAGTGTACTTGGTCGCGTCCGTCACCGCCGCCCACGTAATCGTGTTGTCAGGGATGGTGGTTCCTGTCGGCGCAGCTTCCGTTCCTGATACATCGTGGGTAGCGTAACACGTGTTCGCACCTCCCGTGCTTTCTGCTGCGCCATAGCCTGAACTATCTTCTCCGTCGAGCGTAAAATTATTAGCATCTACTTTTGTGATGGTGAAGCGTCGATCATTCACCTCAGTCATCTCTGTCATACCAGTAAGTTCAACCTCATCTCCAGTAATAAGGCCATGAGCGGTGATATTGACGTTCGCAGGGTTAGCTCTCGTTATGGAAATCGTACTCAGCCCTGCCGTGATCCCAGCTAAGCTTTCTTCAAAAGTCTCCTTCTTGATCGCCGTGACCTTGTATTTCCAGACCACGTTATTGTCAGCGCCGTTGACCGCGACAGTCACCGCCGTGGGATCGGCAATGCTGGGGGCAAACGTGGGGGCCGAAATCGTCCACGCATTATGGTCAGTACGGGTAAGCTCCCGCACACTGTAGGTGGGGTGGGTGATGGTCAGCGTGTCAGCCGACTGAGTCCATTTCAATTGAGCCAAATCAGCCTGAGCATAAGGCGTAGCCACTTCATAGACTTTCCCCGCCGTGCCGCCGCTAGAATAAGCCGTGAATGCTGAGCTATCGATATTAGACGCCCCAGCATCATACGGACTGGTCAACTCTGCCGTAGTGGCCGTCTTATTAGCCACCTGAAACCAACGCCCATTCAACTCCGTCATCCCGACCACGCCTTCGACATAGATATGGTCTCCGTTCGACCAACCATGCGTACCGGCAGTGATGACGCAAGGGTTCGCTTGTGTAGCTGCCGTAATCGTATCCGCCGCTTCCAGAACTTGAGCATCGTTTCGGATAAACCGAACATAGAGATTGCCCATCTCAAGCACATACGTATCCGTCGCCTTGAACTGAAAGTCGATCAATACAGGCCGGTTAGAGTGGTCTTTGCAGGGAGCTATGAACTGAAGGCCAGAGCGATTGCTAACGCCGCCATGAGACTGGATAACTACATTCAAAGCAGTACGAAGAGCAACCTGATAGGCAGCAGTGTCCACCCGCCCATAGAGCGTGGGGCCAAGTTCACCCTTCGCAAATGATGGCTGAATAAAGGTGGCCACTTATCGGTCCCTTATCCACTCTGCCTCTCTTGGCGCTTTGCCTACGCGCTCATTCGCATTGGAAGACGCTGCCGCTCCAGACAAGCGAAGGAACGCTTCCGTCTGGGCCTGCACAAGTTCCGTCTTCCCCGTCAAAGCGTAAGCGATATTTACTGAGATTGCCGTGGCCAACAGCAGCACGAAGAATTCTGAAAAGAGCGTCACCGTTTTAAGGTCAAACGTGTACACCCCCACGGCGTTATCTAAATCCGTCAAGATACTGAGAGTGTCTTGGTTAAGGTCTGTTTCAACCTCAAAAGGGATAGCATCCTGAGCCGAAACCGGCTCATTATCCACCACCAGAGAAGCTCCAGTGGGGTTCTGGATTTTCCGTAAGACCACGCAATCGGAAGGGTACTGGTAGCGAAACCCCCATACGCCGTCGGGGGGATCATCGCTATGGGTAGCCAGAGTCAGCCGGCGACGGGCAAAGCTCCAATCGTTAGCAGCTAGTGCCTGCTGACGGCTGAAATGGTACCACAGATTGCACTCGTGACTTTCGGCGCTGCCTTCCGTCAAACTCTCGATAGCTGACGAGGCACCGATACGCGAGAGCGCCATATTGCAGATACGTACTTCACTGATTGCAATATCGGCCATAGCCCCTCACACGAGAGTAGGAAGGGCAGGGTCCACGTGGACCCCACCTCTTCCATCTATTGATTAGCTGACCGTCGAGGGACGAGCAGCCCAGAAGTCGATATAGTCGATATAGACTTTGTTGACCGTGCCAGTGCCGTCATCAGCAGACCCAGCACACCAGCCGGGGATCAACACGGCAGACGTAGCAACACCCAGCGGTTCCGCCGCAACCAACGCACCGTTGTAATACCAGAAGGTATCACCCGTGGCGTCAATCTCGATACGGAAGATAGCATACGTGCCGGCCACCGGAGCCGAACCGATACCGTACTCGTCGGCGGCGTTGCCAAGAGCATTTGCATTTAGCGAAGCAACGCCCCATACGCCCAGGACATCATCGGTATCATGCAAGAACCCAGCAACGTTCGCCATCGAAGCGGCATTTCCTTCGACCACCACGTTAGAGTTGGCCTGGAAAGCCTCGATCTCCGTAGCCGCCGAGATCACATCCTGAAGGCCAAGGTTGACCCGTCCGTCAGTGATCTGACTCATCGAAGCACGGAACTCGACCACAGTAAGGCCATCGCTGACCAAAGCGCCCGTAGTCAAAAGCCCGTATGTGCCGCACGACAGATCAGTATCGTTCGTTCCGCTATCGCCAGACGAGAAGGTAAGCGTTCCTTCCGGCTCGCCCTCGATTACCGACAACACGGCATTCGCACCAGCACCCATATGCACGATGTACGACGGAGTGTCGCCATTATGCGTGGTGGTGATGGGAACGGTCCCGTGCTGGAAGTCATCGAAGTGACGATAGTGAGTGCGCTCATTCCCAGCCCAAGCGGTGGGAGTGCTGCGCTCTGTCACGAGTTGGATTTGTCCCGTGCCGCCGCCGTCAGTCGTCATGCGAAGACGGAAGCAGGCCGGCTCAGGAGAGCTATAACGCATGACTTGCGTTGCGCCCCCAACAGCAGCCCCGCCGTTGGCAGTCGGGAAAACATCAGTAAAACCAGGGACAGCCGCCCAAGAACCAGAGCCGGGGGAACCGACTTCTTTCTCAAGCTGCCAAATCTGATCCATGCTGACGCCGTTACCAAAGCCTGTGACATCACCATTAAGACCCGCCGTGCAGGCAGTAGTGGTGACGCCATCCACCGTAGCAGCGCCGACAACGAAGCCGAAATCAGCGGCATTCGCGCCGAAGCTACCAACAGCGAGGGCCAAAGCAACGAAAGCAGTTTTGATGAACCTCTTCATCGTTTCTTTCCTTTCCTTTTTCGAGGAAGCTTCTTCTCCTCGACAGGTTTCAGTTCAGGTTCCGGCTTCTCGTCCTCCCAGCCAGCATGGCCGGAAGCAACCAAAGCTTCTTGATCAGTAGCCGAAGACGCAGCGCGAGCTAGATCAGCAGCGCGAAGATCATCCACCTCGGCCTGCTCTTCTTCTGTCGGGGTGTCATCCGGCAAAATCTTAGCAGAACTGGGCAACATGTCACGCAACTGTTCTGGAACATCTCGCACAATCCCTTTCGGAAACCTTGTCCTTCCGAACCCCGGCACATGGAACGCATCCTTAAATTTTACGATCATGTCTTCTCTCCGTTAGGACTGTCGAGGGGGCGTCAGCCCCCTCTCAGTTAGCCCTAGTTGGTGGCGTCAGGATAGGAATTCCAGCCGGCGGGATCGAGCGTCAAGAACGCGTTGACGTTTCCCGCTGTCAGAGCGGCAGTGCCGGTGACAGTCTGGAACCCAAGATACCGCTCGTAGCCAGCAGTATCCTCGCCCTGGACGGTGTCGCCCATCGGCAACGCCCACACACTCGACCATCCAACGGTCAGCGTTGCGATTGCAATCGCGTCGGACAGGAAGTGAATGGTCTGATTGCCATTCGTGGCGATAGCCGCAACACCATCACTGGCCACCGAAAATTGGATGGTAGCTGAACCACCCGAAGTCGGAGCAGTGGTGATCTGCACCACGAAATAGACAGGCTGACCTTGGCCGATATCACGCCCCGCCGCACCCAGATCGATCACATCACCGATCAGATCGGTATCCGTGCCGGCGGTGTCCAGCGCAGTCGCGTCGGCAAACTCAAGTCGTTCATCGAGCCACATGATTTTATCCTTTCCTCAATGCGGTTTAGGTCAATGCAGCTTCATCAGCCGCCAGCGCATCGCAGCGCCGAAGCGGGATACCATGGAAAGTCTCGACCATGGCACCACCCACGTTCTCCATCTGGAGAGTGGACAGATGAGTTGCCGCCGCCGACTGCTGGCGGACACGAGTCTTGATCGTCCGGCTCATGTAGAAAGCAGGGCGACCAGCCGACAAGTTGGGAATCAAATCCATGGCCTGGAACATCAGGTCAGGGATATGAGCGCCCGACGAGAACGCACCCGAAGTAAAGGTGTTCGTCAGGAGCGACTTGTCGATGTTCGCGATACGAACCACATAACGCCAATCGCGGACCGTGAGGCCAGCATCCCAGCGATAGTGAGTTCGATACGCTTCCATCCGGCCCGTGTTGCTGCCGTCAGACGCATCCTCAAGGGTAACTTGACCCTTGTCGGTGACCTGAATACCCGCAGTTGAACCCTTGGGGATAATGCCATGACAAGTATTCGGACCCCAAACGACAAGCCAAATGCTGGCGTTGTCGGACCCGGAGCCGGCACCGTCGATGACGTTATCGGAGCTTTCGTCGGCAGTCAGGTTCGCGAAGCGGGGAGCCAAGCCGGTAAACGCTTCCGGCTCCGTGTCCTCGTTTCCGAAGAACAGAGTGTCAACGATCTCCTGATTCATGCCCTCGATATGAGGACGATCTTCCTGAAGACGGAAGGCAGCAGTGTTGCCGTTCAGGTCCGCGAGAGCCTTATCGACTTCCGCATATGCCTCAAGCATGCCCGTGTTATCCGTGACTTGGACATTCGTGGACTTGTTGGGCTGCACCCCGCCGTACAGTTTGCGCCATGTCGGGGTGGGGATACCACTCCGAACAGTGGTTCGATGGCCGGTGGGAAGATTGCCCTCTATCCACGACATATCCGCGAGAACCTCGTTGGTCTCGTTGAGGATTTCGACCACCGCCGCAATGGACCCATCAGGAGCAGTGACTTTCGCCAGATCAAGAAGGGTCGGGTTTTGAACGTTAAGAGTAGCCATTTTTCAATGCCCTTTCTCTGGTTTCATCAGAGAGAGGATTACTTCGCCATAGTCGGATACATACGCTCAGCCAAAGACTTCACACTGCCCTGGTTGATAGTCCCGAAGTCGATGTTATCCTCTCCGATTGCTTTGCCTATCCGGTAGAACACCCGAATAAACTCAGGATGGTTACCCATCCCTGTGTCTTCCAAGGCTTTGAATAACGGGGGTCCGCCGATCTCACGCATGGCTCTGCGAGCAATGCCGATACTCTCCTCGTACTTGCCCTTGCCGAATTCCTCATCGACTTGACCGGCGTCTTTCCATTTGCCTTGTGTCTCTGCCCACGCATCGCGTTGGTCTTGCATAAGCTTTCCCGAAACCTTGACCTGAAGATCGATAAACGCTTGAGCCTGCTCCTGAGAAGCGCCCACATCCTTGAGTAGCGGGTGAAACTCTTTCACAGCCTCTTTATCGATAGTCATACCTTCCGGTACGGTAAACTCTGCATACTCATCCAATGCGCCGTCCTGACCCTTGTCGGCATCACCGTCCTTGGGTTCCTCGTCGGCTTTGTGGTCAGCATCGCCTTCACTGGCCTCTTTACCAGCGTCTCCTTTACCGGCATCGCCGGCATCGTCCTTGCCCTCTTCCGCCGTCAGGGCCGTATTTCCTGTAACTTCTGGTTCCCCAGCGTCTTCACCCAAAATCTCTTCAGCCATCCTTCTTCCCTCCTGTCTGGGGTCCACGTGGACCCTGGTTCTTCCTACTCTCAGCTTCGCTCCACATGAGCGTATACGCCTTTAGGTCAGCCTCCATAACTTCTGCCAATACCCACGCCCCTATCTTACGGCGTCCTTCCATATTGTTCAACAGGTTATTGTCGCCGCAATATCCGAACTCGTGAATCTTCGCTTCCGTCATCAGCCGCCACACGAAAGCGCGGCCACCGGAAGTCTGAAGTATAGCATGCAATTCCGCGATCTCCTTCTCCCGCTCAAGCTGATGAACAGCCTTCTTCTCTTTGACTTGTTTCTCATCACTGGTGTCCATCTTCCCCTCCTATAGACAAAATCTATGGCAAATCAACATCAGACGCTTCTTCTTTCTCCTCTGGACGGACAGAAAGCAAATGTTTCCGATACTCGATAGGAGTACCAAAAATTACTGGCAACCCCGCAAAGCTCTGCTTCGCACTGACAAGAATGCCTACCACTTTCCCAGACTGAACATCTATTATGCTCGAACCAGATGACCCAGGCGCTCCGAATATTTGCAGCATAAGATAGCCATAAAGGTCTGCGCCTAAACGATCAAAATAACCAGCCACGATCCCTTCATACCCGATCTTGCTGACGCCAAGAGGAAAGCCAAGCATTACCACTTTTCGCCCCGCATCGAGCAATATCCCATCGGAGAACGGAGTGATAGGAATGTCTTTTCCCTCCATCAAGAAAAACGCCATATCGGTTTTCGGCTCATTGAAGCGGCGCGGGTGCTTATCAGTGTCCACCTCGTAATGGGGAATCTTCCAGACTGAAAGAGTGCGAAGGCGGTTATCCCCAAAGTTGATTAAATATGCCACTCCTTTCCGCAAGCAGTGGTGAGCGGTCAAGACTACCGTCTTATCCTGCTCCCGAGACACTGCCGTCGCAGTACAAAGAAACTTGATATCGCCATCCTCTTCTTGAGCATATAGAGCGCCGACGCTAGGAGCCACCTTGGCAAAAGCCGCAATAATCCCCTGACGCTCAGTCTCAGTCGCATGAGCTAGAGACAAGAAACCAACCAAAAAGCCAACCACTAGACAAGCTACGCGACAAATCATCACTTCCACTTTCTTCTATCTACTACGTCCGCTCACTGCTGGGCCGCTTGAATATTACCAACAGCCCGCGACACGACATTATCTCCCTCAAGGTCAACTTGGCCAGCATCGCGGGCCGCACGAGCAGCACCTTCAGCCGCCTCAAGCTGCTGCACCCTCTGAGCCGCCTCAGCCTCAGCCTGCCGCTGCTGAGCAAGCTGATCGTCAGGAATGATCAGCCTGGGCGGCGTACCCACGAGACTAGCATACTCATCGATTGCCATATCGCCATTGAACTTCTTACCGTCCGACAAGCCAGCGCCCATCAGAGTCCCGACAAACGTAGACAATCTATCAATGCCGCGAGTATCCACCGCTCTCTGCGCCTGAGCCAAGGAGGAGACATACTCCACCTTGAGCGGAGCGTCTTGAATCTCCTGGGGGGCCGGCGGCAACAGATCAGCCTTAACCATCTGATTGAAGGTGCGTCCGATCATCTCATCGAGGAAATCGCCCTGCAACCGCTCAAGGACCGGACCAAGCTGGAGCAGGCGCTCCGCATTCCGCTCCGACAATTCCAGTTCATTGCGCGGCTGGATGCCGTCCATGTTGGAGATGGCCAGAAAGAGATCGACAAAATAGGCGCTATCGATGCGCCCCTCGACGCGAGCCATATCTTCCTTGAGGTCTTGCAGATTGATACGGACCTCGTACAGACTCTGGAGCTTATTCTGGGTAGCATCTCCGCTGTAGATGGTAAGACCACCAGCCAACTGCGAGACCGGCACATTACGAATAGACGGCGGGCCGGTCAGGGGCGGGTTGACCATCTTATCGATAGCCTGAGCTTTCCGCTTCTCTTGGATTTGAAGCTGCTTGACATCGCCCAGCGTGGTCATGCCGGGGCAATCCGTGCCATAGACATCCTCGCCCGTCACACCCCAGCGAGGGCAATAGAAGGGGAAATCATCGAAGCCGCCCTGGTTGAGGAACTTATCCTTCTCGTTGCTGCCCTGCTCGTACTTGACGGAACTGAACGCCTTGAACTTCGCCAGAGGATTATTGGGACGGAAGTCATCGTTAGGCTCAACGACATGCACTACCTTATGCCAGGACGCCCACTCATTTCGGTCTGCCGCTCGCTTGACATTGAGGCTAAGGTTCTCCATCCCAAACTCGTTGACCATCTGCTCCGTGGTCATCTCATACTCGCGAATGACCGTGTCCACTTCAAACTTGTGGTTCTGCGAGATCATGTAGCTGCCAGCCGTGTGGGTGAAGAAACGAGCAAGCGCATCCTCGTCGTCCACGTGCGACATGCAGCCGGTGGCGAACATGAGCAGTTCGCCCAGCATCGTCGGAGCCATGGTATAGAGGTTGGTGGCGTTGAAGATGGCCCTCATCTGAAGGCCCACCTGACGATACCACGCCTTCACCGGCATGAACCGCATCAGGCCAGGGTCTGGAGCGACGAGTTCAAACCACGGGCGGGTAGGCGACATGACGCCGGCAAAGAGGCCAGCGCGAGATGTATTGAGCGCCTGTGTGGCCTTACTATTGATGATTGACTTGTGACGCTTCGTACCCCTATTACGATCAGAGGTCTCGAAACGCCCACGCCGGGGGTTGGTGTGTTCTGATATCTCCTTGTAATGCGAGATGAAGCTGGACTGTTCCAGCTTCAACTGCGCCCTACGCCGCTCGTAATAGTCACGCCGTGTTTGATCTACAGGCATTCTACGACCCCAGCAAGGTCTTCTTCGCAGATGTCGCAGGCGTCGTCAAGCCCAGGCCACTTGTCAGGATCGTGGAAGTACGCCCTCTAGCCAATGCTGCCTGCTGTCGCTCCTTGGACCGCGCACGTGTCACAGCCGGATCGACAGGAGTAGGTGGCGGATCGGGCAGCGGCGGGGGCGGTGGAATGACGGGAGTGGGAGGTGGAGCGGGAATCGATGGTGCGCTAAAGATGCACATGGCTAGTCCTCATATAGATTAACATCCAGGGGATCGTTTTCAAAAATTGTCGTCTGTATCGCCGGCCCGATTCCGTCAGGCCGCACCAGAGGCGCAATTTCCTGCGCAAAAGTCAAGGCGAGCGCATCAGCTAAATCTGGAGAAGTGATACCCCGCGCCACCATGTCCTTCTTAGTCTCCAGATGGATTTTGTTCCCCGTCAGTGTATAGCCGAACTCCCGTTGGGTCAAGTCAGCGCGAAGATCGAAACCATTAGGTTCGTTGTTCGCCGGCAAGCGGAGCTTACCAATACCATCACGCATGTTCCCCCACATCTCGTCAGACTTGTATCGGTACGTCTTGGGGTTGTTAGGCTTGCCCCCAAACTGCACCTCGATAGGATCGTAGCCAAGCGAGCGCAATTGATCGACTACACCCCCGCCAACGCCGCCGCCATCTACAAATAACCCAGAACAATTGACCCCCCTGGCTTTGAACCCTCTGACACACTCTATCACCTTCCCCACCAACTGAACCGTATCCAGACCTTGATAGCGCATCGCCGGCCATGAGCGAGCGTCATACCCCATGCGGGGGAAGATCACGCTCTCGTTATCTCCAAAGCGAGCAACGTCAACACCAATGAGCAGAGGCGCAAACCGATCTTCAGATAGCTCACGAGCTTGAGCTTCCTCGACGGCTACGCTGGGGATGAACTGGAGAGAGCCGGCTGAGGGAAACATCCCCCTGACTCTGACCTTGAAGAAATCACTCCCTTCACCGTAGTCCTCTCTCCACTGCTCTATCCGCTCCTTGTTGGTGATGGCGACTTCCCGACTGTCGATGCATCTGACCTTGTATCGATGGCGAAAACGGCCAGCGCAATGCTCAAAGAAACGCCCTGAGTTTCGTGTTGGGTTACCGAAGTCAAAGACCATAGGTTCCCCGTCCGTTGTTCCTCCTTCGCGAACTTCAAAGATTTTATCAGGGACGGCAGACGCCTCATCAAAGATATAAAAAGAGGTAGACGAAGCAGCATGCTGACCGGCAAACGCTTCAGAATTCTCTTCACGGCAAGTCTGAGCATCACAGCGCCACTCCTCTTTATGCTCCTTGTGGGAGAGATTCATGGCCCCTCGCCCAGCGTTGTAAGTGAACCAGTGCTCCGTGATGGACATCTTGTGCCACTTGCCCAACTCAGCCCAGGTCTTGGTCTTCAGTTGCTCAGCCGTATTCGCCGTCACGGTCCCTTTCGAGAGCGGGCGGGTATCCATGATGAATTTAATGAGCCAAGCTACGAGTACAGATTTTCCGATCCCATGTCCAGATGCAGTAGCGTACTGAAGAGGCGCAACCGCTGAATGCCCATCGAACTTATTACTTTTGATATCCGCCCCAAGCGCATCGAGGAACTCGCATGCCCACACATCAGGGCCATACTTGCTCTCAAAGCGAGCAGCATACTCAGGTTTAAGCTCGACAAGCTGGATTGGCTCGTAAGAATCCCACGGGAAGGCGAACATCACATATCCCAAGGGGTCCGCTATAAACCCCGACAGCGCATCGGCTAGAACATCGTCGCCCGATTGTTTCGCGTTACGCGCCGCCATGCTTTCCCCAAAGCCTCATCAGTCGTCGTTATTGGCATCCGTCGTGTAATGCACACGAATTCCCACAACACGAGCGTCGGCGGCCAGATCATCGTTGCCATCCGAAACATCACGATACAGGTCGCACACGATAATGTCGCTCTCAGCAGGGGTGCCACCGACAGTGATGGCAGAGCTTTCCGCGCTGATCATCAAGTCTTTCGCCGTATCCAAGCCATCATCCGTAACCAGCACTGCCGTGCCGAAGACCGCATCGAAAGTGTCACTGTCACCAAGAGCGAGACACTGTAAACCGAAGGCAACGCCAGTTGTCGAACCCGCCGCCTGGGTCCACATCAGTTGGAAAGTGATGGTTCCTTCGTCCCAGTTTTTCGGCATCCCAATCGAAAACTGCACGTGCTCATCGCTGTCCTTATCGAAATCCTGAACACTCATATCGGGTCGGCCAGCCGTACTCTCAGCCGTAGCCAGTCCCGCAGCCCCCGCCGTTACAGTGACAGTCATCGCACCAGCCGGTACCCACACCGTCTGCTTGCCCGGAACAGAAGCAGCCGGATTATGGACCGGGTTGGCGTATGCGGCACCGCCACATACCACCAGCGCGAGAATGGCAAGGATATACCTAGACATCAGTTGCTCCATTCAGTGACCATCAGCACCACCGTCGCACTGGCGGTGATGCAGTTGACCGCTTCCCGATCCAGATTGCCCTCGTTCAGCGACATGTAGTAGGAGCCGCCGTTGGCGTTGAGCCGTATACCCTCGCTGGCCACAGCCGCCTCACCGATCTTGAGATAGATGGAGGATGTACCGTCATTAATCAGCAGAGCCGCAACGCGAGAAGTATTCGCCGCCAAAGCAGCGCCCGTCGAACTCGTGCACGAAGCAGTGGTAAAATCCTCGTTGTCAGCACTATCGGCCAAGGCTGCGGTGGCAAAGAGCGCCGCCACAACCGCCAAAGCCACCATATACTTCTTCATCCTTCTGTCCTCTTCGCTTCCAATTGCTCGTCTTCGGGAATGCCGTAAGCTCTCCTTCGCCCTGCCTGGATACGCTCCACGAGAGAGCTACCCGACACTTCCAGTTTGTCGTTGAACAGGCCCAGATGACGCGCCAGGGCCATCAGAGCCGCCTGCACGTCAGGCTCCTTGACCTTGAATTTCTTGATGTCGATAGCATCGGCTCCGCGCCCGCTCTTGATAAACTCAACTCCAAGCTCCGTAACCAAAGCCAAGTCAGAAGCCGCAGCCCCCTTGAAGTCCCAGTAAAGACTGCCGTCATCATCGATCTTCTTAAACTTGGCCAGGGTTTCGCCAGACAGCACCCTCTTCATGAACTGCTCGATGATGAAGTCCTGGGTGAGTTCGTGCTTCTTAGCCAGCTTCCCCTGCCGCCGCTCGATCTCTGCCTTGATATGGGGCTTATCGAACATCTTTCCCGAATAAAACATCGCAGTCTTGTCGGTATACCCCGCCTCGCGCATTGCAGCAGCACGGTTGAAGCCATTCTCGAAGTAGGCGTCGATCATGGACTGCTGCTGCGCCGTGAGCTTCCCTCGCGGCCTCTTGTACCGAGGGTTTTTGAATCTGGGAGCTTCACCGTCGAGTCGTTTAGCCATTCTTTTTCTCTGCTGGCCACAAGGTGTCAGTCGCATCGCCCATCAAAGGCGAGAACACGAATGTGGGAGAACAAGCACCGATCACGGTGGCTGCGGCGAAAATCAAGGGAAGATACCATCTCATCTGCTTACCTCTACTACGCCAATCCTAAGGGGCTTCTTAATATCCCGTTCCACCCGCACGGCGCGCCCTGTCAAAGCAGGACTTAGGCTGGATCGAAGGCCGGGGAAGAAGCCCAATCCAACGCCCGCCTGCTATTATAGCTGGGGTCCACGTGGACCTCAATGGTTTTTTTTTGGATAGAGATGGCTAGGTTGTATAATTAGGGGGGTGCAACTATAGGTATTACATTGAATTTTGGGAATTTATCTGTAGCGATCTAGGGGCTACTATGGCGCGACGGCCCGCCCCGGCCCCCGAAGTCGATCCGTGGAAGGCACCCCCCGGCATCGATTTACCTATGGTTGAGGTGCTTGCCATGGGTGCAATCGCTACGTGTACAATGTGTGGATGTATAAGCACCGTCGCCATGCAGCTACTGATGTACACACTCAATAGATGCGTCGGTATGGCCAATGCAACCGATAGTATAGGCTGGCCAGTGCATGCATGGATAGCAAGGGTGGCATGATTGCACGTGCTAGTGGTGGCCAGCCATGGCATCGGTTACGCACCTAATGGTTGCAAAGGATATCTATATACTTGCGAGGCGAGCATTCGTCCCCGGCGCTGGCCGAGGCGCACGAGCACATGTGAGGCGGCCAAGGCAGCACCAGAATGATCAGCATACTGACGAATTGAAAATACTAAAGCGCTTGACACGTTATGCTGAT
>Ga0209434_1000696_pt1 | contig 15878 bp, 28 predicted proteins | sample ETNvirnome_2_300_FD_184068 | JGI IMG/M metagenome (GOLD analysis project Ga0209434, IMG submission 184068) | Marine viral communities from the Pacific Ocean - ETNP_2_300 (SPAdes) (version 2) | ecosystem: Environmental > Aquatic > Marine > Oceanic | place: Pacific Ocean | collected 2013-06-22
TTGGATAATTTTTACCTATGAGCTTAGTAGCTGTTTTAATGGCATCCTTTACAGTGTCATCTTCTATGATAACTGTCAAAAGATCCTTTTTTTCTATAATGACTCTAAATTGTGGCATTTCATTCCTTTTTTAATACAAAATTTCTTATAGTCAAAGCACACTCTTCTATAGAATATTTACTAGTATCTATTGATAAGTCTGGTAATTGAGGAGGAATATATGGATCTGTTACTCCAGTAAATTTTTCAATTTCTCCATTTAATGCTTTTTTATACAAGCCTTTCGGATCTCGCTTCTTAAGAACTTCTAATGGAGCATTTAAGTATATAGTTTTATATTCACAGTCAATAGTATTTTTTATATTTTTTCTAATCTCAGGATATGGAGCAATATAGGCCATTAAAACAATAACTCTATTAGAGCCGGTAGCCAAATAATTTGCTAACCAAGATGCCCTTTTTAGATTTTCCTCTCTATCCTCTTTTGAAAATCTTAGTTCTGGATACAGATTTTGTCTAGTAACATCGCCATCTAAAAGATATAAGGCATCATAATCATATTGACTTCGCAAATGTTTTTCAAGTTCTTTAGAAAGTGTTGTTTTGCCAACACCCGACATGCCAGTTATTAAAATTACTTTGGACATTAAATTCTCTTTATAAAATTTCTAATTGCCAATTCATTTTTTGCTCCAATAAATTGGTCAACGGGTTTTTCGTTTTCAAATAATATAACAGTAGGAATTGCACGAATGTTATATTTTGCTGCTAAAAGTCCTTCGTCAGCGTCTTGATCAATATCTATTTTTTCCAATGGCACTTCTAAGTCGGCAGCAACTTCTTGTAATATTGGAGAAAGTGCAGTACATGGGCCACACCAATTAGCTGAAAAGTATAATAGTTTTTTCATATTACTTCCCCTTCTTCTTTTTATTATATGGTCTTTTTCTCTTTCGCTCTGCTTTTTTGATTAGACGAAATGTTCCCTCGCCCCTTAAGTGACATTCAGCACAATGTGCCATATCTCTTTGATCCTCAGCAAGAGGACAATCTTTATATACCAATCCCTTATGCCATGTAATTTCCGGCGAAACAGGACAGTAAAATTTTGTTGGCCATGGACAATAGCAGGGAGATTTAGTAGAATGATATTTGGTTGTGTCAATTTGCTTTTTCATTTTAGTTTCCAATACTTATTTTAAATATTAAGTTTTGCCGTGGCATTTTTTAAACTTAACTGTCTTTCCATTTATTTCAGAACCACAAGGGCAAGGAGAATTCCTTTTAACCTTGTTTTTTCCGATTCCTCTGTCAATAATTAAGATTCCTTCCAAGTGGTCTATTTCATGCTGTAAAACAATAGCAATGTCACCAATGCCGACAAATCCTTCAGGCTTCTGTAAATCTTTTACAAATACTTCTTTATATCTTTGTGTATCTATAAGCATACCAGGAAGACTAAGGCAACCCTCTGATTTTATAATTACTGGCCGTTTTCGTTCAATAATTGTCGGATTAATCAAGTTAATATTATAATCTTTAAATCTGATTATAGCAACTTTTTTTCTAATTCCTATTTGGGGTGCTGCCAATCCTATACCATTATGTTCATTAGCAAGTTCTTTTTCTAGTTGGTTTATTATCTCCAAACCCTCTTCTAAATTTGCTAATTCAATTGGCTGTCTTAGGTCTTCTATATTTCTTATAATCATCTTGATATCGCCATAGATATCGTATTACCTTGCTTTTGTGCGTTCTCTTCTATATTATATGTACAATCGAAGAAAGAGAAAAACTTATCTAAAATGGTTTGCCCTGTTTCAAACATATGTTCTTTTTCGCGACCACTAAATTTAACAATTATTTTTACACTAGAACCCGAGTCCATAAATTTTTCTGCTCGTTTAGCCCTATAGCTCAAATCATGCTCAGAAGTATTTGGCGAAAATTTAATAATTTTTGTTTTGGCCTTGGCACTTTTCTTATTTTTCTTTTTTTGTTGATACTTCCATTTGCCAACATCCATTAGCTTGCAAACTGGTACGCCCCTATTCTCTCCAACTTTTACCAAATCCAGTCCAATAGCATTCGCTATTTGCTTTGCTTTTACTGTTGAAATTACACCTTCAGACTTACCTTCAGCATTGATGAATTCTACTTTTGGTGAATCTATATTTGTGCTCATTTTTGAAACCATTGAAATAACTTTCTCCTTTTTTGATTATTCTAATAAAACTTGTTTTAATCAACAGTATGTTCTAATACTGTTTCAAATAAAGCTTGTTCTATTTTCTTCTTCAAACTATTGAAAACATTTTGTTCTGTCAATAACCGCTCTTGAGCAAACTCTTCGGCTGTCTGATCTCCATTAATTACTTTGGAGATTTTTGCTGCTTTTTCAAACTCTTCTTGCCCAACCTCTATGGATTCGTCTCTCGCCTGATTGAAAAGATCTTGCTCATCATTTTGATTACTTGCCTGATTGAAAAGATCTTGCTCATTATTAGAACTAATTTGTGTAAAAATTGAATCATCACAAGTCTCCAATCCACATTCGCAATCTAGACACTCACAATCTGGGCAACATTCACACTCTAAATATCCACATTGGTCGCAACAATCATTACCATCCCACATATTCTCATCATCCATTGATGAATGATAGTCTTTTTCTTCCACGCCATATTCACTATAGGAAGAATATTTGCCTTGTGCTTTTTCAAATATATCCTGTTCAGTTTTTTTATTTAGCGCATCTTCAAACATATTCTGTTCTGTATTCATCTTACTTCTCCTTTTCTTAATATTATAAGATGTAATATAATTGTCAAATTATATTTTAAAATTGTACTCCAATTCCCAACCCCAAAGCTATATTTCCCTTATAATCTATATGAATTTTTGGTGTTAGGTAGAGATTTGTTAACAACGGCAATGGATCTCCAAGATTATAAGATATTGGAGCAATAGATAAAAATGCTGACTTTTGTACGGCATCATATCCAATACCAAATCTAAAAAACTTCCATAGGCTGTCGGCTTTAGTTCTTCCATAAGATGATGTAGAAAATCCTAAATCTACACCAACTGATAATAAATCTTCGGGAAAAACTGTTGAATAAATAATGCCTCCAAAAGAAACAGACAGATCAATTGTTGGGTTCCACCAAAACATTTGCCTATCATTAATTCTTTGTTTATAAGATGATGAAGTTATTGGAATATTAAATAACTTTTCTTTATGTTTATTAGGTACTTTATATTTTAACGAATGATAATATATATCACTTCCGTCTTTTTTCTTTCCTACAATAGTCGATAAATAAAACTTTCTGAGAAATACTTCATAGCTCCAAGGAGTTTTAGAAGATGCGTCGAAAGTAACATCTGCCAAGTCGGCATTATTTTTATCTCTTATTTTTTTAATTTGCGAAGTCTTTGTGTAGCCATGAACATCAATTGGTCGTCCATCTTCTTTACAAATAATAACTGGCTCTTTTGGTTTGCCTTGTTTATCACTTCTTTGGTTATACTTAACTTTACGCTCTAATTTTCCTATAGTGATGCCCACTGATCCAAGAGTAGCATTCATTTTTCTCAAATCTTCTTTTAATATAGTAATATCTTTGCTTGTCAAGTATTTCTTTAGAGCCTTGTCAAGATCTTTTTTTGACACTATCTCTGTTTGACTCCTAACAAGAGTTTCTGTTATTTGCTTAAAACTTGTCATTTTGCCAATAAGATCATCATTCTGGAAATAAAATAATATATTGGTTATTACTAAACCCAATATAACTATTCCCATAAATATATAAACAACTTTCGGTTTCATTTTTGACTCTTTTTCATCCTATTTATTCCTCCTTATCCCTGTTAAGCTGAACATGCTAAATATCTCTATGCCTAGAGTTCCCATCACTGATATGGATGGTACTGGACGCCAATATGGCCAGCCATCATACATGCCAACTTTCATTACTTTGTGCCAAATTTTAGGCCAACCACTATAATTTGATGCCAACATGGGGGCTATAGTACTATCTAACTTCCATAAAAAATTAATGCTTTCTTGTACACATACTGGATTTATAGAACCGCCATGATCCCAGTCATGTGACTCAAAATTGTAAGACCAGTCAATTGGTCCAAGCCATTCACCAATTCTTTTGGTAACTTGTATAATTTTCATTGTTTTCTTTTAAATCCTAATTTTAACAATAAATTTTCTATAACTTTCGCTTCTTTTACTTGTGGCTCATAAGAGCCTTCAGTAATTCTTACTAAAAGATTATTGGTTTCATTTTGTATAATATAATCTAAGTCATCCCATGTTTCTGGCCTCTTTGATAAAAAGTTTCTTAAAAGATTCTATAACTGCCATATGATAATCTTCTCCGAATCTAAAAAGCAACGTATATAATCCAGGAAATATATGAGCTATATCTTCTTTAGTGTAAATTTGGCCAAGTCCATAAACAAGACCCAACGACTGTCCTAATTGGAATGCTATTGTCTTTTCAAAATCTAATTTGTTTACTTTCTTATTTCCAAGATCAGTTATTTCTCGGAAATCTATAGACTCAAGAACATCTAATTTATCTTTAAAATCTCCACGCAATGCTCTCTTTATTTCTTTTCTATGTTTTGTTCTAGAAAGAAAACTTAAGATTATTCTTGCAGTTCTCATAAACTTAAGACCAATATCTCTTTCAACCCATTCTGTTACACGTAACTTATATTCTTGCTTGTGTAAATCATATGTGTCTAGCAAAGAGTTGTTTACTTCATCTGGCGTCCCTTTAAAAACATCAGTAACAATTCCATTTTTAATTACACAAAGATTTGTATTTACTTCTCTCTTATATTTCTTTTGTAATTTCTTTTCCCAAAACTTACATAGTGTATGACATTCTACAATTGTTTTTGGAATATCATCAATTACAATCATTATATCTACATCAAATGATGACTTAGAGCCAAATATATAATAGTGCATTTGTTCCTCCCACGTACTAAAGGTTCCGCTATTGCGAAACCTTCAATATATATTCGCCAGGAAGATCATGCCAAAATTCGAATGTTGGGCCATCACCATAATCAACTATTTTAAATTTATAATATTTGGGTTTATTTATCATTATTTTCCTTATTGGGTGGAATCAAACATAGTTTTTTTGTGCTTTTTTTACGAAGCACCATGCCATCTTCCCAAAAACAACTACACATGATCGGCGCAATCTCATTATCACAACCGCTAGTCCATCGACCAGAAACAATTATCTTTTGACATTTAAGACCGGGCCATGCAATTGGTGCGTAGGCTTCACAAGTATCTTGATCAGCCTTATGATCAGCCTTAGCCGCCTGTGCTTCAAGTTTCATAAAATCTGCTCGCATTTTAATTGTCTTCTTGATGCGAATATTATAGTTATAAACTGTACCAAATATAATGCCACTCATGAGCAATATTATGGATAATACACCAATAATAGCAAAAATTGTAGAGGACCAATTTGTTCGTTTCTTCGGGTCGTTTTGAGTTTTTTTTATACATTGATGTGTGCTTAAATGATTGTTAAATTTCAGCTCAATCTCTTTCGCACGGCCTTCAGCTTCTTTTACATGAAATTGAGCTGCCTCTAAATCATTACGATAACTCATTCTTTCTCCAAATAATTTTTCATTGCTTTAACCATTTTTTATGACCGGTCCTTCTCCTTCTATCCATTGTTCTAATTCTTCTACAGTATACCAACCCGAATTGTTTCCTTGTTGATCCTGAGGATTAAGCCAATACATTACTGGATGTTTTGATTTTTCACTTAATTCATTACTAATCCATCTTGGAGAGCAAGCATAATATCCATTCTTTTTATAGAAAGAACTTGTGTCTTTTGAAATCGATTTATCTAACTTTTTAATTATCTTTGTTTTATCTGAAGCCTTAAGCAATTGTAAGTAGTCATGGTCAGCTTCTTTTGCCGCACGACATGCCTCTTTAGGTATTTTACTATATAATACAATTGTTAATCCAGAATTGCTAAACGGATTTGAATTACTAGCGCAAAATATTGTAATATCTTTTTCTTTAAAACTATTATATAAAATATATAAATGTTCCCTATCTTTTTTGCTTGTAACTAAAATACCGAAGTCTTTTTCGCTCCAAGCACAAGCAATACCTTCTTTCCATCCACAATTATCTCTTAAAATTTGTCGCTTAAAATATTTAAAATCTGGCATTGTGCCATAATGCTTTTGATAGACGAGAATTGTTTTATTTTTATCTTTTAAAATATGTAAATTCTTAGCTGGAAATACTGTAATCTTTCTATTTAAGAAACCTAAATTATCTTTTCTTATCTCAGAATCAATACCAAAATTACAACAGAGATCTTTAATTCCCCACTCATGTTCAGAACAAAAATCCCATCCGAAATTTACCCCAATAACTTCGCCACTTTCTTCAATAAAATCCGCATCATGTAACCCCGATCTCATTCTTATCTCCTATTACAATTTTTAACTATCAGATTCTGCCTTGGCAATTATTTCCTCAGCTTTTTTTAGAGCATCGAGGCCTGGCTGTAATTTAGCCATGTCTCTTTTATGTGCTTTGTAAACAGACATTAGATCAATCCATTCAGTAGCAGCCTCAATAAGCTCCTTATATGTCTTAGTAATGCTAACATTATCTAATTCATGTTCTCCAAGATTACGTAATGCTTGTAATCCCCGTAAAATATCAGATGTTAGTTCTGGCTTAGTTATTGACATTATTTATTCCATAAGATGTTGGCCCAACTATAAATTCACTTTTATGGACCATTAATGAAACAACATCATAACGTAAATGGCTGGGAACTATTTTTTCAAATTCGTCAATAGATAAATATTTTGATTTTTTTGCTGCAATAATACATTTCTTATATAACTCTTTGGTTATTTTAAGATTCTTCACATTATCTTTCATTCTTTATCTCATCTAGCATCGCAATATGGGCTGTCATATTTTCTGCCGCCTGTTTCTTTCCCATCTTTTTCAATTGCTGTATTACCCCTTCTACAGAAAGGATACTGGGGAAAGAACGTAGTTCTGCTTCAGACTCCTCTGGACGAAGCGGGACACATCCGGTTCTTGCTGCGACTTGAATGGCATTTGCCATCAGCACTAAGTCGTTGGAAGGTGCAACCTCACTCTTAGTAAAATCAGCTTCGTGATCTGTTTTCATTTGAGCAAGCCGTCTTTTTTGCTGTGCCGCATAACGTGTATTAAAAATAGAAACTAAATCATTTTGAATCATGGGACTAAGACATTCAACTAGAATATTTCTTCCAAGAACAGGATCCATCAAAGAACTAAAAATATCTTGGATATTTTCTGCTTTACGCGTAGGTTGATTTTTTTCATAACAATAAGGATGTGCCCACTTGCCATCTCCACAACCTACTACTCCAATCCCAATTAGCTGATTACAATATTTACATAATTTATTAGTCATTTTATTTTCCTAAACATATTCGGTTCCAGGCGGTATTAATTCTCCCCCATCATGGAGTTCTATTAGTAAATTAATCGTATGACGAATAATACTTGTTATATCTTCTTCGTAATTTTCGTCATCAGGATGTACATTCATATATTTTTCTATCGCTTCTTTTTGCTTGTCTCTATCAATTGGATAACCTTCAATACAGGAAGGAAGATATTCTAAATAATAATACATCCAATCTGGGAATTTAAATAGCACTTTTCTACTCCATATTTAAAATTAATTTATCTATTTTACTTTTCTTTGTCACACAATGACAAACAGGAACTGTTCGCGTCATATTTAATTTGTATCCATATAGCCAACCCGATGTGTGATTATAAGATGCACAAAGTGCTTTACATTTTTTTGTATATAATTGATTATTTTTATTATTTTCTTTATATAGACTATATATATAAAAAGATGAGGTGACTATAAATAAAAATAGTGTTAAATGTATTATTTTCATTTTTTCAATCTTCCACTATCAGCTCTTAGTCCATATCTAAATTGAAAATTGGACAAGATCTACAACCATCTTTTTCAACATTAGCATATAATTTCTTTCTAAAATCATTTGCTTCTGGAGAATTCCATACATCAGTAATAAAATCTTCACAATTTACAACATCAATTCCTTTCCAGCCATCTTCATTTTCTGTAAATGAGCAATGGTAATAGCGGCCTTCTGTATTTATGTATGAAGAAAAACAATCTGACTCACAACTTTCTACAACTTGGCTCAAAGCATCTTCTCGTTCTGATCCCTTAATAACCTTTAAAAATGATGGAGCAGAACAAGAATCAAACCCTATAGGAATATTATTTTCAAAAGCAAATTCGATCATGGCCTTATATTTATCTAGTGATCGTAACACATGGAAATTATTACGTTTTCCCTTTGGCTTCATAATGAGAAAAACAACGCTTCCAAGTTTTTCTAAACGTGGATCTTTAAGATAATCATTCATAACTCTATAACAATCATCAAGAGTTTCTTCTGATAATAACTGATGAATATTAATTTTTTTATCTGTTAAGTCGGTCATCTTCTTGACAGCATTATAACATATATCATCATCGTAATGTGATATTGCCATTCCACCAATTAATGATGCAAGTTTATCAGCATGTTCGTCAGTTAGTTGAGCGCCATTAATAGTAATGTTTGGAATTACTTGAGTTCTACCATTAGTTCTACAGTAATCCATAATCTTATATAGATCTGGATTTGTATTAAGCGAACCAATTCCTAAAGCAATCTGAGTTAATACCGGAGGCATCTTATCAAAAATTGTTTTAAATGTCTCCAAAGACATATTTATACCATTAGCAGTATTTGATTTATAACAAAAACTACATCCTCCTCCTCCACCATTTTTGCCTTTTCCTGGATTGCAGATTGTTGAAATTTCTATATCAAGTATTTCAGGAGCAGGAGCAAAATCAGGATCATCATCCATTGTTTTTCCCCAACGCATAAAAAATCCTGTTTCTTTATTGAAGTTAAAATTATAATCAGGAGATCTTGCAATCTTCATCTTATTATTTTCTACAAATAATATTTCTTTGTCTCCTAGTTTTAATATCCTTGGCTCTCCGAACATATCTTTTTTCATTATATTTCCTATTATTCTTCCCACTTTTTAATTGGAATAGATGCTACGACCTTAGATCTCTTCACCCAGACCTTCTTCTTAAATGGCTGAGCCTTTCTCAAAGATTCTCTCATCTTTCTTCTACGCTTTTCAGAAGGCCTTTCAAAATACTTCCGTCGCCTTATTTCTCCAAGAACATTTTCTTTAGACATCTTATTTTTTAGAACCTTCATAGCTTGCTCAATATCATTATATCGAACTGTAACTTCTATAGGACAAAGCTTAGGCTCTCTTGGCTTTCTTGGGGCTTGTTTATTATTGTATGGCTTCTTATTATGCTGATTTTTATTCATGTAAATCTCCATATGCTTTATAATATTTGTCTAATATGCTTCTATGAATTTTAAGTGGTTGGCTTATTATGCTATTTAAATTTAAAAATTCACTAGGAATGGAAATTAAACTTCCATTGCATACTGCCCTTTTTGCTTCAATATCAATTTCTCTTTGTGTTGGTTTTCCTCGTTTGACAAAAGTTTCAATCAGCGGGTCAAGACCTTCTTGAATCAAACTGTCTATTGATATAAGATGATGCCATTTTTTTCTTTTGTCAATATAAACTTGCTTTACTCCGGGAAGAGTACTTATTCCGCTTGTAGGAACCATGAGATACTTATTTTGTGTATGATTGTATACAGGATATGATTCAACATTAACATTTTTTAATTGTGGATTAATAAGAATACTTGTAGGGTATAAATGAGATATCTGAGAAACCTTATAGATTTTAGTTGTATCATCAGAACAAGTTACCAAAAGAGACTTAACACCTAAGCCAGATTTTTTTATCCTTTGTAAGTTTATATCTAAATTTTTATTGTGAACCTTTACAACACAACTTCTATTTAATTCAATATTCTTTAATGTCCTAGAAATATCATTAAAATCTAAAATTCTAGTATCATTACATATTTCCTCTTTACTATTTAATATATAAGATACATTATTGATATTATTAGCTAACGGAATATTGAATTTTATACTAGAAGATAAATCAGTTATTGCTTTAAAGCCAGCAATATAAGATAGTTTAGATGCTAGTGGATCATAAGATGTACTAATAAGTGATACTTCATTGGATGCTAGTAAACATCTAACACAATGTGTTATTGTTCCAATATTTTTTGATAATTCTTCAATAATAATATTTTTAATAATTTCTATCTCTGAAACTTTCCCGGTTAATATCATAATGGGTTCACCTGGAAATATAATCTCTCCTTCGGGAATACATTGTAGATCACCAGTAAATTGAAAATCCTCTAGGAATCTTAAAAACTTATCAGAAAAATTATATTTATAGCTGATGCTGTCATATAATTCATCTATAAATGTGTCATCAATCCTAAAATCTATGATTTTATTAATTATGTCATAAATACCCATCATGATTGTAAAATTCCAATCATTTGGTATTTTCCTAATAGAAAATTCATATGATACTATATCATTACTATTTATGAAACTAAAACTATTTAAAAGGTTTTCTATAGATATCCTATTTTTCATAATCTTTTAATTCTTGATTTGGTATTACTGATAAATTCTCTATATTGTTTATCATACTAGAGAATCCATTGGTAATACTAAATGTTACTCCAAAATTATTTAATGGTGTTTTATAAAGCAAAGCATTATAATAATTTAATATTAAATTGGCTGCTGTAACATTGACCATCATTGCTTGTGGCTCTACATTAATTAATACATCACAACTAAGCTCACTCCTAGCTTTGTCCTTTGACTTTGAAATTTCTGGATAAACATCTGTAACAAAGGGTAAGCTAAATAATCCAGTTTTATTATAAGGTATCTCTGATAAATCAATAACATCTTCAGGATTTTGTACTCTATATCCCATAACTACCTGCCCAGCTTTTTCTTCATTTCCTGAGTCAATCCAGATAATATCTTTTTTCTTGAATCGTCTAATGGTACTTCTTATGTGTCTTCTACCATTATGAGAATCTACACAACCAATAATACAAATATCATTCTTTCCCCTTATGAGTTGACCAAGAATATTATTTTTATTATCGGAGAATTCTGGTACTGCTGAAACGGGAATTCCAAAAGCCGTAGAATATCTTCTGGCTAATACTTCTGCTTTATTTTGCCCAAGATCTATATGTATGAAATTTTGTCTAAGAATATTCTTATGCTCAACAGTATCACCATCTATTAAATAAATTTCTGGCAAGAGCCTTTTGGGGATTCCTAAAAGTAATCTTATGACATTGGGTACAGCGTGACTTCCTGTTCCGCCACATCCCAATACAATAATTCTGCTTAATCTTTTATTGTATTTGAAAAAACTAAAATTTGGTAATGTCGTCATATCTTCTTCCCATGCTCATGTGGTCACCCATCAAATAAGAATTACCATCTTTGCGAGGTAAGCCGGTTAAAGGATTCTCGTCATCCGTATGACGATCATAATCACGATAATTTTTTAAGTAGTCTGCATATAGATCCATTTGCTCATCGGTTAATTCCAATGCCTCTTCATCCTCAAAATTATCATCATTAAAATCATATTCTTTAAGATCATCTGGAAGACTTGCTGGAGATTTCGCAACATAGGTTTTTCCAAAATTCTTATTGTTTGAAGAAATAATTTTTACGGGTGCCTTAGTAACTTTCTCAGCCCACTCCTGAGGAAATTCCGAATGATAAACGTCCCCATCTAAATCAAAAATGTCTTCTACTTCTACCTCATATTCATCACCGCCGAGAACCAACCTAAATGAAATTTCTGGCATAAAATTATCCAGCTTTCCAATAACCCCATAATATCTATCCGCTTTTTCATCGGCATCATCAATACCTGAGAAAAATGAATCCATGTCACAATGACTATGTAATTCTAATACTTTGATTCCTTCTGGCTCTTTTTCTCCATCTGGAATTTCCCAATCAACGCCAGTAGCACAAACTTTTTGTGGAGGACAAAAAATATAGTATTCTTTTATTGTAGGATTATAAATTACTTGTACAAATGATTCAGCCTTCATCTTATTATATATGTGCCTAAAAAATGATACAGCTTCACCTAAGATATTAATAGGAACCTTTGGAACAAAAGATTCTTCAATACTTTCATCAATAAGATTGGGCAATCCACTAATGTCCTGTTCAACTAATTGTCTTACAAATAATCCAATTTCTGTTTTTCTTACTTCCCAAATCCCATCACGTTGTACTACATAGGATATTGGCTTAGTGAATTGATCTGGAATTTCTCCTATAAAATGATCCGTTAACATTTTCTCAAAATTGATTTGAGCATCACTTATTTCGTTTTCCATTTTAGCTCCTTAAAGAAATAGATTGTTTTTAAAACCCGAGAAAGTACAATTTAATTGCGCCAGATGTTTTTCTGGAAATTCATCTTTCTGCGACATATCGTTTATAAAATTATAGAAAGAATTATATCCATTTATATACCAAAGATCACCATTAAAATGTGAATCCATAAACTTTGCTATAAGAGAATATATGCCTTTTGGGCCAGTTATGTTTGAAATTCTGGCAGAACCCCAACAGACTTCTGGACTACAATTGCCATATGGAAAATAATAAAGCGGTTTACTCTCATTTAATAACGGGCCAATAAAACTAACTATTCTGACAATACTAAGTTTAGAATTGACTACCTTTGCGCCAAATAATGTAGCTGGCAAAGGAACGGTTATTTTTCTAAGTTCCTGATAATTTGTGACAATCACATACTTCATCGGAGGTTGTTCTATGATAATTGAAAAGTTTGATTCGCTGCCGCCAAAGATTCTAGTTCCTGGAGGCAATAGTCCAGTAGTAACTGGAGCTTCATTTCTGACAGCCTCTATGAAATCAAAAAAAGAAATAGTCTTATATTCTTTTTTACCATCAGCTCGTGTCATTTCCAGATAACTAAGTTCTTCGCCCTCAGTTATTTCTATTTTTAATTTGTCGCCATTCATATTATAGCCTTCGTGCCAAACTAGCATCAAATAATTCTTGTTCATTACTTGTGGTTTTAACTTCTGTCTTTGTTTTTCGTACAGCTTTTTTTAAAGGTTTTTTCTCCGGGTTTATTATCTTCGCAATTTGCTCTAAATCTTTTAAAATATCATCTAAATAGTTTGTTAAATATGTTCCTTTATAAGTGTGTATAGATGAAGGGATATTTATTGAGGCAAAATTTAGATTCCTATAATAAGGTTTGTGCCCACTATATGCACTGTTTATAAAATGATATCTAAGAGTCATTCTTAGTAAGTCTATATTATTAAATTGCTCAAACCATTGATCAAATTGGCTAGTAGAAATTGTAATGTTTACATAATTTTCTTGGAAATTACACTTCAATCCATATTTTTCTAACAATAATTTTATTCCTTTTCTCATAACTCTCTTAAAAGCATTATTGGCCTTATTTATTGTTGGATATTGGATTGGCGTTTTATGTTTGGTAGTTAAAATTCCTTGATTGTTAAACCATTTGAATATTTCTAAGAATCTAATGTGACTTAAAATAATATTTCTTATCATTATATATACTCATTATTTCCCATTAGGCAGGGTACTCTTGACACTCTTATCATAAAATTTTGAAAATCCTGAAAATTTATATTATTATTCATCACATAATCTCCTATCTCTCCCAAACTTACTGATGTAAGACTTTCTGGAATTTTTCTAGGATCTGTAATTTTTACAATATCTAAGACTTCCTTTAATAAATTATTTTCTTCTTTCTTTTTCCTAGGAACCGATTTATAAATAGTTCTTACATTCATAATATAATCCTTTATCCTCCCCTCCGTGGACATGAGGGGAGGATATATTTAGGAATTTTTAGCCCTTGGTTCCACTTCTCTGCACAAAGTGAATACCGTCTTCACGCTCTTCAGCAACAGCATTCTCGATCTCAGGATGAACAGAAGCCCAAACCTTCTTAACCTCTGCTGATGTAAGCTCGCTATTCTCGATTTCTAGTGATCCAAAAAAATACTTCATTCTAGTTCTCCTATTACTGCCGTAAAAGATTAATAGGCTTGTCTCTACTATAGAGACAAGCTCATTTGGGCTTGACTAACCCTTAGTACCACTTCTCTGTACAAAGTGAATGCCATCTTCACGCTCTTCAGCAACAGCATTTTCAATCTCAGGATGCACAGAGGCCCAAACCTTCTTAACCTCTGCTGATGTAAGTTCACTATTCTCGATTTCTAATGACCCAAAAAAATACTTCATTTTAGTTCTCCTTTATTGTTTCTATCTGCCGCCACGAGAGCGACCTGGAGTAGTAGCGCCCTCACGACGCCTTACAGTTTCCCAAGGAACTTCAGCAGATGTAGTTTCATCTACAATTGCATAACACTGATCTTTATTAATTCTTCGTACTGGCATACCCACATACCTACCTCGTATGGCCATTTCCGCACCAGCATACTTCTGATTATATCTCTTAAGACTTTCAACAACTAAATGATCACGATGTGCCTCAAGAACCTTACAACGCATTAGTTGATATTCCTGATCAAATTCAGAGTTATCACGATATGCGAAAACTAGATAAGTATAGTCTGACTTTACAACATTATTTTGACGATTCATTTTTTATTCTCCCTTGTTACTCTGTAAAAAAGCAATATTACATTGTGTACATGCCTTTGACTCTTTAATAATCTCCCATCCTAATTTCTTGCCTAATTCATTTTGATTCTTATCATACAGTCCATATAAGACCTTCCTCCTTCTAGTTACAATAGAGTAACTGGTTTCACCAGATTTTGATGTTAATCCACAAAAATCACATACAAACATTTATTCCTCCTTAAATACAAGTTTTAGCGCATCTCCGAGTTCTGTTACTGGAAATATTGTTATCTCTTTCTTCACTTCTTCAGGAAGTTCTTCCAAGTCCTTTTCATTTTCTTTGGGAATTATTACATTAAAAATTCCCGCTCTATGTGCTGCTAATATCTTCTCTCTTACTTTACCAATTTCTTTAACTCTTCCTCTTAATGTCACCTCTCCAGTCATTGCAATATCATTTCTTACGGGCACTTTACGCATAGAAGATATTATTGATACAGCGATTGCTATTCCAGCCGATGGCCCATCTTTTGGAGTAGATCCGTCTGGCAAGTGAACGTGTATATTCTGTTTAATAATATCTTTATCTATTTGTAATGTTCTCTTATTAGATTTGATCCAAGAATGAATTATATTAACTGACTCTTGTAATACTTTTCCCAAATTTCCCGTAAGTGTTAACTTCCCATTAGCTTCATTTGTTAATAATGATTCGATAAACATAAGTGAACCACCACCATAGCTGCTCCAAGCCAAACCAGTAGTAACACCTATTTCGGGATTATCTAATTTCTCTTCTGGCACAATCTTAGGAACGCCCAAAGATGTCTTTATATAATTAGAATCTATAGTAAATTCAGAATCAATTTGATTTGAATTATTTGCTATAAATTTTCTAAGGATCGCAGCACATCTTCTTTCTAAGTTTCTTACTCCTGGCTCAGAAGTATATTTATCGATGATTGTTCTAATTGCATTATTGGTGAATTTAATATTTTTCTTATTTAAATTATGTAATTTTAATTGTTTCGGAATTAAATGTTTTTTAGCAATGTGTAGTTTGTCATAAATAGAATAGTCTGGTAACTCAATAATTTCCATT
>Ga0209434_1000697_pt1 | contig 15861 bp, 18 predicted proteins | sample ETNvirnome_2_300_FD_184068 | JGI IMG/M metagenome (GOLD analysis project Ga0209434, IMG submission 184068) | Marine viral communities from the Pacific Ocean - ETNP_2_300 (SPAdes) (version 2) | ecosystem: Environmental > Aquatic > Marine > Oceanic | place: Pacific Ocean | collected 2013-06-22
CAGAAAGATTGTACAGAAAGACGCCGCGGTATATATTGCGCTCGACCCCGACGCAGAAAGAAAAGCACTCGAAATTATCAAAAACCTCTTGACATATGACGTAGAATTGTATAAGATAGATATAGAACCGTATAAAGATCTTGGAGAGATGCCGAAAGAAGAGTTCGAGACCAGAAAAAATAGTGCACCTCGAATGAATTTCGAAGAACTACTCCAACGAATTATACTGGCTTAAGGAACCCATGTATGTATAAGATTGCGCATTGCGCAGACGTTCACATTAAGAATTTAAAATATCATTATGAATATCGCGAAGTATTCAAACAGATGTATGAGACTCTTAGAGAAGAACAGGTAGATTTCATCTATATTGGCGGAGACATCGCCCACACCAAAACACAAATATCTCCAGAGTTTGTTGATATGTGCTCAACGTTTTTATCAACTCTCGCAGATATTGCGCCGACCTACGTAATTCTGGGAAATCACGATGGCAATCTACGCAATTCATCGCGACAGGATGCCATCACTCCAATCGTTGATGCGCTTCAGCATCCGCGTCTTCATTTGTTAAAGAATTCAGGCGAGGTTGAAATGAACTCAGACTTAACAATGAATGTGCTTTCTATATTCGATGAGGATAACTGGGTTGAACCGTCAGACCCCGGTAAGATTAATATTGCAGTTTATCACGGATCAATAGCAGGAGTACAAACCGATATTGGCTGGGTGATGGAGCATGGCGATCACGATGTTTCTATTTTTGCCAATCATGATTATGCCATGCTTGGAGACATTCACAAGACCGATCAGATACTCGATACTGAAGGTCGTGTGCGCTATAGTGGATCAATCGTACAGCAAAACCACGGAGAAACGAACGACAAGGGCTTTTTGATATGGGATATCAATAATAAGGACGATTTCTCTGTCAGGCACATAAAATTGCTTAACCCAAAGCCTTTTGTGACCATAGAACTGACACCGAAGGGCAGGATGCCCCGAGGCATCACAATACCCTCTGGGGCCCGTATACGGCTTGTAAGCAACAATAACCTACCATTGAACGTCATGAAGAGGGCCGTGGAGGTTGCCAAGCACCGCTTTAAGCCAGAAAGCATTACTTTCTTGAATAGGGCGGCAGGACAGAGGGGGAGTATCAATGTAAACGGCAACGGCTTCTTCAAGGAGAACCTTCGAGATATTTCTGTGCAAGAAAGATTGATGAAAGAGTATCTTAAAGATTATGAAGCGACTGATGAAATGATGGAGCGCGTTAATAATCTAAATCAGAAATACAATAAGATGGCCGAGGCTACAGAAGATGTAGCAAGAAATATTAATTGGAAGCTAAACAACTTTGAATGGGATAACTTATTCAACTATGGTGAAAATAATCGAATTGATTTTGAAAAGCTCAATGGTATCGTTGGAATATTTGGGAAAAACTATTCTGGGAAGTCTAGTATCATCGATGGGCTACTTTATACTATGTTCAATACCACGTCAAAAAACGAGCGCAAGAACTTAAATGTAATCAACCAGCATAAACCCAAGTGTAGTGCGAAGGTTGAGCTTCAAATAGGCGACAAGGTATATACAATCAACCGATCGTCGGAGAAGTATATTAAGAAGCTAAAGGGCGAAGTTACAGATGAAGCCAAAACAGATTTAGACTTTGACTATTTTGATCCTATCATGAGCGAGAATAACAGCCTCAATGATACCACCAGGATGAAAACAGATGCTGCTATTCGCAAGCATTTCGGTACGATAGAGGATTTCCTCTTAACGTCAATGGCGTCACAGCTAGATTCGTTATCCTTCATTAAAGAGGGCTCAACGCGCCGTAAAGAGATTTTAGCCAAGTTCCTGGACCTGGAGGTGTTTGAGAAGAAATACAAGCTTGCAAAGGAAGACAGCGCCGATTTGAAGGGGGTCCTCCGCAGGATCGGGGATCGCAACTTTGAAGAGGATATAAATGCAGTCAAAGAGGAGATCAAGAAGACCAATGAACAGCTTACAGAACAGGAAGAAAGCTGCGAAAGAGTAAGAGAAGAGATTAAGACAAAAAATTTTCAACTAAATGAAGTTAATGACTTGATTGCTTCCATTCCCGTAGAGGTTGTTGATATTATCGAAGCCGAGCAAAAGAAAGCAGAGCTGAAATCAAAACTATCTATAGCAGAGAACGCTAATAAAAAGCGCGGCGAGCGCATACAAGAGCTTAAGACGCATATAGAAAATTTAAATAAATTTATTGATGAGTTCGACATTGATGATCTGGAACAGAAGCAAGAAGAGATAAATATAAAACAAAGCAAACTGGATACGATTGTTAATGAGGCGAGATCACTACAAAAGGATTATAACACCAAAAGCACTAAACTCAAGTTGCTAGATGAAGTGCCTTGTGGTAGTGAGTATTCGCATTGCAAGTTTATTCATGACGCTTATAGGGCCAAGGAAGTGGTTCCGGGTTTAAAAGACAAGATCCTGGAGAATCTCACCACAGCCAAGGAACTTAAGGGCTTTTTAAGAGAGCTAGATCCTGCGAATGTTTCATCTAATCGACAGAGATATGATGAGCTTGTTACTTCTCGTTCAGAAGAGGAATACGCCCTTAAGGATCGGCAACTGCTGTACGCCCGAGAGAAAAACAATATCATATCATACCACAGCGATCTCGCGGATCTTAATATAAAGATAGAAGAGTACAAAGATAATCGTGAGACCATAGAAAACTTTGAGCACTTCGCGGTACAACGTCAGAATGTTTTAGATTCGATTGAAGTTTTAATTAAGCAGGACAAAGAATGTCAGAATATGGTTTTAGAATATTATAAACTAAAGGGATCCCTCGAACAGAAACAACACAATCTGACGGAACAACAAAAAGAGATGAAGGATATTCAGCAAGAATATGCCGCTTATGATCTTTATATGAGCTGCATGCACTCTAATGGTATTGCTTATGATATCATCAAGAAACAGCTGCCGGCGATTAATGATGAGATTGCAAAGGTATTGGCTAATATAGTTTCTTTTGAAGCCTTCTTTGAAGATGACGGCAAGCGTCTTAACATTTTTATTAAGCACCCTAAGCACGAGCCGCGGCCGTTAGAGATGGGATCTGGCGCAGAAAAGACGATTGCTGCGATGGCTATTCGGTTGGCGTTGTTGAGCGTATCTAATCTCCCCAAGGGTGATATATTTATTCTTGATGAGCCGGGAACCGCTTTGGACGCTGACAATATGGAAGGATTTGTTCGCATCCTAGAGCTGATTAAGTCTTATTTTAAAACAGTTATTTTGATTTCTCATCTCGATAATTTAAAAGATTGCGTGGACACTCAAATAATAATAGACAAAAAGGGCAACTACGCTCACGTTGAAATCTAAATGTAATCTTTGTTTTCCTTTACTAATTATATAGAAAGGAGAACTCTATGAAACATTTGCTAGACAAAGGATTAAATAAAGTTGTTTCTCGCAAGCTGTTAGCGTGGGCTACGGCTACCGGTCTATTGGCTTTTGCCGATCTTGCATCGGCTGATTGGACTATGATTACCGTAGTTTATATCGGGACGCAGGGCGTCGTTGATACCGTGGCGAGACTAAAAGGGGTTAAGTAATGAAATGGTTGGCTATTAAAACAGCCCTAAAGAAGGGGTGGGTGTGGATTAAAGCGCACGCATGGCTTCCAATAATGGCACTATTGGTGATTGTAGGGCTTTTGCTTTATGCGCTGACGAGGAATGCCGCATTTATGAGTGCGGTGATAGATGCCTTTGAGGGCCAGCGTGAGAGCTATAAGAAAGAAATGGAGACCCTCAACGATATACACAAGAAAGAAGCCGAAGAAAAGAAAAAAGTTCTGGAGGCTTATAATGAAAACTTGAAGGCTCTCGAAGAAGAATATGCCGGCCGCAATGAAAGCCTAAGCTCTGAGAAGAAAAAGGAACTTAAAAAACTCATTGATGAGAGCTATAATAATCCAGAGAAGCTTTCAAGAGAACTTGCTAGGCTTTATGGGCTTGAACATGGCTAAGAAACTATTATCTTTATTAATCGTTTTTAATCTTGTATTTCCTTCTGGAGCCTTTGCTGAGGGAGAGGAGACAGAAGAAGCACCCCCGGAATACAATATCGTTTCTTTGGAGGCCGGCGATCCGGCCCCTTTTGATGGAGTACTTTTATCGCTGGACGCAGCGGCAAAGATCGCCGTTGATAAGAAATTTGAGGGCGCCGAGTGCGATTTGCGCGTTGAATACGAGCTTAAAATCCAAGAAACACAATTTAAATTACAGTTAGATTACAAGGAAGTAGAGATAAAGTCTTTAGAAACTCGTTATGAACAAATGATGATCCTTAAAATAGCAGAGAATGATAGACTTTATGACCTAATAACGAAACAAAAGCCTTCTGCGACCCCTTGGTACGTGGCGCTTGGGTTTGCTATTGGGACCGCTACTTCGTTGGGAATCTTTGCATTGTCAACGGAGATAGTGAAATGAGTGACGTACCACAGTCAAAAGGCGGATTGCTAAACTTTCTCAGAAAGTATTTGCTCGGATCCTCGCCCGGGCACGAGCCTCCAATAATATCAGTGGGCAAGCGGCTTCTCGTCGTCGGCCCCGTCCTGCGTAGCGCTCAGATCACCAACCCGTTGGTGCTAGCGGAGAGCCAGACTATAGCGCGCGCCATATCATTTTGTGATATTACCGTACCCGCCGACGTAACCTTGACTATTGAATCCGGAGGTATTTTGGTAGTTAAGGATTTGAGCGATTTTTAGGAGACAAAAAAGATGAGTGAAATTAAAGCTAATAAGATCGGAGGCCTCGAAGGCACCGCCACACTAGAGGTCCAGACCGACATGTCATTGGAGTCCCTCAAATACCTATATTTTGCTGGAGATGGCAGCACCACGTATATCAGGGGCTCCTCGACCTCTGTCGCCCTGGACGCGGAGGACCAGCTCCTTCTCTATGCTGACACTTCAATGACTATGACCACCCCGGTCGTGATAGTTCTTGGTCAGGTCAGATCATTCCTAGCCGGAAGCGCAACAAACCCCCAATTTCACGTACATCAAACAATCGGCGCCGACGATTATGCTAGAGTTACTTTTGATAGCAGCGTCGCCATGACCGATGGCGCCATGGGTTGGTCTCATGAGTGGACCCTTTCCGCAAAACCCACAGCGGAGGGGAGTGAGGCCGATGCTAGATTTAATATATTTTATGGTGATCAGGATGGATCCGGCGGGGGCGCCAACATACTTCAGTGTATGGGCGACGGCGATGTCGATGTTCTCGGTACCTTAACGGCCGGAGTGAAGCCCTTTAATATTCCCCACCCCAATCCCAGCAAAAGGGAAACACATACGTTGTGGCATACGGCGATAGAGTCGCCAACCGCCGGCGAGAATCTTTATAGGTGGCAGCTGGATGTTACAGGAGGAAGCCTCACAATGGAACTCCCAGACTATTATCCCTTTTTGAATATCAATGATATGGTGTGGATATCTCCTGTGGGCCATTTTGGGGCAGCTTATGGAGAGGTTAGCGAGGATCAAAAATCTCTGACCATTACTGCCAACGCAGATGGTAAATACAATGTTCTTCTAATAGGCACCCGGAAAGATGAGATTGCCACAAATGCCTGGAAGGGTGCCGAAAGAGAAGGCCCTCATCGGCGCTTTACAGAAGATGGATAAAGATCCCAACTACATCCCTAAACTGGAGAAGGCCATCGCACAGAAGTATGGTCCGGAAGCAATTGACAATCCTCGCAAGTTTTGGGATGAGACAAAAGAGCAAGAATACATCCAGCAATCTAAACTTTTTGTCGAGAAGCTTAAGAAAAACGAAGCCCAAATTGAGAAAGTAGAAACAGACGGATTTTTAGTAAACAAAAAACTACTTAATAAGGACACGAATAGGGTTTGCTCTGTTTGTAATGAATATTCATTTGATGTGCGTAACAATTTGTATATCAATAAATTTGATTGCTGTTGGAAATGTCACATTCAGTGGGTAGAGGGCAGAGAAGAACGATGGTTGTCTGGCTGGCGACCAAAGAAGGAAAATAAATAATGGCTACGACACTCGAAATTATCCAAGGTATAGCACAAGCGGCCGCAAACGCTTATGACGGCTCTCACGAAGAGTCTTTAAATGCAGACGGGCGCGCGCGTAAGGTTGGCTTGAAGCGCGAAGAGGGACATCTCATTAATGATAAGCGCGTATCTGATGGTTTTAAGGTTCGTTTTGGCGGCCCCAATCTGACTATTCTCTATCAGGCAGAAACCAGATTAAAGGAAGTGGCCCAGAAAGGGTTTGAAAACGAGATATCTGGAATGATAGGCAAGATCGCCTCCTTCCTTAAAAAGGAATATAAAGCGGTTACTGGAAACGGTCTAACACTTACTAAGATCGGCGAGCCTTCAATTGTTGTGCAAAAGCTTTCAAACTACAGATCGGATGTTTGTGCTACGTGTGATTATAAAATCGGCGGCATTGAAGGTGTTGAAGGAATTAAGGAACCATCCAAAGATCGTTTAGACAGGGCCGTTAGAGACTGGTTGGCTCTCGGGCCTGCAAACAAGCGCCCCAAGAACGATACGCGTAAAGGAAAATAATGGCGTGTCATGGGATATCAGCTTACTAAGCAAGAAATATTAAAAGAAGTAATCAAGGGTGGTAAAAGCCCGGTTTACTTTGTTACCAATTATTGTAAGATATCTCACCCGCAAAAAGGCCTTATCCCGTTTAAAACTTACGACTTTCAGGACGATCTTTTAGGAGATTTTAATGATTATCGTTTTAATGTTATTTTAAAAGCGCGCCAGCTTGGCATCTCCACCATTACGGCGGCATACATTGTCTGGCTGATGTTATTTCATCGCGACAAAAATATTCTTGTTGTTGCCACAAAACTTCAAACCGCAACCAACCTGGTTCGCAAAGTCAAAAAGATAATGAAGGAGCTGCCGCCATGGATGAGAATCGCCGAAATTCATATTGATAATAGGACTTCGTTCGAACTCACCAACGGTTCCCAGATTAAAGCATCTTCAACCTCTTCAGACGCCGGCCGTTCAGAAGCTTTGTCTTTATTGGTGATTGATGAGGCCGCACACGTTGAAGGGTTGGAAGAATTGTGGACCGCTCTCTATCCTACACTATCAACCGGCGGTCGCTGCATTGCGCTTTCAACCCCTAATGGCGTTGGCAATTGGTTCCACAAGGCCTGCGTTGAGTCCGAAGCAGGAGTAAACGATTTTCACATGACCACGTTAATGTGGGATGTTCATCCCGATCGGGATCAATTGTGGTATGAAAAAGAGACAAGAAATATGTCTCGGCGCCAAATCGCTCAAGAACTCGAGTGTAACTTTAATGTTTCAGGCGAAACAGTAATACATCCGGACGACATTGTTCACTACTTTGAGAACACTTGCGAGCCCAAGTATCGTACCGGCTTTGATCGAAACTATTGGATCTGGGAAGAGCATCAGCCAGACAACACATACCTTCTTTCGGCGGACATAGCACGTGGCGATGGTCAAGACAACTCAGCATTTCATATTTTTAAGCTAGAAACTATGGAAATAGTTGCAGAATACATTGGAAAACCAAATCCTGATGATTATGCTGATATGTTATTTGATGCCGGCACAGAATATGGCACTTGTATGGTGGTGGCTGAGAATAATAATATTGGCTTTGCTGTCCTTAACAAACTTAAAGATAAGGGTTATAATAATATTTACCATTCTACGAAGTCTTCTCATGATTATGTCGATCCCATTCAAGCCCAGTGGATGTCAAATATTGTTCCTGGGTTTACTACCTCTTCAAAAACGAGGCCTCTGGTGATAGCAAAGATGGAAGAGTTTATGAGAAACAAACTAATTAAGATTAATTCTAATCGCTTGATATCAGAGATGAAAACTTTTGTTTGGCAGAATGGACGAGCGCAAGCGATGAGAAGTTATAATGATGATTTAATTATGTCGTTTGCTATCGGATGCTGGGTGAGAGATACGGTTTTGGTTGAGAACCAAAGAATGATAGAATATAACAAGAATGCGCTTTTGTCAATGTCAACCTCTTCTAGGACCATGAACACAACAATTCCGGGAATGTTAGGTCACAAAAGACATACTTCCGATGCGCGCCTCGAAGAGGCAAAAAAGTTTAATGAGCAGTACTTAGGAATTATTAAAGGATAAATAGATGCCACCAAATAAGAAAGTAGACCACAAAAATAACCCGCGCAATCCGGCGTCTCCATTATTTAAAAGATTAACAAGACTTTTTTCCGGTCCGCTCATTAATTATCGTGCACAATTTACCAGGGAAGAGCGCCGATCCGGATTAGACAAATATCAATACCGCTTCAAAAGCGCAAGTGGCCAGCAGTTTAAGCGCTCAGCCGACAATCTTTCACGAAACTACAACATGCTTACTTCCGCGGCAATGCGGAACCAAAATCGTAACGAGCGCTATATCGACTTTGATCAGATGGAGTATATGCCAGAGATAGCGTCGGCAATGGATATTTATGCCGACGAGATGACCACTTCAAATGAGTTTAATAAGTTAATCAAAATTGAGTGTCGCAATGACGAAATTAAAAATATTCTAGAATCGCTTTTCTACGACGCCCTTAATATTGAATTCAATGCATTTGGCTGGGCAAGAACAATGTGTAAGTACGGAGACTTTTTTCTTTATTTAGATATTGATGAGGTTCTTGGAGTTAAGAGTGTTATTGGTCTTCCGTCCGGCGAGGTAGAGAGGCTAGAAGGTCAAGATCCCACCAATCCCAATTACGTTCAGTATCAGTGGAACTCGGCCAACATGACGTTTGAGAACTGGCAATTGGCACACTTCCGTATTCTCGGCAATGATAAACACGCACCCTATGGCACCTCAGTTCTCGACCCTGCGCGTCGTATTTGGCGCCAGCTCGTTTTGATTGAAGATGCAATGCTAGCCTATCGTGTAGTTCGGGCCCCTGAACGACGCATGTTCAAGATTGATGTTGGCAATATTCCTCCGCAAGATGTGGAACAATACATGGAGAGGGTCAAAACTTCATTGAAAAGAAACTCTTTGGTCGACGCTACAACGGGCCGCGTTGACCTACGATACAACCCCTTGTCTGTTGAAGAAGATTACTTTATTCCAATTCGCGGTGGCGTTGGATCAGACATTACCACCCTCGCCGGCGCCTCTCAACTTAACGATATTGATGATGTGAAATATATTCGTGATAAGCTGTTCTCTGCTATTAAAATTCCTCATTCGTATTTGGCCATGACCGAAGGCGGCGAAGAAGATAAGTCAACTTTAGCTCAGAAAGACATTCGATTTGCACGAACAATTCAAAGACTACAGAGGGCATTTATGTCGGAACTTGAAAAGGTTGCTGTGGTTCACTTATATACTCTTGGCTTTAGAGGTCCAGATTTGATTTCTTTTAAACTCTCTCTCAATAATCCCTCTAAGTTGGCAGAACTACAGGAGATTGAGCATTTACGAACCAAGTTCGATCTTGCCAACAACGTTGTTGAGGGTATGTTTAGTAAACATTGGATCGCCAAGAACATTCTCAACCTGACTGATGAAGAGTTCTTGCGCAATCAGCGTGAAGCTTATTACGATCGTAAATATCAAGCATCTCTTGATGCCGTTACAGAGGCTGGCGCCGTGGAGGCTGCCGGCGGCGGACTTGGTGGTGTGCCGCCCGGTGGAGAAATGGGCGGAGAAATGCCCCCGCCTGAAGAGGGTGCACCTCCTCCTGAAGGTGCACCTCCTCCTGAAGAAGGCGCACCCCCTCCTGAAGAGGAGAGCGCTCTTTTGGCAGCCCCGGCCCGCCGCGAAGACAACTCTGGATGGAAGAACACTGGTTACTTGACGCCCGGTTCTAAAGGAAAAGTGTATCACCCCAAAGACCAAGACACGCGTCTTACTAATAAAGCGGGGCCCACCACGCGTAAATTACGTCCTCGCCCGAAGCGTGGCCACCGAGATGTATTCCCTGGGCAAGAGCTTTTAAACATCAACGCACTTTATGAAGAACTAGAGCCTATTTATAACGATGAAGAAGAAGTAAAATTGCTTGAGAACACCAGAGACATTCGAAGGTTAATTACTGAATTGGAAAAAAAAGAAGCGGAGACCACAACAAGTGAAAGTAAAGCACAATAAAAAAAGAAATACCGCATTTTTATATGAGGTGCTGGTAAAAGAGCTAACTGACGCCATAATTGATAAAGACGCCAGGCGAAAAAACTTTGTTTCGAGCCTTATAAAAGAGGCTTTTGGGCCTTCGACGGTTCTTGGAAAAGAGTTAGAGCACTATAGAGCGTTAGTGGAAACAACCAACCTTGAATTATATTTGGCCGAGAAGCTTTTGCAAGAAACCAAAATGGCCCATTCACTTTTGGACAGTAAAAATGTTTTTGATACGCAGACTAAAATAATTAACAAGATTAATAAAGCGCTTTCCAAGGATGCATGGAATACTTTTGTTCCTAACTTTAAATCTCTTGCCACCGTGGCGGCTATTTTTAATATCAACACTCCCGTGAAGCAACGAATCTTGCACGAGGACACCTTGGTTAAGATGATGAACTCTTCAGAAAAACTGGAAGAGAATAAGCTCGAACCCATTGATAATATTGTTTATCATTCTTTTGTAAAGAAGTTTAACGAGCAATATGTGGAACTCCTCAAAGAACAGAAAGATCTGCTTAGTAAATATATTGCTTCTTTTGCTGATAATGGTTTGGAACTAAAGTTGTATTTAAATGAAGAAATAGGGCGCCTTAAGGAGGAGGTCAAAACTTCGTTACAACTAGAAGAGGTTCGCGCAGACGAAAATATGACTGAGAAGACCAAAAAAGTATTAAATATTTTAGAAAGTTTCAAAAATGCGACACCCACACAAAAAAACATCTCAAAGGTTCTAAATATTCAGGAGCTTGTCAGGGAAATAAACTCATAATGATTAATATTCGTGTCGGCGGCCCACAGGCCAGCACAGAGCTTCAAGCTCGTAAAACATTAGACGGGAATCTTTTGATAATGGATCACGATATTATTGATATTGTGCTATTACCAGAAAGCAGTAGAATTTTAACCTTTCCTAAAAGCCAATCTGTTGAAGATGCATACGGAACACAGTCTCGTTTTTTTGATTTTTTAGCCGACAAGGGTGTTATCGACAGGTCTAGTATTCAGGCCGGTAATATTTTTAGCTCTATAGAGGGCAACATTTTTGAGAGCAAGCATGCAAACGGCTTGCAAGCAGCAGTATACGTTATATCAGAATTTATTTCCGATGAGGCAGATGCGTCGAAAGCGGCCGAGAATTACGAGAGAAATCTCGAGACATACTTTACAGAACCCACCGATCGAGACTCAACAGAGCTTGGGGAAGTACCGCACCAAGCCGAGAAGGGCGCGATGGTGCCTGGATACTATTACATCCCGCTTCGCTACAAGATGTAATGGGCGCGCACATTATAATGTGGCCCACCTTAGAGAGCCTGATCTTTTTTATTTTGTGTGCGTATGGTCTCACGCAAATTCTTTGTTTTTCTAAGCTTTTGGATCGTATTAGACCCAAGCATTATTTCTTTTCTTGCCCGATGTGTATAGGGTTTTGGGTAGGCGCATTTCTCTGGGGCATTAACGCACATACGGAACTATTTATTTTTGATGGCACCAATCCAGTTACTGGATTTTTGCTTGGATGTCTGAGTTCAGGTACATCATATGTTTTAAATGTGATTATTTGCGATGACGGAATACAACTAGGAAGAGGAGATCGTCATGACTAAATGGATGTTACAACCAGTGCGTCGCTGCTGTAAGGGCAGTTGACCGCCTTAAGAGGATAATTAAAAATGGGTAAAGTACTACTTCGAGAATATTATGAGCTTTGTGACGGAGGGATCTGCAGGGATCTACTTACGGAAACTGAAAAGAAGTTCGTTGCTGATGGGGGGATGATACTTACCGGAAAGTTACAAGAGGCCGAAACACAGAACGGCAATGGCCGCGTTTATCCCCGAAAGGTGCTCATGCGCGAGGTAGAAAACTATAAGAAAATTGTGGAAGATAAACGCGCTCTCGGGGAACTCGATCACCCAGAAGAATCAGTAATTAATCTCAGAAACGCTTCTCACATGATTATAGAAATTTGGATGGATGACGGCTGCAACGAGGTAATGGGAAAAATGAAAGTGTTGGAAACACCAGCTGGTAAAATCTTGCGATCGTTGGTTGAGTCTGGAGTGTCGATTGGTATTTCTTCCCGCGGCCTAGGTTCGGTTAAAGAGAGCGCCGGCAAAACCATTGTTGAGGATGATTTTCAGTTAATTTGTTTTGATATAGTTTCAGAGCCCTCCACGCCCGGCGCGTTTATGATGCAAGAGAACAAGAGTAGATTAAACGAAGTGTTCACAAAAGCAGATCGCATCAATCGAGCCCTTAATGAAATATTGAGGGACTAATGAACAAAAACGAACTAAAGAAGCTACTCAAGCCATTAATAAAAGAGTGTATCAAGGAAGTGATGTTTGAAGACGGAGTACTGTCTGGAGTTGTTTCAGAGGTGGCTCGTGGAATGGGTGCCACTCAGATTGTTGAGGCGCGCGCTCCACAGCAAAAGGTACAAAAAGAAAACTTCGCCGAGATGCGAGAGCAATCTTTGCGAGAACAAAAACAAAAAATGGACGAGCACAGAAAGAAGCTCATGGGCGCCCTGGGCAAAGATGCATATAATGGGGTAAACTTGTTTGAGGGTACAACGCCGATGGCATCGGCGGGTCTAGCACCTGGTGCAGCCCCCGTAGCACAGGGTCCTCTCGCGGGCGTGGCCTCCCATGATCCCGGGGTGGATATCTCAGGATTGCTTGGGACTGTTGGCAGAAACTGGAAAGCGCATTTAGACGCAGAAAAGTAGAGGTGGCCCATGGCCGTTAATGTAGTAATAACCAGAAGAACAAACGAGAATTCAGAAAGATTAATCAGAAGATTTATCAAAAAAGTTAAGAAAAATGGCGTTTTAGAAACATATCGTAGCAGAACTAGTTACTATATAAAACCCTCTGTCAAAAGGAAGAACAAATCCAAAAAAGCGCGGAGAGAAAAAGAACGTTTAGAAAGAAAATTCAATAAAAGGAAATAGTTATTATAGCTGACTATTTAATATAATCCGAAAAGAGGTAAAACATGTCGCACCCTACATCATATCAATACAAAGCTGGCTTAATGAACGTCGGCTCATATCAGGTTTCAGGAAAGCCATTTGTGAGCGGAGGAATTGATAGCGCGGACATCGGAACGCCGATTGAAGTAACGTTCCCTTCCGTTTCGCGTTGGGTGGTGATAAAAAATAATGCTCCCGACGGCGCCCCTCTTAAGGTGGGGTTTTCGGCTGTGGGTCTCGCCGGGAACAACTATTTTACGGTACATAGCGGTTCAGCCAGCCCTCGCCTAGAGCTAAAACTAACATCAGTTTTCCTTACGGGTTCTAGCAACGTTGATGTGATAGCGGGCCTTACTTTTATAGATGCCCAGGCCGTCAACAATGGCAGCATCTCAGCGGGGGGTCCCCAGACGGCGGCAGCAGGTCATACTAACTGGACTGGATCAGCAGGAGTATAAGCGACAATGGCGGCGGCATCCAATTGGGCATATGTCGGCTGCACCGACTTTCTCACTGCTAGTGGCCCCACTGGGTCCGTGCAATTTCGCTCCAGCGCCACTAGTACTACCGGTTCTTACACTTTCATGTTTTATACGGGTTCGTTCGCGAACACCGGCTATCATCCTAACACTTTAGTATTGACCGGCACCTTGGAAGTGACTGGAGTTATTTCCGCTAGTCATTTTCACATTAAAAATATTACAGAGATAGACGCAACTGGTTCTACTAAGTTTGGCGACACAGACAACGATTTTCATCAACGAACTGGCTCTTTTGGAATCAGCTCACTTTCAAATATAGTTTTTCATGCGAGTTCCGCCGGCAATGTAGGCATCGGAACGAAGACTCCCATATCAACCCTTGAAATAGAGGCCGGCCTCACTACAGTTGGCGCCGTATTAACGCTTGGAACAAAAGAACCCACGGTTGAAGCAAACGATATCTTGGGACGTATTAACTTCTATGCACCTCTTGATACCGGAACAGATTCAGACGAAATTGGAGCATCTATTTCGGCAGTAGCACAAGGTACGTTTTCAGATAGTGTTAATTCAACTGCCTTACACTTTCAGACTGGAAAGAGTGAAGATGCTACAGGAAATAATGCCGCGATGGTTATTGATGAAGACGGAAGAGTGGGCATCGGCGACACTTCTCCAGACGCGCTTCTTGATCTTCAGGGGGCTTCGGATACGGCCGTCCCAACATTACTAGTTGACCATCTCGACGCCGACGTCATAGCAATAGATATTAACACAGCAAATGATACTGCTGACGCTATAGACATTACAGCAGATGCAGTAACAACCGCAAACGTAATCGATATCACAGCCGACGCCTTAACATCAGGCGCCGCATTAAATATTACTAGCACCAGCACAAGCACCACAGCAGGATCGGTAGTTAAAATTGCTGCTACCGGTAACCGCGCTGATGACTCTAACGCTGTTGTAGGCCTCGACATTGATTTTGACTCAACGGCTGGTACCGCCGCAAGAGCATTTAGAATTGACTCAGAACAAACGACAGGCATCGTTGCAGAAATTGATGGCAATGCGCTCACAGCTGGCGCAGCATTAGATGTATCAACATCCGCCCTCACCACCGGCAAAGCGGTATATATAGACGACAATTCAGCTGATGCCACCACAAGAAATAGTGTTGAGATTGTACAAGCTCACGCTTCTGCCACTGGCGCTACTGCTTTGACAGTTCAGTCTGATGGCGGAAATACCGGCGTGTTTCTTGACAAAAACGCATCCGGCGTGGCAGCACAAAATGCAACAGGATTGCATATTGACTTTGACAGAACCGTTGCGGCTTCCGGCACCGAGGCGCACAACGATATCGGCATTCATCTGGATGTCACTTCGCGAAGTAAAGGCACATCTACTGTGAAAGGGATGGATATTGATGTTGTTGGCCACACAGATGGCACACATACTGCAATCGGTATTGATTTAGATGTTGATAGCGCAGACACCAATATAGGTATGCAAATTAATACAGCCGGTACACACCTGAAGCTTGTGGCCAATGCAGATACGAATGATTATGCAACGATTGCTGTCGCTGATACCGGAGACATGACTATAACCACTGTCGGCAATGGAACAACTGATTCAGATCTTACAATGACTGTCGATGGTGACATTATCCTAGGCCCGGGCGGTGGCGATGTATTGCCGGACGCCGACGGTACCAGAAATCTAGGTTCTGGTTTAAAACGCTGGGCCAATATTTACACCTCAGACCTTCATCTGGCAAACGACCGCGGCGATTGGACCGTAATCGAGGAAGAAAACTACTTAACAATAAGAAGTAATAAAACCGGAAAGCGATTTAAACTTTTGATGGAGGAGATAGACTAATGCCTGTTATTACTAGTGGTTCTGGCGGCTCTAATTATACAGAGTACAAACAACTCCATGGTGACGGGTCCATTACTGGCGATATGGCGATTACCGGAAGCTTGATGGTAGTTAATGGCACTATCTCTGGCTCCGGCACTACGAAACTTGTCGGCGCTGCTCAATTTGGTTCTACCATCGCGGCTACGGGATCGATTTCGTCAAAGGGCAACCTTTCTGGTTCTGGTGAAATTCAACTAGCCACCGGTGGCGG
>Ga0209434_1000698_pt1 | contig 15855 bp, 22 predicted proteins | sample ETNvirnome_2_300_FD_184068 | JGI IMG/M metagenome (GOLD analysis project Ga0209434, IMG submission 184068) | Marine viral communities from the Pacific Ocean - ETNP_2_300 (SPAdes) (version 2) | ecosystem: Environmental > Aquatic > Marine > Oceanic | place: Pacific Ocean | collected 2013-06-22
TATTTTAAAACCATTATGATAGAAAGGAAACGATTATGGATGTCATTAAATTAGCGGAAACATGTCACATGCGAAACCGGTCGTATTGTCGTTCGATTGGCGATAAGTCGCAACCCGATTGGTGTTTGCTTGAAGAAGACCAAAAAAAGGAATTCATCGAGTCTGTTCAACACTACATCGACAATCCCGACGAATCGCCGCCGACATGTCAATCAGAAGAAGGCAACAAGAAAAACGAATTGTTTATCGACACCATCAATGAATTTCGGGCGCAGATTCCAGTCACAAAAGAAGCCGAAAAAGAGGTCGAACCAGCGCCCGAAGATGAACCCGAAGGCGTCGAAGAAGGGTATAAACCCCCGGTAAACATCCCTGATGATGAGAACGCCCCGGAACCCGAAGGGGATTTAATAAGGAATAATACGCCCTTTTTAACAAAATGGATGGAAGTGAACAGCCAACGATATGATTTTAATGATGTTAAAGAATTATCCGGGGACGATGCGGGCTTGTTTTGAATCGGTTCCCCGCGATGCGTTAATTGAGTTTGCCAACACCTTGCGTATTGTGAAATCACATGGCGTTACGGACTCAAACAGTTGCCCGACGTGCGGGCATGTGCATAACAACGGGAATTTAAATTATAAACGGCACATGTTATTTTTAGACAGAGCCGAACAAGTCTTAGGTGATGGATGGATAGAATAGACGAATTTTCGAAAGGATTCACATGACCATCAAACAGGAAGTTATTGAATTAGCGGAAAAAAAGAAGTTCGGCCCCGCTGACAGCACCGCCGGAATCCGCATCAATGCCGACGAAAAGAAACGGATGAAAATAAAAGCGAAAAAACTTGGATTAAGTTTCAGCCAACTGGTCACAGGCATGTTCCGCTGGTTCACAAGTAAAGGAAATCTATGAACGTACCCAAACAGGGGTTTGTATTCAGAAATCGGCATGGGGTCCATCGTGTGCGGAAAGAAAGCGATGGGTGCTTTTGGCTATATCTCTATCGGTATCAGTCAGGGTGGAACGCCCTAAGACGACTGACGAACCAACAGGTCAAGCAATTCGCCCGCCGCCAGCTTCCCGACCATCAGGCTGAATTCTATTTCCAAAAAGGGGAAGAAGTGTGAAAGACATAGATGTTTCTTTTAAATATAGAGGGTGGTTATGTGAAATCGATACGATTATCGGCGGTCACAAACGGCAATTATATTGCACCAAAAGCGAAAAAAATCTTCAACTGTATTTTAAACCTAAAACATCAACTAAGGAAATCTGTAATATTGCAAAGGATATGATAAGGGCATTGTAATGAAAACAGAAGAAGCGATTTTTAACCACTGGAACTCACAGCCCGACCACGTTCATTGGCGCACACATCGCATCTTTACGCCGGGGATGGCAAACGCCGTAAAACAATGGCTGAAAGAAGGTTACACCGCCGATTATCTGTGTCAGGCTATCAATAATTACTACGAATGCCGAACGACGAAGGGGACGTGGTGGCATGATGTCTGTAAAATAAAATGGGATTTTGAAACATTTTTTAAGGGCGGCAAACGAAAAACAGAGTATAATTGGAAGCGCTTTGAAACCGAACGGTTTGAATTATGGGACGCCTATACCGACGCCCACAAACGAGTAGAGATTCAGAAACGAAGAAAACAGCAAACGCCGCCAGAAGAACAAGAGGAACGGTATGTTGACCTGCATGAAAGAACGGATTACATCAAACTGTTCGAAGAAAATCCAGACAGTCCCTTCTACCGGGCAATGGCTGAAAAGATGAAAAAATGATACTACACGCCCGAAAAATATGGCAAAAGCACCTTCAAACACTAAGAAATAAACGTCACCGCGAAATGGCGCTACGAACGGGGATGCTGTGTATGTGGAATCTGAATACTTATATCTACCGAATTGAAAAATTATTGAAAAAAATCACACAAACATAATTTGCAGGGACGCTTAACTTAAACGAAAGTGAGGTGTTACGATGGAAAATGTAAAAAATGTGTTTGGGCTGGTCGCTTTCATTTTATTTCTCTTATTTATTTTATTGTGGCTAATCGGGTGCTTAGACTATGAATCGCCTGAATGCCGATACGAAGACCATATCGAACGCTTTACTGTCAACGGAAGACCCTACGACAGCGTGGTGCTAAACGAACACGGCGGCCCTGTCCTTTCAACCGCTGATTGTGCGGTTCAATTCTGTTATCACGATGGAACCCCCATCGAAGTCGGTGGCCTTCGGGCCGAAGTTCTTAAGGAATTTGGTCAATACTATACATGGAGTGGCGAATGGTGGCCCACCGAAGAAGCCGGGGTGGGGGGCAATGGCATCACGAATGAATCGGGCTTTGCTGTATTTACGATGTGGTGTGAGTTATGGGGAACGCGAAAAACACAATCCGGCGTGACCGTGAAAGGGCGCTACACCGATATAACGGGATTATCAGCAGAATTTACGAACGCCCGCGACCCGCGAACGGGGTATAATACACTGATTCCGTGGTATGAATATACGGGGGGTCCACCTTATTATATTGGCGGTCACTATTTAAGCAAAACGCCAGCCTACCAAGCGGTCAACGCGTGGGATATAGAACCGCAAACAGCCGGTTCGTCAGTCAATAACCTACCAGCCTACCAAGCGGTCAACGCGGGGGATATAGAACCGCAAACAGCCGGTTCGTCAGTCAATAACCTATCAGAAGACGATGTATTCTTTTTAAATATGCAATCAACCGAGCCGCCTTCGGTGGGGATTGAGGTATCAGAAGCAACGTGGTGCATGCGCGCGGGTGCGGATGGATGCGGGTATTCAAAGCCCATTGCGAATCTTCATGCGCTGTCCCATTCAGACCCCAATATCATTAAGGACTATTCGACGCCCTATTTTTTAACGCTTCATGTTTTGGTTTCCGAAGCGCTGGAAGAAGATTATTTTCCCCCCGTTATACCGGCTACGCTGTCGGTTGGAACTGATTTTGAAGAAGCAATCGAATGCCGGACGGTTGCCGTTAGCGACGACCGACAGCGATTGATTGTTCAATCGGATTACATCGTCCCCATACGGGCCGACGATTATACGTTCGAATCCCCCCTTCAAGCGGTCAGAAACCGATGGACCGAAGGCGGCGACCCCAACGCGCTACTCGATGTATGGTGCGTTCTTGTCGAACAGGGACAGACAATCAATATTCAGTTCGAAAAGGACGCCGCCACATTATTATCATTTTCTGAATACTGGCTGTCGGACAACAAAAATGCCGATATTAACGAGGATGGCATTATCAATCTAATCGATGTTTTTTAAGGAATTGCCCTATGGTCGCACCGGTCATTAAAGAATGTTCAATGTGTCAATATTGTATCCGAGATGAAAATTCCGCTTGACAAGACAACCCCGATGTTGTTATCCTTGTCTGAAACCGAAAGGATACGATTATGGTATTTAGTTTTCTTGATATTTTTAGAGGTAAAAAAACCCCCAGAACTAAAAAAACACAAGCTGAATTAAAAAAAGCCGGCGTTACCAAAAAAGACCTTCCTTCTGATGTGGATAAAAAACAGGGCAAAAAAACGACGAAATTATCTGGTCAGCCAAAGCGAAAAGTCCCACCGACGACCAAAGAAAATATTGACCGCGCCTACAGAATTGCGATGATGCTGAAAAAAAAGAATAAAAAAAAGAATAAAAAATAATGCTGTGTATCTGTCCCAGTTTGAATTGCAGTGCCGAACTTCAAATCACCAAAAAAAAGGGAAGCCCCTTCTGCCGGTGTCCGAAATGCAATCAACTTTTTTATGTGCCCGCCATCAAATTTATTAAAGAGGCGTATGCCACGACAATTTCGGTGGTCTGTTGCGAACCAAAAGAAAATTAGGGGATTGTAATGGCAAATAATTTCATAACATTCGATGGCAGTACGGGATTTATCACAGTTCCAGATGATGCGGCGCTGAATTTTGGTGTAGGCGATTTTTCAATTAGTTTATGGGTGAATGATTTTGGAACAACGGGCGCAGGGTCGGCCATCGCAAAAAAAATAAATGGTATTACAGGTTGGAACATAGGGCTTGTAGGGGGAACATTCACGATTGATGTTGGGGATGGTGGTGATACGGTTTCGATTGGGACATCACTTACGCCGAACATCTGGACACACCTTGTTTTTACAGCGGATAGAAGTGGGGTTTTAAAATATTATAAAAACTTCATAACATCTGGATTTACATCTATGGTAGGCGTTGGGGGGAATATTTCAAATGGAGAAGATTTACGAATCAGTAATAATCTCGATGGAAGCTTAGATGATTTTCGGCTTCATAAATCCGTTCTTTCGGCGGCGCATGTCGAGGCAATTTACAATAACGGTCGTGGTAAAAAATACACCGGGGCGGCCGGGGAAGGGGGGGGGGCGGCGGTGGCGTGGAATATCGACGAAGGTTTAGGGACCGATATCATCGATGAAGTCGCGGCATTAACGGGCGCATTCACGGGTGGCGTATCATGGCAAACAGGAGGAGCGCCGTTTAATAAAGGTTCCGTTATTACAGGCCCGGAATTTATGGAAGAACTTGAAAAGTGGTAAAAACAGAAAAGGCCAAGGATGCCCGAAACAGCGCAACAAATAGAAAAATATACCGCTACCCCCGAAGACTTAGCGATGGTCAGCCCGGCGTATTGGTCCAGCTATGATTGGAACCCAAAACACGGTCCCTTAGTGCTTGCCAGCGGCGTCAAATTATCCTTCGAAGGACGCGAATACCTTAAAGAAGCGATGGAACTGACCATCAAGGAAAAGGTGTCGATGAAGGCTACCGGCGGTGGATTTAGTGAATGTGCGATTGTCCGTTCCCTTCACGGCATGCGCTACGGTCGCTATCCGCAGGGTGTCGGGTACTATTTCCCCACCGATACTGATATGCAGGATTATGTCAAGAGCCGCTTCGACCCGCTGATAAAAAACAATAAAGAAGCGATTGGAAAATATATCAAATCCGGCGGCAAGGGAACCGATGCGGCCAGCCTGAAACGAATCGGTAATTCAAACCTGTATATGCGGGGAACGACCATGAAGCCCGTTGGCGGTGAAGATGGCGCGCGGCAATCCACCAAAGCCACCGGCATTCAGATTGACCGCGCCGTGTGCGACGAAATAGACCAGATGGAAATGGAAATCGTCGCTAAAATCCGCAACCGCATGGGAAATGCCTCTGTCGATGGCATTAAGGGATTCTACGAATTTGAATTTCTTGGCAACCCATCCGACGAAGACCGGGGGGTGGACCTTATCTGGCAGGGTTCAGACAAACGATATTGGTATCGCTATTGTGAGTGCGGCGCGTGGACGTGTGCGGAATTAGATTTTATCAATGACCCCGAAAAATGTGTCGGTTTCTATCCCGACCAGACCGAACGCTTGAAATATAACCAGCCTATCGGATATATTCGATGTTCAGGTAATCATCCAGATTCAGGTAGTGGTTGTGGAAAACCCATCGGAATACGAAGGGGGAAATGGATGGTTACCGTCCCTTCTGTTCAAACACGCGCTGGCTGGAACTGGTCACACTTGACCAGCGAATATCACGACCCCGCAAGAATCCTACGCGATTACCGCAATCCCCCCGAAAACAACTTTGGCGATGTGATGCGATTAGACTTGGGGTTGGCCTATTCAGCCCAAGAAGACAAATTGCGGAAAACCAACGTTTACGATTGCTGTGGTAACTACGGGATTTTAGAAAAACATCGTGGACCGTGTGCAATGGGAATTGATAACGACGATAATAAACACTATATCATCGGGGGTCGTGTGGGGAACGAAAAATACGAAGCGTTCAAGATGGGACGTGTGGACGACTTCAAGGCGTGTTATGATTTGGTCGTCAAATTCAGCGTAAAAAAATGCGTAGTGGATATCCGGCCCAATAAGGATTCGGCGATGGTGTTCGCCAAAGAATGTTCAAATGTCGGATGCACCGTGTATTTGTGTGAATATACGGATTCCATGTTGTCGGACGCCGTTTTCAACGACGAAGCGGGCGTCGTTAAATGTTACCGAACTGGTATTTTCGATGCCACCCACCGTATTTTTGTCAATAATCTGATTACGATTCCGCGTCGGTGTAAGACGGTCGATGAATATGCGGTCCAATGCTGTAATTGTGTCAAGTCCAAAGAGGTCCACAAGAAGACGCATCAAGTGGTTTATCGCTATAAAAAGACCGGTCGACGCAATGACCACCTACGAAACGCCACGAATTACTTTAAGCTGGCCGCTGACAAATCAGCCACGATTCATAAGAAGGGGTTTAAACGTCAAACAAAATGTCTAAATAGTTAATACATGGCCATAGGAGATTAAATATGGCTTCCAAGACCCAAAAACACCGACAATCCGAAGAAAAGATTAAAAATGCGATTGTTTCGGGACATAGGCGGGGGATTTGTGACAAGGATGGAAATTTAACCGTCAACCCCGATGGAAGTATTATCCCGATGTATCAAAAGCGGCGTGGAAAGACCTATGTTTATCGAAATGGAAAAATGGTCGAAAAAAACTAAAAACAGAAAGGTCAGAAATGGAAAATTTAACAAAACAACAAATAATCTGAAAAATAAACGTAACCCAAAACGTAACCCGGAAATCGACCATATCACCTGTGACGACATTAGAAAGGCAGGGTCTGTGGAAGAACGTTTGACTCGTAGAATAAATGCGACACAAGGGAGAATAACCCAATTAGCTAACAAGATAAACGCTAAAAAACCAAAAAAGAAGGCTTTATGGAAAAGGTGGTTAAAAAAAATACTTGACAAAATTTACAAATTATGCGTATAGTAAAAAAAAAACGGAGTATGGATAATGAGCAAGCCGAAACCAGTCAAGCCGCCACCGCCCCCCGACCCCGTACCCACCCCTGTAACCACCCCGGAAATCGAAGACACGGCGATTAAGAAGGCGCGGCGCGGCATGGATTTTCAACGGACCCGACTGACAGGCTCTTTGACACCGAAAACTGGAAGGCGCACAACCTTTGGATAACGTATGCCTGATATAACAGCAAAACAACTGATTGCCCGATGGGAACGGGAATACGGCAAACAGGCCAACACCCGAAGCCTGTGGCAAGATACCGCCAATGTGATGTGGCCACACGCCCAAATCAACACTCAATTTACACCCGGCACAAACCGGATGAAAAAAATCTATGACACGACCCCGATGCTGGATATGCTTGAAATGGTTTCCGAGTTCAAGCAAGTTTTGATGCCCGCCGGCCAAACCTTCTTTGTGATTAAGACAGAAGGTGATATCGCTAAAAGCGACCGCGTAACACGCTATTTAAATATGCTGACCGCGATTGTTCACGATAAACTGTTTGCTTCCAACCTGTCCTTGAAACTGGACGATATTTTGATTTCCATGATTACGTTCGGGCCGGGTTGTTTATTTGTGGCGCCGTGGACAAAAAAGAAGGGCTTGAATTACAAATCCGCAAAAATCGGCTCGTATGTCATTATCGAAGACGACTTTGAAAATGTTATCGGTTCGATACACCGATTCAGGATGTCAGCGATTGACGCCTATACGACGTATAAAGAAAAAGCTGGCGCACAGGTCTTGAAGGCGGTCGGCGACAACAAAACAGCCAATGAAGAATTCTGGTTTCTGTATGAAATCATGCCGAATACGCACATCAACCCTTTAGTTTCAAAGAGTAACAATAAGAATATGCCGTACCAAGCAACGGTCGTCAACGAAAAAGACCTGTGTACCGTCGATGAAGAGGGCTTCCCTGAAAACCCCTATCCGATTGCCCGCTGGATGCGGCCTGAATACGAACGCGATGGACGTGGCATCGGAACCGAAATGCTTCCGCAAATCGATATTCTGTTTCAAATAGTTAAAGATTATACCGATTGCGGAAACCGCTGGAACCATCCCCCGCGTCAAGGCTTAGTTGATAGCGTCGAAGGGCAAGTGGATGCGCGCCCCGATGCAATGAATTGGGTAACACAAATCGACGCGATTCGTTCACTGGACACAAACTTAAACGGTAATTTCCCGTACACTGAAAAATCACTTATTAACCAAAGGGAAATCATCGACCGCGCGTTTTATAAGAACGCATTCGACCCGCTGGCTCAATTAACCGGCGACAGGCGAACACAACTGGAAATCCAAGAACGCATACGCGGAAGTATTAAAAAACTTGGGCCGCCCGTTGGACGCTATTGGTATGAATTGATGTCCCCAACTATTTCCCGTTCAACACTTGAATTGATACGAAACCGACAAGTCCCACCCCCACCCCCTGAATTGGCGGGTGTCAATTTTGGAATTGAGTATATCGGGCCGTTGGCATTAGCCCTGAAATCCGAACAGGCAAGCGGGTTGATGGAATGGGAAAACTTTGTTGAAAAAGTCAACGTCGCCTTCCCCGATTCTCATGTCGGCGATAATATTGATTGGGATGATGCCATACCGCGAATCGGATTGACCTTCGGTGTCAACGTTGAAGATATAGCCAGCGACGAAGAACGTCAGGCCAAACGCGACGCACGAGCGCAGAAACAACGCGCCCAAGAAGAACTTCAAGCGGCGATGGCGTCCAGTAAATCGTATAAAGACGCCACCGGTGCCCCCGAAGGGGGTTCACCAGCCGAAGCGTTGATGGCGGGGGCTGGATAAAATGGCCGATGAAACCGTCTACCCCGCCGAAGAAAAACAGCAGTTTATTGCAGATTGCAAGAAAATCTTTAATTCGGACGCTGGAATCAATGTTTTACGCAAATTGGCATTCTATTGTTATGAAAACAGAATTACATCGGTTGCAGATAATGTATATTTAACCTATTTCAACGAAGGCAAGAGGGCAGTAATTATTCACATTCGAGATATGATTGCGGAAAATGGACTTCCGCGACAAGAAAAGGTCATTCAAACAGACACAGAAAGGGAATAATCATGCCAGAAGAACCTACACCAACACCCGCACCAGAACCAACACCTACGCCAGAACCCACCCCCGCGCCTGCGCCAGAACCTACGCCAGAACCCACACCACCCGCTGACCCCGGTGCGATTGATTTTCACACCGTAATCGGCCCTGATGGTAAATTATTGGACGGTTGGAAGGAATCGTTACCCGAAGAACTTCGACATGAACAGGCGTTGGATATGATTGTCGATTTCCCCGGTGCGATTAAACAAACAGTCAACGCACAGAAAATGATAGGAAAAAACAAAATCGCCTTACCCGGCGAAAATGCCACCCAAGCCGAAGTTGATGCGTTTCAGGTTGCGTTAGGACGACCAGAAACCATTGAAGGGTATGAAGTTACGCTTCCAGAAGACATCAAAGAATACTTCGATGAAGGTCTGGTTAAATCCGCAAAAGAAATGGTTTTCAGCAAAGGGGGTTCACAAGACCTGTTAAATTCACTGTTTGCCTTTCGTGAACAGGAAATTCGGGCGGGGATTGCCGACGCCGAAGCCACCGAAAAGCGTGAATTCGAAGAAGCCGAACGCATTATCACCGCCCAAGCGGGCGAAGCGTTAGACGACCAAAAGCACCTTGCCGATGTTCTAATCGCCAATAATGTGCCTGAAAAGATTGATATGCCCGACGGAACCACCATCACCGGCGAAGAATACAGGGAAAAATTACTGGAAGTCTTGAACGATAACCCATTTCGACCCTATGTGTTTAATTTATTGGCAAACATCCAGCGGGAACATTTCGAACAGGGCGATGGCGTACCAGCAGGTGAAGGCGGCGCACCGGGCGCTATGACACCCCCGATGATGGGAGCGAAGGCCAATGAACTGCAAGAAACGCCGGGATACATGAACGGTGAACTGAAAAATACCAACCCAGAAAAATATAAACGCTTGACAGCAGAGATTACAGAATTGTATAATAAAATTGAAAAGGCAAAGCAAGCCGCACAAGTTTCGGGATAGCCCGCAACTACGGGTCCAGAATGACCGCCTGAAAGAAGGCCATCTATCAGATGTAAAATGAAGGAAAGGTCTTCTCGTTGAAGGTAGCCAAACCGGATAGAACAATAATTCGTTTTGGTTGCTTTTAATTAGGAGATACGATAATGCCATCATATACAGGCTCAAACCTAAATGGTGAGCAATTTTCTTCGTTCGTTCAGCACCTTTCGCAACAGAAGAATTCCCGCTTTGGTGATAAAATCCGCGTTGAAGGTGTCAGTAATGCCGAAGAAGCTTACTTTAACCTGTTTTCTGCCGAGGACGACCCCACGCAGAATTCAGAACGTCACGGCGATACGCCGTATGACGAGTATGAAGCAAACCGGCGTAAAGTCGTTCCCGTAACATGGGAAAAAGCTACAATGATTGACAAGAAGGATGCGCGTCGAATGACCATCGACCCGATGAACCCCGTTGTTCAAGCCCACGCGATGTCTTTCGCAAGAAAGAAAGACAAGGTTATTTACGCCGCGATGATTGGGGCTTCCCTTCAAGGTAAAGAAGGCGCAACATCCATTTCGTTTGCCGATGATTCTATCAGCATTAACGGTGACGGAACTGTAACAACCAAAGGAACCGCCGCTGTGAATGGAACGGAAGTTCCCATGACGCTTTCCAAGATGTTGACGATGATGACCATTTTCAATGAGGAAGACGTTGACCCGGACATTGCGAAGTATTGGGCTGTTTCCCCGAACGATATCAAGCACATGTTGAACATGACCGAAATCGCATCGATTGACTACAACACCGTCAAAGCTATCCAGCGCGGTAAAGTCGAAGACTTCATGGGCTTTATGTTCTTTTGGTGGAACTACCTGAATCTGGACGCCGTTGATGAAACCAGTAACCGAACTGTTGCGTGGGCGAAAGATGGCATGATTTATGCCACGATTGCCGACATGACAACAACCGTCGATATCCTTCCGACCAAGAAAAATTCCACTGGTGTCTATTCCGAGTATGATATCGGTGCGGTTCGGATGGAAGGTGCGAAGGTTCACGAATGTCTGAATCTTATCACCCAAACATTAACGGCAAGCGCGACCCGATAATCGGAAGTCTGCTGTTTAACTATAATGTGATTCCTTTCGGAAAGGGAAAAAAATGAGTCTTAATATTTTAGGCTACCCAGCAACCCCAATCGTGCCGAACGCAAGCCCGATGGACTTTGAGGGTTCAACGGAGTTGGGGGTTTTTACGGCTGACGCTGTTCAACGTCATGCGCTTGGCCGGTCATACGAATCTTGGGACGGTCGAAAGTGGCGCTATTCCAAAGCGGGCGGTGTTGCTTTGGTTCAGTCGTTGATGTGCCAACAGGCGGTTCAAACTTCGAAGCACATTGACGAAGTTCAAACCGCTTATGGTATGGCGGTTGGCGACAAAGACCAAATCCGTTGTCTTGTGACTACGGGTGGTATTGCCGCCAGTGAAACATTCGCCCAAGAAAACGCTTTAGCGGGCGGCTTTCTGTCATGTCATTCAGTATCACCAGCGGTAATCGGTGACTACTACATGATAGTCAAGTCCAAGATGGTCAGTGAAACACTGATTGATATTTGGCTTGATTCGCCCATTCGCAACGCTGTGGCGGCAGCGGGTCATATTACGTTGCACCCGAACAAGTATTTTCTAACCATCGTGGCGGTTGCTACAACGCTGACCGGTCGTGCGGTCGGCGTTCCGAATGTTCCCGTACCCCTCAATAATTTTTATTGGGGCCAAACAAAGGGTCCATGCACAATGATTGTGGATACCGGGGATACCATTACGATTGGTGCGAAGGTAGGTGTTCCCGCGACGAACGCTGTGGCGGGTGCATGTGGCGCCGCTACCGCGACTCTGTTCGCGTTCCCGATTTACGGAACGTGCTTGCAGGTTTCGGCTGGTGATACAACTGCGCTGATTGACCTTGAACTTGAATAAAAACTGAAACGCCGCCCTTGCCAATGGGTAGGGGCGGCGTTCCTTGTTATTCTAAGGATACGATTATGGCGATTACGCCCAACACAATCAATGTTCAGGATTTACCGACCGCTGGCGCCGATTGGAACGTGTCACTGTATTCCGCTGATTTAAGCGGGTGCGAAGAAATCAAGGCCGCTGTTGCCCGCGCGAATATTTATTTAACACGAATACAGATACGGACCGCAACCGCCTTAACCTTAACGATTGGTTCAGGTGAAACCACTGGTGCTGTCACAACCATCCATTTAGGCCCGATTCCGTTCGATGCCGCCAGTGGATTTTTTGCGATTTCATTCCCCGACAAGAAGGGGATGAAATGCACAGAAGGTTTAGCGTTGGTCATTGATGCAGATGGCGCTGGTGCAACGTGGGTTTACGCCGAAGGTCGGACGTGTAAACTATTACCATAGTAATCTTTCTGTTTTCTGTTTGGACAGTGGGCGCCGAATCTGACCGAGTTCGGCGTCTATTTATACGAGGTTGATTATGGCATATACACAAACGGAAATCGACTACATCATAGGTCCAGCCCTTGACAGGTTGGCCGCCAAGCAAGTTACGTTTGCAACTCAAACCACCGTCCAAGCATTAGCGGTCCTTCGCCATTACGACCAGACCCGCGATTCCCTGTTACGTTCCTATGTGTGGCCTTTTGCTAAAACACAAGCCGAATTATATCAAGTCAGTACGTTACTTCTTGATTCATCCCCTACTTCGGCTTGGTCGGTGGGCGATACGATTACCGGCATTACGTCGGGCGTGACCGCTGAAATTTTAACCGTTACATCCAGTACCGAATACGTCATTATTTATAAGACCGGCGATTTCACGGATGGCGAAACCATCACCAACGCCACCGTTGAACAAGTCTATTGGGAAGGAATCGAAGTTTTAAACGGGACCGAAGAAGTTTACTGGTGGGACGGTTCCAGCGCATCGCAAGTGGTTTGCGGGGCGGCTTATCCCACCGCGACCGCTGTAACCCCAAACCACAAATGGACTTATAAATATTACTTGCCCGATGATTTCTTGCGGCTTCTAAGCATCGACGAAATTGACGACACCGACTATGTGGACAAACGATTTGAACGACAGGGGCGGTACATCTTCACGGATAAGGAAACGCTGAACATCGATTACGTCCAAAAGAAAACCGACCCATCCGTATATGAAGACCTGTTTATCGAACTGTTTATTTTACAGCTTGCCGTAAAGTTGGTGAACCCCTTGGCGGGGTCGGCTTCCCAACGATTCAAAGACGAACTTCGTCAGGACTTGAAAGATGCCAAGTCGCGGGCGCGATTGGTGGCAAGCGTTGAAAATAATGTTCAGGGCCGAAACGATTGGGATAATGCCCGATTCGGTGTCGGCGTATAAGAAAGGATTATCATGGCAGATTTAAAAGAAATCGCAGTTGCGCTATTATCCACAACCACACTGGATGTTCAAACGGCGACGCAAACCACGCTTTACACCGTTCCGACAGGGAAGCGATTGGTCTTGGACCATGTTAAAGTCATCAATGGTTCGATTGCTTCGCCAACGGCGGGGCTTTCGTTCGGCCAATCGACCGCACAGACTGACTTCTTGGGCGAACAGACCATGACCAACCTTGCGGCACAATATGATTGTTGTATCTGTGCGCCAGTACCGAACGCGACGCCAGTGAAAACAAAATCCTACGCCGCAGGGATAATCATTCAGTGTGATGTCGCGACCGCCGACGCTGACGGGGCGACCGATTGTTCCGTCATGCTGTTCGGAACCCTATATGATGCGTAAGGATGCGCAATGGCTGGCGAAATCTGGATAACATGGCCCGAAGGCGCAACAATCTATGCAACCGTGCGTCGATTGTCGGATGGTTTTGTCTATGATGAAAATGCCGGGTCAGGCACGTTTGAAGCATGGAACGATGCCAACATCGCAAATTACGATGTCCCCTTAACAGACCACGATGGAAACCATTATTCGGTTGACTTTCCTGCTGGCATTGCCGCAGGCAAATACAAGGTCGATTTATTTATACAAGCTGGTGGTGCGCCAACCGATGGTGATTGGTCGCCGACTGCCGGCTGGATGGATTGGGATGGCACAGCAGAGGTTACTAACACGGATATTGTCGCTGATATTGCGGCGTTGGTGGTTGAACAGCAACGGGTCAATCAGGTCGTGCCAGTTCCCGTCCCCGTCGAAACGAAGTCAAGGATATATCTATAATGGGTAATCATGCAATCATCGGATTCAACAGCGGCGTCTTGTCGCCCAAAATCGACACGCGGTTTGATGTCGAAAAATATCAGCGCGGCTGTCGCATCCTACAGAATATGATTGCCACCAAGTACGGGTCAGCCGAAAAGCGGTCGGGCATGAAACATATTTCCGCATCCTACCAAAGCAAAACGATTGCCCGAATGCTTGGATTTATCTATAGCGCGTCGGTGGCGTACAAAATTGAAATGGTCGATAGGGCGTTTCGGTTCTATTATTCCGATGCGGTTCTGGAAGATACAACAGGCGATGAAGTCGTGATTACCACGCCCTATGAAGAAGCTGATTTATTCCAGATACAGCACGCGCAAATCGGCGACGTGATGTGGCTGGTTCATCCAAGCCAAGCACAGCGAAAATTAAGCCGAACGGACCCCTATACGTTTGAACTGGAAGAAATTGATTTTAGAAAAGGGCCGTTTCTTTTACGCAACGATTTAGTGGATTTGGCAAACCCAAGCACCGCGACGCTACGGTGTACCGTCACCGAAGCGGGTCAGTACGGGTCATTGATATCGTCGAATGCGGTCTTTCAGCAGGGACACAAAGGCGCCCTATACAAACTGGTTCATCCAAGGGCCGATACGATTATTGAACAGTCAGGCGATGGGACCAGCGATGTCTTGTCAGGCAAGGGAACGTTTACGGCGGTTTCACGCGGGACATGGACGGGAACATTTTATGTGCAACGAAGCGAAAATAATGCGGATTGGGAAAATTTCAGGTCATACAAAGGAAACGATAACAGGAATATTATCGAATCGTGGACAGAGGAAGAAGATAATGTGGATTTCAGAATTACGACCGAAGCAGGAATGGACGCGGATTTTCGGTGTGATATTTCAATCAAGGACGGTCAGGATTACGGGATTGTGAAAGTCATCGGCGTTGGGGATTCTTTCAATTCGATTATTGAAGTCTATAAAGAACTGGTATCAACCGATGCAACGACGCGGTGGGCCGAAGGCGCTTGGTCAGGCGTTCGCGGATTTCCTTCCGCAATTACATTTTATGAAGACCGCTGTGTGTATGCAGGGGCCGCGACGGGCGCCGAAGGCGACGAAGCGCAAGAAGACGACTATCCAAGTTTAATAAATCTGACGTTCTAATATGCCAACTTACAATATAGATACATTACAGAAGTTACAGGACATAGCGCCGACGCATCTGGCCGATGATTGCGTTCTGTTGAACGATATCGATGCGTCTGGTACAGCCGCATGGAATCCGATTGCGGGCCAGCCCAACGAATACAACGGGTTTATTCCCATTGGGACACAAGCCGTCCCGTTTACGGGTTCGTTTGACGGGGGGGGTTTTACGATTAGTAATCTGTACGTCAGAAGCACCGACACAACAACGACTTACCCAAGCCTGTTAGGGTTTTGCCAGCCAAGTAATACGGCGTATGAATTCAAAGATGTATCTATTTTGGACGCAACCATCATTAGTGTCGGGGTATGTGCTGGCGGCATACTGGCGGGCTATATAGGGGGGTCTGACCCCGCCAATCGGAACGTGGTTTCAAATGTTGTCACCAGCGGAACGATAACATTCAACGTCATTGGAAACGGCGGCGGCGGG
>Ga0209434_1000703_pt1 | contig 15770 bp, 19 predicted proteins | sample ETNvirnome_2_300_FD_184068 | JGI IMG/M metagenome (GOLD analysis project Ga0209434, IMG submission 184068) | Marine viral communities from the Pacific Ocean - ETNP_2_300 (SPAdes) (version 2) | ecosystem: Environmental > Aquatic > Marine > Oceanic | place: Pacific Ocean | collected 2013-06-22
CATAAGCTCGATGCTGCTCTGACCAGAGACGGTCGTACCGATGTCAAGATCTTCATCGACAACGCCACACAAGAGCAGGCTCGTTTGATGTTCCTCAAGTTCTTCCCTGGAGAAGAAGAGGCCGCAAGCGACTTCGCAGTGTTGTTTGAAGATGGCGAAGAGAGTATGGCTTCGATTCAGGGGCACTTGATTCAGAACTGGAACATAGGTGCAGAGAAAGCTGTCAGCGAAGCAAAGTCCAAGTTCGAGGCCAACGGAACCATTCGGGATCTGATTCACGGGTTCGAGATCAAGAGTGCGCTCGAAGACAAGCGCAAGCTCGAAACAGTGGAAGGAGGGGCTGGCGATGAAGATGAAAACTGCGATGACGCCGTTCCATTCGAGCCGTTCCCACATGAACAAGCCATTACCAACTTGATGATTCGTGCGAAGTCTCGTATGCCTCCTGGGAACTTTGAAGACATCGCCACGGCGATGACACTTGATGAACAAGAGTTGCTCAGGAAGTTGCTTGATGAAGAGAGCGTTTGGTACGAAGATCGAGGCATCATCACAAAAGTCGTATGCGACGATGACTGACAAGAAGGCCAGACATCCAAACTTGATAGCCGGCCTCAGCGGAAGAGACTTTGGCAAAGCAATCGTGAATCTGCGGTTTGATACGATGGCCGACATCCTCGGATACCTCGTAGATGGTCTGCGAAGAATGGCCGCATCGGATGAAGAGAAGGGTATGTCCAAACTGCCGTTCGAGCTTCGCCAAGCAGCCAACCATCTCAAGTTTGCTGTCGACCATATCGACAACGCTTGGACCATCTCCAAGAGTCGTACGGTAACCGACGAAGACATCGACATGATTGAGCCATAGGGATCAAGTCTGTCAACTTGGTGAAGTAGCGTACTATGTAGCGCATGAAACCCCTTTATCCGTGCGTACATGAACACGATCTCACAAGAATTCAAAGAGGCATTGGAGGAATATCTTCGGAACAAGTTCGGGGACCTCATCGAAGGCGGTGGCTACAACTTCGATGAAATTGCTGATGCAACAGCGTCAATTTTGGACGACGAATTGTCGGCCGTAGAAGACCTGATTGCAGATACTTTGAGCAACGAGATTTCATCTAAGATGCTTGACGAAGGAGACGATTGATGGTAGCTGTGGAGGCTGAAACCTCAGGTGCCACCGAATGTCAAAGAAGACTCATGTAGCGGAGAAACTGTCCTTTAATCAGACAGTTACTCTTCTGAAGAACATCGATCCTGTTGAACACATCATTGTGATGATTGGGCCACCCGGCATTGCAAAATCGGCGTGTGCAAGAGCGTTTTGCGATGAGGTTGGGATACCACCAGAACGACAAGCGTCGTTGTCCATTGCTCTGAACGACACGGGCGACATCGTTGGGTTCCCATACAAGGTTCATGGAGAAGATGGCCACGATACTGGTCGCATGGGCTTCGCAGTCCCTCCGTGGTGGCTTGGGCAGTTCGACCCGAAAACAGGTGAGCGCAGGCCATTGGAAGACATCCACAAGCCATATGATGACGGGCTAGATTACTGCCTCGTGATTGATGAGGCCAACAGAGACGCAGATCCGCAGAAGCAGGCTGCGATGATCAACCTGTTCCTGGAGCGTAACATCCAGGGAAGGTGGCTGCCGAAGCGAACATACATCATCCTGTCGATCAACGAAGGCCCGGAGTATCTCGTCGAAGACTTCGATCCGGCAGTCAGGAACAGGGTCATGCCGATCTACTTCCGGCCGACAATCCCAGAATGGCTCACATGGTTCAAGGCCTCTGACCACAGCAATGTCTTCGTTTCCAGGTTCTTGAGCAAGGATGGGAAGCAGTTCTTCATTCCCACAGCTGAATACATCGGAGACAGGCAGTTCTGTTCTCCGAGGTCATTGGCCAAGTTGGGCTCCCTGCTCAACAGATTCGGCGTGGTTGACGAAAAGACACTGGTCAACACAGTCTTCTCGAACAACTCATTGTGGACCGTGTTGAAGGTCGCCATCAATGCGCTCATCGGCAACAGAGCAGGGAAGAAGATGATCGCCTTCCTGAACGCCGATGCCAAATCCAACAAGGGCAAGTACCTGGAGTCGCTTGGCCCGGAAACGCCGATGATCGAGAGCATGAAGAAGCTGTCTTCTGTGGAACTCAGGCGAACCATCAGCAAGATGTCGCCATTGAAGATCGCCGAACTCATGAATGCATTCATTGCATTCATGAACACCGAGCACTTCTCTGGTTGGGACGGCGACAGAGACAACACGCTTCTTGCTCAGAGCATCGTTCAGTTTGCTTCTGTCCCCAATGACAACAAGTTGAAGTTCATTGCAGAAGCCAAAGAGACTGAAACCACGAGCATCTTTGACTTGATCGAGAAGAACCTCGAAAGGAACAGATCCAAGAACATGACCCCAGAAGAGCGGGCTCGCATGGATTCAATGGCCAAGATTCTAAGCTGATGAGTGCCGTTAGCAAGAAATATGCCAAGTCTGCCGAAGAATTCGTGGACGATGCGCTTTGGTGGATCTCCGAGTTCTACCCGAGTCTGACAGGGATCATACAGACCATCTACACTCAAGAGGATGACACCATTCCAACGATGGGCGTCAAGCCTGCGCCGGATGGATGCACGTGGCTCCTCTACAATCCTGACTTCGTTGTCAGAGCAATGGATCTGTTCCACATCGTGCTTCCATCAACCAGAGAAGAGTCGTACGGCAGAACATACATCTGCAATGTGGTCAAGCACGAGATCTACCACATCTTGTTGGGACACTGGGATCAGATGGTGAACAACGAGTACGATGGTCGACTATGGAACCTTGCCACTGACACAATCATCAATGCGCAGGTTGAGTGGGGAGAAGGGCAGTTCACAAGCACCACCTTCAATCCCAAACAATTGAACCACGAGCCGTGGGTCAACTACAGGTGGCTGAAAGACAACCAGCCAATGTGGCAAGCATTAACTGTTCTTCCCGAAGGAGAGGAAGACTACTACTACTGCGCACTAGTCAGCCCTATGGCCACTTGGGGTGGGGTTCAGAAGACTGCGGCCGAAGCCGTGGCCAAGGTTGTACTGCCACATGTCGAGCGCGCGTTCGTTTTTGCATCTGATGCCCAGGTGTGTACGAACCGAAAGCCAACGCCGAGAACATTCACCGATCACCAAGCGATCGTGTCTATCACTGGGTCAATCACCAAGACTGTATTCGACCGTCACGGCATCTACGTATATGACGGCAAGTTCTTTCCGGAAGAGGTTGTTGAGCTTCTCAACAAAGCCCAGCCAATTTGGCTGGAGATCTTCAATTGGATGCAGACGGAAGTGATTGATCACGGTCTTCAACATAGACCTGAGTCCATTGATTGGTATCACTCTTACGAGGTTCTCTACAAGCTACTCAAGGAATTCCTGGAAGCACTTGGGATGCTTGGGAAGCAAGCTGTGTTGATTCCTGGAATGTCTTCCGGCGAAGGAATGCCGATGGAAGGAGACGGAGACGGCGAAGGAGAGGGAGAGGGGAAAGGGGGCACTAGCGAGGACGGCGATGGAGAGGATGGGGAAGAGGCTCTGGGAGCCCCTGGCAACGTCACCAAGGAAGCTGCCGTTGTTGCCATAGCCGACATAATGGGTGTCGATGAGGAATTCGTCAGAAGCTCCATGCAAGGCAAGGGCTGGTCGAACACGTTGACACAAGGAGAAGTTGAGATCGTCAATAAGATGATGATCAAAGACGAGGACAGATGGGCGACACTGTTCGACAAGAGTGTTGGTCGTTCTCGAAGATATCAGAAGACCAAGACGTTCTATCGACCAGACAGGCGATGGGGTGAGATTTGGCCCGGTACCAAGAAGAAGTGGTTCGGTGCCATCAACATCGCAGTTGACACTTCTGGATCTGTGCCGGGCACTGTCTTGGAGCGTTTCTTCAACCAACTGTTGGTTCAGCAGCGAAAGCACAGCGAGGTTCAATTGAACCTTGTGCTCTACCACTCAAGCGTGTATGATGTCATCGAAGATTGGAAGGCCGAAGACGGCATCCCAGAGATCAGAATCTCTGGTACCAACTTCAAGGTTGCTCTCGATGAACTTGCTAGACTCCACAAGGAGAACAACGGATTGAACATCATGTTCACCGATGGATACTGTACGGTCCCAAGAAGAGAACGCTACACCAACTCATTCAGAAACTGGCTCGCCTGGGTCATCTGGCCAGATGGAGACTCATCTGGTAAATGGGGCAGCCAAGGCATCATGCAGATGTAGGTCAAAATGACAAAGCAATTCCAAGCACAGTTCAGGGTCACTCATAGCGAAACAGGCCCAGCAACAAACTGGCTCCTCTATCCAAGCGGAAGAAATCCAATGGATAGGATGAAAGAAGAGCTTGACGAAGGGGATATGCTTTTGGTAGACTCCATTGAAGATCTCCTGATGCACATCCGAGAGGACACACACGAGCTTTGCGATTTCATCTTCCATCGGCCGAACCAATTCATGGTCGCCACAGACAGGAACAGGCTGTCATTCAAACTGGCCATGCCAATTGGAGATATGCCAGCGAGATGGAATCCACACATTGAAGTTCGCATGGTCGAGTTCGACCCTGACGAGAAGACAGAAACACTACAAGACAAAGTAGAAGCACTCAAGAAACACATTCAAGAAGGTATCTGAATATGACCCACATCCTAGACGGCAAGATTGGCCTCATCATCGATTTCGAGGCCGATGGGCTCAACCCACAACAGGCGCAGGCCTTCCAGGTTTCCATTCTCTTCGGCCAGTTCGGAGAAGGCAAGGCCTGGAGAGACAAGTCGTTCAGGATTGAGGGGCGTCCCATCACCGACCGATACAAGGCTGCGGCCACACCGGAAGAAGTCAACGACTTCCCTGAGAAGGACATCTGCGAAGCGCATGATGTCTTCACGAAGATTGCTGCACTGATCGAGAAGGCAGACATTGTTTGCACATGGTACCAAGGCTACCACCTTCATCTTCTGGCAACAGAGATGCGGCGTGCTGGTGTTGAACTGCCGCCTTTCTACACACTTGATGCGCAGCTTGTCTTCAAGGAGGCGTTCCGTTACGAGAGCGGTTTGAAGAAGAGCTTGGATTCGGCCGTTGATTGGTACGGTTCCAACATGAGCGACTTCGGTTCTCCTGGCTCACCGACCAGAAAGGTGTTCGCAACTCGCTGGGTAATCGACCGAATGATCGAAGACGACGCTGCCAATGGACCATTCGACTCGGCCGACATCAGCGAGTTGAATGCAACGCTGGCATTCACATCAGCCAGTGATCACGTTGGCTTCAAGACGTGGCTCAAGAAGAAGGGCAAGGATCCGGATAGCGTTGAATGGCGTCCATGGCCAGCAAGCCCAGACGAGAGTCACATCATTCCAACAGACACAGTCCCATTCAGTGACTATCCTGAGTTCGAACTCACGTTCGAGCAAGCGACAAATCCCGAAGTCAAGGGTGACGACAAACCGATCGATGTTCGCATGGATTCTGTCTACAGCTATCTGACGTCGGCAATGGTCACTCCAATCGGAGATCTCGATCCGTGGTCCAATGACGACAAGGAAGTCACCGCTGGCTTCGACGAGACTGATGGCAGCTTCCTTGTTGGCGTTGTCGCCAAGAAAGATGAGATCAGGGACTTCCTGAAGATCTTGTCCAATTGGCCAGTGTCGCTCAGGAACCAGCCGGAATCTCGATTCAAGGTTTGCGAAGTCCAGGATGACGGTGATGTGTCGGCCGTGAAACTGCTTCTGGTCGAAAAGACTTGACAAAGCATCCTGTGTGGGTATACTTAAACCCCACCAGGAGAAACACCATGGCCAAGCGAAAGAACAAAAAGAACAAGCCATCGAAAGGCCGCAACTGGCTGGCCATTCATGCGCATCTGCGTAGCGGCGCCGGAAATCATGGCGACAAGCGCAAGGAGCGCTCACGCAAAGCCTGTCGAGGTCGTGTACGCCACGACTAACACTACATCCAAGAGATCGGCATGATCGCAAAGGCGCCGCCCACAGCAATTCTCCCAGCCATAGTCTTCGGAGCCGTCATTGCGGTGTTCGTAATGCTCTCTGGCGGTTACTTCATCAAGGTGTTCGTCGGCGAAGACTTCTTCACGCAAGTCGATGAACAGGCAGCCGAACGCATCCTGGAGATCGAGGCCGATGCCAATCGGGTTCTCGGTGAGATGCAGGCAGAGTCGCACAGCATGGAGCGGCAGGCAGCGCTGGCAGCTGAGAACCTGGACCGTTGCATGAGTGAACTCGGCACCGCATATGAAGCACAGGAGCTTGAGGTAGAAGCGGCAATTCGCTTTCACCACACGCTCGCACAGTTCCAGGGAAGGACCATCGCATCAGAGCTAGCTCTCGCAACAGTCAATCGAGCCCAGGCTCCACAATGGATGGAATTCAACGGTCTGTCCTACTGCGTCGGTGACAGCTTCGAGCACAGTTGCTTCGAGAGTGCTCACGAGGCTTCCGGCGCATACCAGTCCTTCCTGATCAGCCCTGATACCACTCTCGATCCTCGGTTCGAAACGGCAGCACAATGAAGCAGAAGATTGGCCTCTTCGGAGGTAGTTTCAATCCTCCGCATTGCGGTCACGTGATGATTGCCCTGTGGGCTCTCATGACCGGCAAGTTCGACAAGCTCGTCGTTGTACCAACGTACACTCATGCTTTCGGCAAGGAGTTGCTTGACTTCGACCACCGTGTCGAAATGACAAAGGCAGCATTCGGCCATCTGAATGGGTTCGTCGAAGTGTCTCCTGTTGAGAGCGCAATCGGCCGCAGCATCACAGCTGACACTGTTGCATACCTCGTGGAAGCCTACGCTGCTCTGGGCATCGAAGCTGAGTACACGGTGCTCATCGGCTCTGACATCGTCGACACGCTTCCAAGATGGGAAGGCATCGACAAGCTCAGAGAGATTGCAGACTTCATGGTCCTGGACCGTTCTCTCTATGCAGGCGGAATCTCAAGCACACGCATTCGTGGCGCCTTGGTCACCAGAGATGAGACCTACCTTCGCCAAGCCATTCCAGGCAATGTCCTGAAGCTCATCCTGGAGAACGGCTGGTACGAAAAGAACGAGGCATAAACATGTGGAGCACGACGTACAGAGTCACCGTGAAGGTCGACAAGGGCGGCTCAGAAAAGATCTTGACATATTAGCACACGTGTGTAGCTTCTATTTGTCAGCGGAAAACCGCAACATCAGGAGTACAGCATGAGCAGCGAATACGCAGCATACGGACGCCAACTGGCCAGCGGGGCGTGGGCTGAGATCAATCCGACTCGCTGCCCCTGCCATGGTACCGGCGTCATGCTGTCGAACCTCGATTCATGGCACGAGTGTCCCATCCATCGTCAGGACGACCATCTCGGCAACCTTCGCCGAGCCTTCGCCACGTTCGGCGAAATGGCGATGGAGATCGCCGGCCTCAGCAAGTCCGACTTCCTCTACCGAGTGGAGGAAGGCGCCCAGCGGCAAATCGGATACGATGGAGCCAGCATGAGCATGCTTCGTGGCGCTCTCGAACCCGAAGTCTGGGTCAGCATCGCCGAGGAGGTTTCGAACCTCGCCATCTGCGCCGCAGAAGATGCCGCTGCTCACAAGGCCGGTTTCATGTCCGCAGCAGAGCAGCGATGGCACCAGGATGCCAGCCGCTGGGAGCGGCGACAGGCAGGGTTCTACGGTTGAAAGATCTTCTCAAGCAACTTTCTGCTTGACAACACACCCCCTTGTGTGTAGATTCATCCTCGAAGGCGGAGAAAGGGTCCCCGCCATGAAAGAAATCACAGCCCGAGAGTCAATCATGACGACCAACGCCGCCAACACTCGCACCGCCGCCGCCCTCTTCAACGCCTGTGAGAATGGCAACCTGAAGGGCCGCTTCTTCTCGCTCGTCCGCACCAACGCTGGTCAGCTTCGTGGCCGTGCCCCGAACAAGATTCGGGTCAACGACACCACCGTCCAGTACGTCGGCATCACCGGCTTCGATTACGCCGCACTCTGCGAGCGCAGCCGAGCCCAGCTGGCCGTCCTCGTCAGCGACCCCGACTTCGTCGACAGCCTCGTCACCCCGACCGTCGATCGCAACACGGTCCTCGAAGCCATCGCCGCCGTCGATGAGTCGCTCGCCAAGAGCGCCGCTGGCGTCAACGAGAGCACGAGCGCCGACGCCTACGAGCCGCTGGTTGTCGATGGAACGTCCATCCCCGGTTCGAAGGTCTACACTGGAACGACCGATGCGAAGGGCAACGACACGTCCGAGCGCAAGTCGAACGGCCGCCGCTCCACGGAAGTCGGCGACATCGTCCTCAACGTCCTGGTCGTCGGTTCCAAGGTTCTCGAAGAGGCCGAGCACACGCACTTCCCGAACAGCCGCCCCCTGACGGTTGCGAAGAAGGCCATCCGCCGCCTGCTGCCCATCGGCCGCTTCCGCACCTTCCCGCTCCGAGCGTCTGGCGAGGGAGCCACGTGGCGCCTGAGGATTGGCAACGAGGCCGTCCTGCACGCCAACGAGAACGGCGTCAACCTCGGCGACGTCAGCCTCGAAGACCTTGGCGTTTGCTAGTCCCTGACAGGCTTCTAGAACAGCCCTGACTTCGGTTGGGGCTGTCGTCGTTTTGGTGCCTACTTACTCCCGAGCATTCAACACATTGGGAATATATCAGCATGCCAGATACAAAGCACGTCGGACCAAATCAGATCGACGAGGTCTTGGGCCTAAAGTCAATCTTGAAAGAGGGTGGCTACAGCGAGCCGCTTCCAACACCAGAGGGAAAGAGCGTGGTCACAACAGAGATGATCAAAGCTGCCGTGGATGAGGCTGGGTGGCTCATAGATCGTTTGGACTTTTCCCAGATCCAATGGGTGGCGCCAGAGACGATGCCAATCAACGAGTTTGTGATGCTCGAAAGCACCTTCCGAGTGTTTCCACATGGAGAGTTCGGAAACAGGGAAAGTGAATATGTTTGGGGAACCGTTGGTGTTGGGCTACTTGCCTTGCCCGAACAAGCCAAGCATCAACAAGCCGTGACACGCATCTACGTGAAGATCTGAGGAGCCAACATTATGTCCGATACCATCCGCACCACAGAAGAAGAGATTCGACGCATCGTCAAGCAAGAAGTGCAGAAGAAGGCGAAGGCGAAGAAACCGAAGAAGCAAAACCAGATCGATGAGGTCATGGGTCTGAATGAGCAAGCCAAGCTCAGGCCACGAGAAGTGTGGCAGATGATGTATGACTATGTGCAAGACAGGTTTTATGGCGACATCGGAGTCAGAGTCCCCACGGTGAGATTTGAGGATGGCGAGTGGCGAGCAGACCTTGAGGGAATGTTTGCCGGTGAGCGTGCTGGAACCATCTCGATGACACAGCCTGGAGAATTCGAAGTGTCCCTTGGCGACAAGGACATCAAGTCAGATCCGTCAATTGGATCGGTCGGCGGAGTTGATTTCAGAGACGGGGACTTTACGGCCGAAGGGTTGGAAGAGCAAGACCAGCCGTGGGAACATGGCGGTGGCCCAACGCATGGTGGTGAGCCTGGACCTGCAAATCACTCCGAGCTTCTGTACCACGGTCTCGCAGACTTGTATGGCTGGCGCATCGACAAGAAGCCAGACGGAGAAATCTCTATCTCTCTGACCACAAGTGGTGGCAACAGACTCAGGAACAAGATCCCAAAAAACCAGTCTCTCGACCCTGAAGCGTCGTACATCCCAAGGGAAGTGAAGAGGCGATACGATGACTTCGTAGCAAGAAGCACAGGATAGGTTTCCAATGTCTAAGCCAACAAACGAAATCTACGAGCAACCCGATCCTCCAATGAGAGCCGGTGATGCACTGAAGACAGCCAGAAATCTACTCAAGGGAGAGCTTGCTGGGCTTCGTATCGCCAAGGTGACACAGGACATTGACGACGAAGATGATGTGTATTGGACCGGCAAGCTCTTTGATGACCAGGGCGAGTTCGTAGGAGATCTGACATTCTCAGACTGGTACCCAGAAGGCTACAACGTTCACTGGGCCAACGAATGCAAACTCCCAGTTGGAAACACAGTCAACGAGATGTTCGGCCTGAACGAACATCTCCAGACCATGATTCGAGAAGGAGTCGAGGAAGCTCTGATCATGAATACGATCAAGGCTGCGCTCGACCGCTACATCGAAGAGCTTGCTGCGTCAGAAACCATGTACACAGCCGACACGCTGAGCAAGATGGGCCGACAAGAAGTCGACAAGATGCTGAAGAACAACGGCATGCATCTCAGCGATGAGGCCATTGAAGAACTCGGCAACTACTTCTACTCTCAGATGAGAGCATCCGGAAACTTCGCAGATTTGAGCACACTGCAATCTCCGTTCGGATGGCGGGTGTTGCCTATGTCGAGAGGATGAAACGCCACAGGGCGCCTCTCAGGACGCCTCGTTGGCAATTTAGAGTTGCTTGAGTCTAGAACTGTACCATGATCTTACCGCCGACACGTCCGACATACACCGGATCACCGTCGACACCAACCCAGTTCGGAACCGTCTCTTTGACGACTCGTTCAACTGTGGCTACTGGAACATCATCAAGAACCTGGATCAAGCCTTGGTGCGCATAAGCATCTTCAACGTCTAGACCGAGATCTTCAAGCGCTTCTGCTGCCTTGTCTGCCGCTTCTTCATAGTTCATCGAATCATTGAACCACGCATCAGTCGAGGAAACTTCATTGTCCTCGTCCATTCCATCTTCGTACTGAGCGTAGTCGTGCTCGACATCAGCCCAGTATTCTCCTTCCGCACCAGCCTCGAATTCAAGGCCGTACGAACGGAAGTCCTCTTCAAGTTGTGGCATTCTCTCGCCACTGAACATACCAACGTAGACCGGGCTTGCTTCGCCCATGTCTGCAACTTCGTTGGCAATGTTTCCGCCAAAGCCCAATGCAATCAAGGCTTTGAATGCATCGAACTTGTCTGCGAAACCAGTAATTTGCACTGCGTATCTCTCTTCCGGATTCCATGTCTGTACGGCCGAGTTCTGCTCAGGCAATGCATCCATGTTGCCCCAGCCCTGGTCTTGTGCTGCGGCCGGATCTCCGTGGGTGTATCCGGTCGTTCTTCCGGGACCATCTCGAAGCTCTTCTTCTCGTGAGACGTGTGCTCTGCGATCTCCGAGGCCCTTCGAGTAGTTCCATGCATCCACGTCGCCTTCGTCCATGTCGAAGTCGAACATCAGATCATCATCGTAGTCATCGGCGTAGTCACCGCCGTAGTCGTCATCATCGCTTCCGCTAGTGCCGCTTCCATGTGGGCGCTTTACGTCCTTCTCTGGCATGTACTCCGGCGTCTCTGCTCCAAGTTCGAATGCTTGAGAGATGGCGCTGTCCAGATCATCGAGAGCATAGCCCATTTCTGTCGACTCAGGGGCAGGCGCATCAAAGTCTGTTGCGAACTGTGGCTCGTATGGTTCGTCAGCTAGACCAGGAACCTGAAACTCTGGTTCGTAATCGTACGGGTCATCGTAGAATGTTGGAGGCTCTTCTCTGACATCCGGAAGCCGTGGAACGGTTGGAATTTCTGCTGGCGCAGGCACATCTGTGACAGTCACAGCAAAGACATCCGAATGCGGATCGATGACCACGAGATCATCATCAAGACCGTCATCCTTTCTTGCGCCTTCATAGTCATAGCCGCCGCCAACTGTTTGTGATGGGCCAATCGGATCAGGTGGAGAAAGAGGGTTGCCACAGATTGGGCATGCACAGCCGCACTCGTGAAGGTCACGGGCTGCATTTCTTGCTTCCTCTTCAATGATTCGCTGAAGCTCTTGAGCGGTGAGAGTGGCCATCAGGCAGTCTCCTCTTCGGTGCACTCACTCATGTCGTCGCCACATTCGTTGCATTCGTCGAAACCACTCTGTGCTCTCTTTGCAAACTGAAGCTGTCCCATGAACTCTTTCTCGTCATCTGTCAAGCCTGGGCCGCCTTCTTCCTTCGTCTTCTTATGAAGCTTGGCAATCTCATCATCGATACGACCGGCCGGGATGTCATCGTCTTCTGGAATGCCCAGTCGGCGATGAAGTGCCCCTGGCTCCTTGACAGCCTTTTGAATCCACTTTCCATCTTCTGCGATGAGGCTTGTGATCTCTTGCCGAACAAGTTCTCCCAGACCTTCAAGGACAGCTTGTCGTTCAATCTTGGCCTTCTCCTCTCGGTAGATTTCTGCAATGAGGGCTTGCAAAGCGTCCTTTGACATCTTCATGGTTGAGCGCTCCTGGAAATTCGAATGTCTTGACTCACGGGTAAGTATGCTTTCCGGACTCAACTCTGATCCTAAGTCTTGTTTGTTATGTCCAGACTTTGACACACGTTTCCGTATACGGTCGACCACATAGCAGTTGACCGGAGAGTTTACGCCCAAACGATTGAGTACAGGCTTCCCAGATGATGCATGATGATCTGCCGCCCTATATGCGCCAGTGCGCTTGTTTGACTGCAATGCTCTGGTGATGGTTCGGTCGGAACCACGTGGCACCATCAGGATGAGATAGCGGCAAATTCCAACCTTGCCTCGAAGGTAGCTGTCGATCGTTACAGTGTTGCCATTCTCGTCTGTAAACTGACCGCCGAGTCTGATGCCCTGCGGAGTTCTATCGTATTGTAGGTCTATGAGTCTCATTGTCCAAACTCTTCCGGATTTGACATCCTGAACTCTTCAACCGCATCCAGGAGCTTGTCTAGTTCTTCCGATTCGGCTCGTGGGGTGCCGGCCATATCTGTGGCATAATACACACCACTGTGCAAAATCACACGCCATCCTGTTGTACCGGAGTCACTGCTGACATCGATGATCACATACTTGTCAGGTTCGCCAGCAAGTTCTACACCAAGCATCTTCCCAGCATCTTTGCGCAGGTTGCTTACGGTGATTGCTGTTGCCGCATCTACCTGTTCAACAATGCATCGGAGAATGTGCTCTACGAACTCGTCCATCTAGCCGGTCTTCAATCAAAAGGAGCCGTCAGTAGATAGACCTCATCGTATCCATTGTCGCTCAAGAATCTGTAGACAACATCACCTCTAACTGCATATCCGATATGCGGCGATCTCCTGTCTCTGGCCATGACGATTCCCAATAGGCTGCCTTCGTACAGAATAGCGCTTCCAGATTGCCCCGATTCAGATGTGATATTGTGGGCGAAGAAGTAGTCAGACCAGATGCCAGCGAAGAACCCTTCGTTCCTGAATGTGACAAAGCGTTCCCTTGGCTCGCCTTCTCGCTCTCCATCCTCTCCCTGGAATCTGCCATACGGATTGCCATAGTTCTCAATCCTGGCGTAGTCTGGGATCGTATTTGGATCGACCAGCTGAGTAAGGGCTTCACCTCCCCAGTCTCCAATCGCAACAATCAAGCACAGATCTGCATCTACATCAACTACGAGCGGAAGAGCTTCGAACTCTTGACCTCTTGAGTTGTATGCAAATATTGGCGTGGCCAATGGACTAATGAAGTCTGTGCAGAAATGCGCAGCAGTTACAATACTGATACCAGCAGTTGTTCGAAGCGTCTCTTCGCTTGCAACAATATGTTGCGAAATAACAACGCCGCCTGCTGACGACATTATCTCATAGCCCTTGGTCAACATTATCTCCATTGTGAGAAATGCCACCCAATCATCAGGAGATGCGGGAACAGCCGTGTACCCCACCCCCTCTTCTTCAATCCCCTGTCTGCCACCACACGAGCCGCAACTCGCAAGTAGCGCAGATGCAAAGAGAAATGAAACTAGGAGACGAGTCCATCTGTTCACATTCCTATTCTCCACGTATCAAACCAAGTCCTAAATAACTAGGTTCGGAAACGTGTTGCAGCGAATCAGGTATCCAGACCGAGAGCCATATCGATAGCCCTGTCCACATCGGCTCCAGGAAGAGCCGGCGCAGATTTCAGAAGCATTTCGGTCTCTTCCGTGTTCTTGATCATATGCGCAACAAGCTGTGCCCCACGCTGGCTCAAAGTGACATCAAGAAAGCCAGATGCAACCAAGGCTCCAAGGATATCATCCGGATACTGGTCGATCTTACCCAAGGGAAGTGGCTCTCCGTCTGCCGTCATTTTGTGAACTGTCCAGATATCGAACAGTGCGCTGAAGACTGCTGCGTCGTCCATGTCAGTAACCTCTCTTGGTCTTCTTGGCTTTCTTGATTGCCCTGTCGATGAAGTCATCGCCTAGTCTGGAGACGTATTCAGTGGCTCTGCCATCAGCAATTCTGAAGTGATCCTTGAGCCTGTACTCGATCCATGATCGAACAGCCTCACGTGCTGCGTCAACATCGTCTCCAGACATTATCTTCCACCCTTCGGATGCAGCCATTCTTCTTGTCGTCTGCGGACGATGCCATCGCTTGATAGACGGCGTTGGTTCTGCTCGCTCAACAACAGGTAGCGCGCCTGTGTCTGCCAGAGGATCGATACCCGGCTCCGTCTCCGAGAACCCATGTTCCGCCGAGCTTGCTGGTAGTTGCGAATCGTCAACGGTTGCGCTGTTCTTGACAAACCACAAGGCCCAGTTGATCTCCGCCTTGGTGAAGCTCTTGCCAAGATCTGTGTAGATGTCTTCGACATTGCCGCCAAACCCAAGCCTTTGCCTGATTGCTCGAACAAGACCAGTGAAACGCTGAGAATCAGATGGGACACTAAGATCGAACGACTCAGGCAAGAGATCGAGTAGATTGCTTCGAATGGCTCTTTTGATGTCGATAGTCTCGCTCATCAAATGCCACAGGTAGATTCCTAAGTCATCCATCGTGATGTCATTCATCTTGTATTGCATGGCCTGATATTCAAACATCGTGCCCTTCGGCCCTGCTGGAGTATCTAGAACCAGGAAGCGCAGCGGACCGTCGTCGGCCGGTGTTTCAAACCACACATGCCCAGGGACAACGTGAGCAGGCCTCCATGTGCCATTTTCACTGGCCATGTGTGCTTCCTGTACAAGTTCATCTGGCAAAAGTGGCAAGCCGTTCATTCCATGTGATCTCCGAAGACTCGGTCTGCGTACTCCTTGCCGTATTCCTTCTCGTAGTAGTCACGGTCCATCCAAGTCGTGTACTCTTCCATCGTCAATCCTGCCTTCGGTGTGCCGACAGGGCGATGTCCGTAGACCTGAACGATTGCGTCGAAGTCCTCTTCTGTTGCGCCACCTTCTGCCAGTGCGTTGAACGCCTGGAGAAGTCTGATGTGGCTGAGGTCTTCTGTGATGTTCATTGGCTCAGGGAACACCATGTACATCGAGCCGAAAGCGCTGCTCTCAGGAACGTCGAGTGCCATGTTCTCATTGGCCAATGCAATGAAGCCAGCGTGCTCAAGGTCTTGGACGAGACCGTCTGCATGCTCCTTCGTCATGTTCGTTGCGACCGGAACTTCGCCGCCCATCAACAGAGTGCGAACTCCATCAACAGATGCGTTGTTGGTCAGGCCGCCCTTCTCAAGTCCTTCGACAAGACGATTGACATCGTAGGCGATCTGGACGTTGCTGACAGAGACGCTGTAGCTCTCGTATCCATCGAATTCACGATCCCTGTATGCATCTCGCTCTCTGTCTCCTCTTTCCGCACCTTGGTCACGTTCCCTGGCCAAGAAGTCTTCGCTGTCATCAAGAGTGCCATCGTCACCGACGAACTGCATGAACTCTTCCTCTCGAATATTCTGAGGGTCTGATTGCAT
>Ga0209434_1000704_pt1 | contig 15748 bp, 10 predicted proteins | sample ETNvirnome_2_300_FD_184068 | JGI IMG/M metagenome (GOLD analysis project Ga0209434, IMG submission 184068) | Marine viral communities from the Pacific Ocean - ETNP_2_300 (SPAdes) (version 2) | ecosystem: Environmental > Aquatic > Marine > Oceanic | place: Pacific Ocean | collected 2013-06-22
ATGGTGGCGGTCGTGTTGCCAAGGGCATCGTTGATGGTGTTCTAATTACTGAGGAAAAAGCTGAGGAAGGTGCATATAACCTTAACAACGCCTACTCGTCTCCGACGGGTTCCGGGGTGATTACAATTGCATACATTACATCAAGTGTGTATAGTTCTTCCGCCGGCGATGTTCCGAAGCTTTGTCAGTTCGATCCTGAGCTTGAGTCTCAGTCTGGTACAGCAACTGTTGCCGTTGGTCGCATACTTATGAGCGGCCTTACCGACTTCGACGTAGTTGAGGGTGTTCGTAACCTAAATGCAATTGTGCTTTCGAGTTCATCCGGCTATGGTGGTATGGGCAAGATGGCCTCGTCAGAATCCTCGGCGGTAGCGCGGTATGGTGTTCAGCTTAAGCGTCTTACGCGCTTTACTGGCTCAGCATCTACTCACGCTATTGTTGTTATCGCATCGTATGATGGTGCCGCAAGTGCTCTGCAGTTGAAGGAGCTTCTGACCGGTTCAACACACGCAGCGGGCGGCGGTGGTACCGCGTACCCAGGCGAGGGTGGAGCAAACATAATTTCGGGATCCTGGCCCATTGTTGACGACTTCGTCACTGGTGGTGCTATTGGTTCCGTAGTCGGTGACGACCCGTGGGGCTTGGAGAATAACGAGAAGATCCCCGAGATCGACATCAAGGTCGATTCCGTGGCTGTGACCGCTATCACCAAGAAGCTGAAGGCTAAGTGGACACCGGAGTTGGGTCAAGACCTCAACGCCTACCACAACCTTGATGCTGAGGTTGAGCTTACCAGTATTCTCTCTGAGCAGATTGCTCTTGAGATCGACCGTGAGATCCTTGAGGACCTCATTAAGGGTTCGAAAGCTGGTACGCAGTATTGGTCCCGTTCGCCGGGTCTGTTCGTGAACCGTACAACTGGTGCCGAAATTGGCGCTAGCTCTGCTGCTCCGGACTTCACCGGTACAGTCAGTGAGTGGTATGAGACTCTTGTCGAGACCATTAACGATGTATCAGCCACGATCCACCGCAAGACTCTGCGTGGTGGCGCTAACTTCGTCGTCTGCGGACCTGAAGTTGCCAACATTCTTGAGTTCACCGCTGGTTTCCGTGCTTCCGTCACTGCTGACGACGAGCGTGGTTCCATTGGTGCGGTTAAGGTCGGTTCTCTAACCAAGAAGTTCGATATATACGTTGATCCGTATTTCTATCGTAACCTCATCTTGGTTGGTCGACGTGGATCCTCTTTCCTTGAAAGCGGATATGTATACGCACCTTATGTGCCGCTACAGACCACACCTACTATCTTTGGACCGGATGATTTCGTGCCCCGTAAGGGAGTCATGACTCGTTATGCGAAGAAGATGGTTCGTCCCGATATGTATGGCCTAGTTGTTGTACGAGGTATGATCGGTGAGGCTGGAGCTACTTCCTAATAGATAAACATTTGTTACATATTAGGTAAAAAGCACGGCTAAACGTGATACGGAAGACCCTCACCTTGAAAAAGGTGGGGGTTTTCTTTATGTGGAAAACTATTTATGTGTGAGGCAGGAGTACATCTTTTGTCTCACCTAAATTATAAACACATAAATGGAGGGTTTTAAATATGGGATCAAAAAGAATGGGCCTCGCGAGATTCGAGGCACTAATAGAGAATTTAAAGAGAGATCTAGCATTGGGTGCAGGCACTAAAATTAATGGTGGACCCGATTTGTATAACGACGGGATACCCTGTACACAGTATGGGCTAATGGAGCAGTGGAATACTAATTTTGGTGGATTGCTCGCTGGGCAAGATCCAGCCACATCAGCCGCAAATTTATTGACACCGGGTACAACTGCGTTCAACCTGTCTAGGGCAGTAGAGGCAATCGCCGGCGCAAGCGGTGTGCCTTCGGCCGCTAATGCAGCCACTGTTTTTGGTGGTACGGGAGTGTTGGGAGTCGATGTTGCAATTGGAACAACCGGGTCTCCCGGTGTGACGCCAACAGTGACTCAAAGAATTTCCAGATTAACTGGAGGTGTAAGCGGTACAGTGGTTATGTCAGCGGGCGCTGATATGACGGGTGCTGGTGATGAAACTTTGATTTTATTCACTGGTAACACATTTGCCTCATCTGGTGTTCTTAAATTAACTCTGGCAGCCGACAATGAGTTACAGGCTGCGTCATTTGAAATGTGGGTAACTGCTGAGGGAACAAACGTTCTTACGCGTGTTACAGCTGCTAGTGACGATGACCAGATAATTGTTTTAACTGATACTGGCGATTGCACTATATTAGCAGGATCTTTTATCTACCTGCATGCTGACGACGCATCAGATGATATGCAATGCAAAGGTGTTATTAGAACCAGTGGTGGAACTATCGCAGTAACGTTCGCTAACTAAGATTAGTAACTAATATTAGTAACCGAGTCTTTATGAGTGATATCTCAAGTCCCCTTCTTCGGAAGGGGGCTTTTCTTTTGGAGACCAAAGTCCAAAAATGTCGATTTGCCAAATTTTTTTCGCTTACAATTTCTGAGATTTTCGTTTTCAACATTTTAAAACTACTTATTTACAAGGAGAAACACTATGAACCCTCGTAGAAGATTAATGTGGAGAATGAAGGCGCGCGCCGCCAATGAAGCAGTTATAGTTGCTACAACTGTTGAGGACACAACCCCAATATTAGAAGAAGTAGCACAAAAGGTTGTGGAAGAGATTGCTGTCGAAACCGCAGCACCTGTTACATCTAAGAAAACTACCAAGAAAAGAAGCACACGAAAAACAGCCACCACTAAGAAAAAATAACAAATTTATTGGTTATTTAAAACGAAGCTCAACATATGGTTGAGCTTTGTATTTATGAAACTATTTATTTAGTAGGAGGGCCCACGTGTGCCAAGAAATCTTGACCCCATATCTACCCAGAGTGCGGTAATACTGACCTCTACAGGGAGCTTGCTTTTCTCTGGAAGCGGTGGTGTGGCAGCCTCCCTACCTTTTGAGAATTATACAGGCTCGTCAGAATTTTTAAGTGGCGCCAGTTCTCAAGTCGCATACGTCTATAAAAAACTCGGTGGCGATGTTGTAGATATTGAGCTTACACCATCGAATGTATATTCTGCCTATCAAGAAGCTGTGTTGGAGTATTCATACATTATTAATCTCCACCAGGGCAAGAATGTCCTGTCAAGCGTCTTAGGCGCCTCAACAGGAACATTTGATCACAAGGGAGACCTTCTTACAGGCCCAACGAGTGCCAGTTTGTCGTATCCGCGCTTCCAGGCCAGTTATAGCAAGAAGCTTGGTGACACAATGATGGCCATGCAAGGCCTAGGCGGCACTATTCCGCAATATTCAGCATCGTTTAAGCCTAAAACAAATCAACAAGATTATGATTTGCAACAAATCATTGAAACAGCCTCTTCGACCGGATTAGATGATTCAGGAAAGGCCGTATCATTTTCAGGAAAAGTTGATAACAAAAGAGTTATAGTAACAAAGGTGTTTTATATCACCCCCAGGGCAGTCTGGAGATTTTATGGTTATTATGGAGGTATTGGGGCGGTAGGCAACATGTCCACATACGGTCAGTTTGCAGATGACTCAACTTTTGAGCTTGTCCCGACTTGGCAAAACAAATTACAGTCGATAATGTATGAGGACTCGATTTATACAAGGACATCAAACTTCTCTTATGAGATTATAGATAACAAGCTGCGCCTTTACCCCGATCCGGGATATTGGGATTTTTCTGATGTTGACCGGATGTGGGTAAGATTTCATATTGATGATCGCAACCCTTGGGAAGAAAATCCCGGCTATGTAGACGGCACACAGGGCATAAATAATTTAAATACAGTACCTTTTGACAATGTTCCATACGCAAACATAAACTCAATGGGTAAACAGTGGATTCGAAAATATGCGCTGGCGCTGTGTAAGGAAATGTTGGCTCAAATTCGAGGCAAATTCACCCAAATCCCGATTCCCGGCGAAAGTGTAACTTTAAACCACTCCGAATTGCTAGCACAAGCAAAAGAAGAGCAAACCACCCTTAAAGATAAGCTTATGGAGATGCTCAAGGAGGTTGAATATAAGGAGTTGGTCAAATATGATTCAGAAACAGCTGAGGCCACAGCAACTGTATTTAAGGCATCGCCATTACCGATTTTTGTAGGATAATAAGAAATGTCTAATGAATGGAGCAAGCCACCAACCCCACCACCGCCGCTATTTTTTGGTAAGAAAGAACGAGACCTTGTAAAGCAAGTCAACGATGAACTTATTGAAAAAGTCATCGGGCAGCAGATTCTTTACTATCCCATAGACATGGAAACAACAGATTTTCATGATATGTACGGCGAAGCTATAGAAAAAACATATCTACCGCCTGTTAGGGTTTTTGCGCTGGTTGAATTTACAGAGTTAGCAACGGAGTACATGGCCGGCGCCGGAATTGACAAGACTTGGGAGATTAATGTGCATTTTCATAAAAGAAGACTTGAAGAAGATCAGGACATGTATGTTCGCGAAGGAGATTTTGTTTTGTATGGAGATTATTATTACGAGATAGTTAAATTGAGCGAAGATACAAAACTTTTTGGTCAAGTTCATCACGGCTTTGAGATCTCCGCGAGATGCAGACGAGCAAGAAGGGGACTATTCGATGCTACCTAGTAATTTTGATTTTGCGATGCTTCCGAAAGGGACAACCGAGACAACACTCAAAGAAATAGGAATGTTGGCCTCCGACATAGAAAATATTGATTATTCTATAACTTCTTGGTTGAAAGAAAATTTAAGGCTACGGTCCAACACAAATGAAGGATTTACAGAGGTGCCAATTTTATGGCAGACCCCCGAGCGCGCCTATCAAATTAAAAACGATGTGAATCTTCGTGATGACGGCGGCGCGCTTAGGATGCCGCTTTTGAGCATCGAAAGGACCGGCATTTCTAAAGACCCAACAAAAAAAGGTGCATACCAGGCACAGCTATATTCAAACAAAAAAGACGGCCGCACAGGAAGAATGGTTGTGGCTAGACGAATAGTTTCTGATAAAACCAGAAATTATGCGGTGGCCGAAGGAATAAAGCAACCCCTTGTTTCAAATAAACCCTATACTCCATCTCCGCCCGGTAGAATTAATACAAAAGTGGTTATCCAATATCTTTCAATTCCGATACCAATATATGTTAACGTCGAATATAAAATAACAATTAAAAGCGAATATCAGCAACAAATGAACGAGTTGTTAACGCCATTTATAGTACGCCCCGGCCAAATTAATTCTTTTGTTTTGAGACGCAACGGGCACATGTATGAGGTTTTTATTAATGAAAGCTTTGAACATAATAACAATGTAAATGATTTAGGCGAGGATACACGCCTGTTTACAACAGAATTTACAATTAGAGTGTTGGGGTATTTAATAGGAGAAGGCCCGAACGATGACCGACAGCTTGTAAGAATTGAAGAAAGTGTGGTTACTACAACTTTTCCCAGAGAATCGGCCGCCTCCGACCCAGCCTCCAATCCAGACCTTCTAATTGAAAGCTAATATTGGTGTGTTTCTTGTTAAAAAAAAACACTTCCGGAAACATTTGGTCATTTGTTGATATAGTTCCGGATTTTTAGAGACTTTTGAATTCCGAAATACTATTTAAAGATGATCATAGCGATAATTTGGTCTATAAAATAAACAAGACCACGCCAAACATAAGGAACCAAAAAAATGCCAGTTAGTAGTTTTACATTTGTATCTCCCGGAGTTCAAGTTAATGAAATAGACGAATCTGCGAGAGCGAAAGCAGCAGAGGTCATAGGACCCGTAATTGTTGGGCGTGCTACCAAAGGCACCGCGCTGGAACCCATTAAAGTAAGGTCTACGGCTGAATTTGTTGCTAAGTTTGGTGATACAGTTCCTGGCGGCAATGGCAGCGACGTTTATCGCGACGGTAACGACTCAGGGTCCCCGATGTATGGAACATATGCGGCCAAAGCATTCCTGCACTCTGGTATTGGACCGGTCACTTATATTCGCCTTCTTGGAGTACAAGACGCATCGGCCACTTCCGGATATGCTGGTTGGACAACCGATAGTCTATTAGACGGCCTTCCCACCACCGCCTCACCGAACGGCGGCGCATTCGGTCTTTGGGTGGCCCCTTCTGCATCTTTCGACGCCGCAGGACATACTTCGTTTACTGGCTCGAACAGCTTTCGGCTAGGCGCCCTCATTTATGTCGATAAGGGATCCGTTCAACTCACGGGAGCACCATTTTCAACAGCATCGGCCGCGGACACGGTTACTGCTGCCAAGACTATAATTAGATCAGACTCCGGCGGCAAGTTTACGCTCGTTATTAGCGGTGCCACCACAGGCAAGTCACACACACATGTGGTTGGTTTTAATGATAATGATGAGTCATTCATTAGAAAGCGGCTCAACACCAATCCCCAATTAAGAGCCGGCGGAGACTTTTTCGCTAGTTCAACTGAAAGAGACTATTGGCTCGGCGAAACATTCGAACAGGAAATGAGAGATGCTAGTCTTACCACAGGCAATCTTGTTGGCTTCATCGGCGGTATTCAGCTAAGCGGCAACGCCACCACCAGCCCAGCAAACATGTCCCAGCAACAGATGCGCAATGCTGTGGCCGGCTGGTTTATCTCCCAAGACACAGGAGAAGCTAGTTCCTTTGTCCCCGGCGATACACAAAAACTATTCCGACTACATGGCCGCAGCCAGGGTGAGTGGATGAATAGAAACGTTAAGGTTTCAATTGAACAAATTAGGCCCGCCATGAACGCATCCACAGAATACGGAACATTTTCTATTGTCCTTAGAAATATCGCCGACACAGACAATAACAAGAGAGCTATCGAAAGGTTTGATAACCTTAATCTTAATCCTGCCTCTCCTAATTATATTTCGCGTAGAATGGGTGATACTTATAAAAATTGGGTCGACCGCGGAGAAGAAGCGTCCGACGGTAGCACGGCCAACGTCGCTTTCATGGAGGAGATCGGAACCTATCCGCCTGTATCTCAGTATGTTTATGTAGAAGTTGACTCGTCCGTCACGGCCAAGACTACTCCGACGGCAATACCGTTCGGTTATCACGGGCCGCCAAAGTGGTCCGATTTCACCATTTCCGGGTCAACGGACAATACGACCGGGAGCGCTGGTCTGGCCGGCCAGTTCCTCATTGTTGACAGTACTTTGCCAGACGGTGGTGCGACTCTCACAGTTGCTACACCACTCTCGTGTTCTGCTAACACTGCCGCCAATGTCTCCGCATTTACGGCCTCAATTAAGTGGCCATCAGTAAGACTTCGCCTATCGGCTTCCGATGGTGGGCTTTCTGATCCAACGGATGCATACTGGGGTTACCAGACTACGCGCACAAACACAAGCACTCTCTATGATCAAAGCTCTCATGATCCACATAGACTACTCTATAGTGGCTTCGTCGCCGATCCAGTAGGGAGCACAATTTCTGGTGTTGATAGTTCTGGTTACATATTTACTCTAGACTATGTTGTTAATGCTGCAGCGAATACCAGCGGCAGCCAATATTTCTATCTATCTGGCACCAGAGAAAATGGGACGAGCTATTCTTCCACTGGTTCCAATACCTACAAGACCACTATTGATGTAGGAATAAACCAATTCACCGCACCTTTCTGGGGCGGCTGTGATGGGCTCGATATTCGTGTACCGGATCCGATGTATAATAATGGAATCCCCGCGGCACCGACTCTTCTGAATAGCTCCATCTATTATTCGTGGGATCGGGCCATTGCTATGACGGCGGATGCTGAACAACTAGATATGAATCTAATGGTTGCTCCGGGACTAACAAACACAACGTTGAACACCAAGATGATGGACCAGTGCAGAACCCGCGGCGATACCACATGCATAGTTGATCTTGCAAGCGTCTATATTCCTCCTCACGAGCAGTATAAATCCAACAAGGCTCAGCGCGTAGGAACAAGCATTAGTACATTTACGGGAGATAATTCACACTTCGTTAATACTACTCAAAATTCTTATGCATGTACGTATTATCCTTGGGTTCAGACTCGGGATGCCAACACAGGGCAGCTTATATGGATTCCGCCTTCCGTGGCCATGCTAGGTGTCTTTGCAAGCTCTGAGAAATCCTCACAGCTTTGGTTTGCCCCCGCTGGTTTCAATCGAGGAGGCCTCAGCCAGGGCGCCGCCGGAATTCCCGTAATAAACGTGAGCCAAAAGCTAACATCCAAGGCCAGAGATGATCTTTACACTGTCAACATTAACCCAATCGCTTCCTTCCCTTCAAGTGGAATTGTGGTGTTTGGACAGAAGACATTGCAGAACAACGACAACGCGCCCAGCGCCTTGGATAGAATTAATGTTAGACGGCTTTCAAACTATATAAAGAAGTCTGTTGCGATCCTTGCCGAAAGAGTTTTGTTTGAACAGAATGTTCCAGCTACGTGGAACGCCTTCCAGGCACTTGTAGAGCCGTTCTTGTCAAATATTATGACTCGGTATGGTATTACATCTTACGACATGTCATTGATGGAAGACGCAGAGAAGTCTGCAGAAGAATTGCAGGATACGAATACGATGTACGCCAAGATTGCATTCGCACCCGCTCGCTCAATCGAGTTTATTGTGATTGACTTCGTAATTACTAAGACAGGCGTAGGTTTTGCCGACTAAAAAAAAACTAACAACTATTTAAAATAGAGAACACTTAACAGGAGTACACAAATAATGGCATTTTGGTCAGATAGTTTCGCGGTGGCCACCCCTCCCGCAGACCCTAAGAGAAAATTTAGGTTTAAGGTTTCAATCACGGGAATAAGCAGCACCACCGACGACATGATAATATTTTATGCAAAAACAACAGCAAAGCCTTCTTTCACTATTAATGCAGCAGAACACAAATATCTGAACCACACATTTTATTACCCTGGTTCAATTACTTGGAACGAGGTTGCCATGACGTTTGTCGACCCCGGGGATGAAAAATACGATGCAACGTCAAATTTCTCTGCCCTTATTCAGAAAGGTGGATACCATCCTCCCCTCAACGCTGGTGACATGGCTACCATGTCGAAAGGTACGGCCGTAGGTGCGATACAAAGCGTGATAATCGAACAGATTAATGCCGCTGGCGCCACCACTGAGAAGTGGGCCCTTCACAATGCGTTTATCTCAGATCTTAAGTACGGTGATCTGGCATACGGAGAAGATGACTTGACAGAGCTGTCGGTTACCTTTAGGTACGACTGGGCCCAGGTCAGCGGCCTTGAGGCTGCAACTGTTCCCAATGAGACCGGTACGTCCTTCTTCGCGGCCGGCGGTGCCTAACAAATATAACAATTTAAAATAGAGGTGTATATTGTCAAGAAATAAACGTCGCGTTGGAGCGAAGCAGGCCGATTCAAATCCGGCCCCCCAACACGTAATGCAAAACAACGATGAAAGCGGAGTATCGCTGTCATTTGTGGTACCCACGGAGTTTGTAGACCTTCCGTCAGAAGGAAAGTACTACACAGAAGGCCACCCACTACACGGGAAAGACTGTATCGAGCTTAAGCAAATGACCGCCCGAGAAGAGGATATTCTAACCTCCAGAACCCTCCTTAAGAAAGGGGTTGCTTTAGATAGAGTTATTGAAAACATCATAGTAGATAAAACAATTGACCCTGATTCATTATTTATTGGAGACAGAAATGCAATTATTATTGCAACAAGAGTATCTGGATATGGGAATGAATATACCACAAATGTAACATGTCCAAGCTGCGCCGAAACAAGCCGCTATACGTTTAACTTAAACGAAGCAAGTGTTTATAGAGGTGAAGACGCAGAGAAACTTCAATTAATAGACCACGAAGACGGAACCTTTACGACAAAGCTACCTAAAACAAACTTAGATATTCGTTTTAGGCTTCTCATAGGTACCGATGAAAAGGGCATCGCCGCTGCATCTGAGCGCGCCCGTAAAAGAAAGGGTCCCGAACAAAATGTAACAAACCAGTTGGCCAATATGCTTATTTCGGTTAACGATGACGATAGTGCAGAGGCAAGAAATTATGTCATTAATAACCTTCCGTCAATGGATTCTCGACATTTGCGAATGGCTTATAAGCTAGCGGCCCCAAATATAGATCTAACACAACATTTCGAGTGCCAAGAATGCCAATATTCGCAGGACATGGAGGTACCGCTGGGAGCGGAGTTTTTTTGGCCTGACCGGTGAGTATATGGAGAACATCTATGAGCAGTTCTTCTTTTTAAAATATTCTGGTGGGTGGTCATTCACAGAGGCCTATAATTTACCTGTTGGTCTTAGAACGTGGTTTACTAAAAGGCTTGTAGAACAAATAGAAAAAGAAAATGCCGCGATGGAAGAGGCCTCAAAGGGCTCTGGCGGCGGCAGTCGAACCCAGACGCTTAGCGCGCACAATCAGCCGCCCCCACCGCAAACATATTCAAAGAAGTATGGACAAGACTAGTTCTTGTCTTTTTTTTTATAAAACTATTTACTTGAGAAAGAGGGCACTAAATTGGCCAAACCCACCAAAGAAGAACTAGAATATATTAATAAGCTGGAAAAGGAAGGTCTCTCCACCGCGGAGGCGTACAATAAACTTTTAGAAGAGCGCCACACGGTCGTGAAGAAATCTACAAAGGAGCTTCAAGACCAACTTGCAACATATATGACACTGGGCGACTCCACGGACGCGCAAATCTTGCAAGCTCAGGCCCTACAGCAACTCGAAAAACAACGTGTAAAAGACTTAGAAAAACTAGTTGCCCAGGGCGGCGAAGCTGGGAAACAAGCATTAGAAGACCTTAAAGTTGCTAAGAAGCGCGTAGAAGAGGCAGAAAATCTTGAGAAGAGACTGACCAATTCTACTAAAGCCATTAAAGATGGTATTGAAGCTGCCAAGGGCCTCGGTGATGCCATGGGCGGCGTCTTGGGGGCATACGGAAAACATAGCGTCCTCAATGCAGGGAACATGTGGAAAGTTGTTAAGGCTTTCCGCGGCGGCACCGCCGGCGCAATTGAATTTGCTAAAAGTTTAGCTGTCGGCCTTCTTAGTTCTTTCATTAATTCACTGATTCAGGTGGCTATTCAGGTAGATGAGGCAGAATCCAGCTTCAAGCGCGCCGCAGGCGGCAGCGATAAGATGGCCAAAGCCGTTACTTCCAATTGGAAAGCCACCCGTATATATGGTGTTGAGCTTAAAGAAATGGGCGCCGCCATGCAAGCATTAAAGAGCACATATACTGACTTTACCATGCTCAATGAAAGCGCACAAAAATCGGTTGCAAAAACGGGCGCATTGTTGGCAGAAGTTGGCATTAAAAACGAAGACTTCGCAAGACAAATGCAAACCGGAACAAAGGCCTTTGGATTAACAGCCGAATCAGCCGCTGCAGCCTCCCGAGACATTGCAGACTTTGCCAATGTAATTGGTGTTGTTCCTGCGGAACTGGGCGCCCAATTTGCCGATATGGGCGGAGATCTTGCCAAGATGGGTGATCAAGGTGTGAGAGCGTTTAAGGATCTGGCTATAGTTTCCAAGACGACCGGTCTGGAAATGAAAAAACTTCTCGCAATCACAGACAAGTTTGACACATTTGAAGGCGCCGCCACTCAAGCCGGTAAACTAAATGCCGCACTGGGCGGAAACTTCGTCAACGCAATGGACCTTATGATGGCCACAGATCCGGCCGAGCGCTTTGGCATGATTCGAGACTCTATCCTAGACACAGGCCTTACATTTGATAATATGTCGTATTACCAGAGAAAGTTCTATACAGATGCTCTCGGTTTAGGTGATGTGAGTGACTTAGCGGGGGTGCTTTCTGGCGATATGAGTCAGCTAGAAGGTACCACACGAAAATCTTCAGCCGAATACGCAAAGCTTGCCAAGCGCACAAAAGACATTCAAAGCATGACCGAACAATTTAAAACACTCATGGCAGACCTCATTCCAGTTATGTCGGATGTGGTTAAGGAGCTTCAAGCTTGGACTAAGGAAGTTGCGGGAAACCCAAAAAAGATGAAAGCGATCAAGGATGGCCTGCTGTGGTTCGCAAATGCCCTGGTGACAGTTGGAAAAGGCATTGTCTCCGCCACAGAGTACTGGTATTTGTTTGTGCTTGCTTGGGGTACCTTCAAAGCCACCCAATGGATTAGCTCACTGAGCGCCATCGCTTCAAGCTTTGGATTAATCGGGCCCGCGGGCACCGCCGCTGCCGTCGGAGTCACTGAGGTCGAAGTCGCCGCGACCGGCGCTGCGCCGGCAGCAGGTGGTCTGTCTACTGCCATCACTACGGTCGGCCAAGCCGCCAAGTCTAGTGCGGCCGGCCTTTTAGCACTGGGAGGCATGGTGTTGATGATCGGCGCAGGTATTGGCCTTGCTGCCTTGGGCGCTGCACAGCTTGTCAAGGCGTTTATGGGCCTAGGCGATGCTGCTCCATGGGCAGCTGCCGGGCTGATTGGGTTTACCGTGGCTTTCGGCGTGATGATGTTTGCCCTAATATCGCTAGTAGCTGGACCGCAAGCAGCAGTAACGGCCGCAGCGGTAGGAGTGCTGTTAGCCGTCGGCGCCGCAGCAATAATGATCGGCGCCGGCGTAGCCATCGCTGCCCTGGGCATCGGCGAGATGGCAAAGGGCCTGGCAGTAATGTTTGGCGCCATGGATGTGGAGAAGATGGGGGCGTTTACTCTGTTTGTATTCACCCTGGGAATGCTAGCAATCCCATTAGCAATAGCTGCCGCATCTCTTGTTGTCCTTACTGTCGCTATGTTTGGGCTGTCATTTGCTTTGCTTGGAGTTGGTTTAGCTATTGCAATCCTTGCAGCCCTGGGGATAGACAAAATAGTGAAGGGCTTTGCAGCAATGTTTGAGGCCATAGAAATAGAAAAGATGATAGGTTTTGCGGTCTTCATTGGCACTTTGGCGATTCTCTCTCCCCTTCTCGCACTCGCGGCAGCATCTCTTGTTGTCCTTGCCGGCGCTATGTTCGGGCTGTCAATCGCGATGAAGCTTGCCCCAGATAAAGAACTTGAGAACTACTCAATATTCTTTAGCGCCCTCGCTAACTTTGATATCACCCAGTTGTCTGCAATTGCACTAGGTATAGGAAAAATTAATGATGAAATAGAGAAATTGCCAGCAAAGAAAGCAATGGCACTGACAGCCACCATGGAGGCCGCCACAATGCAAAGCGTTGTCGGTGGCTTGGCAGCAACAGCAGGTGCTGTCACGAAAGCTGTGGCTGGCATATTCGGCGGAGACAAAGAAAAAGAGAAGACTGTACAAGTTAAGGTTGATGTTGGTGATGTTCTTCTCGACGGCGCCGTAGTTGGCAAGTTTGTTAAAAAAGAAATGGGCACAGTGGCCCGTGATGCCATGTTGGCAACAGGATAAAGGAGGAAATAAAAAATGTCAGATGGACCCCCCGAAGGATATTTTAATGTACACAAAAACGTAGAATTAAGAGAACAACATGGTCGCGATAAATTCGTTTCCCCCACGGATCCTCTTGCGTCCATCCACAAAATGGTCGTTTCCTTTGAACATCAAACATCCGGCCAAAGCGTGTTTTTTAAAGCGTTTATTGCTTCTTTGAATGAAACATATAGTTGTGACTGGGCTGAAGAAACGATTTATGGTAGAAATGACCCAACCCGGCTATTTAAGAGCACGTCACGAAAAATTTCAATGGGCTTAAAAGTGCCAGCCGAGACATTTGGAGAAGCATATGATAATCTTGGGCGCGTGTCGCGACTTGAACAATTTCTATACCCAAATTATACAGCGGTTGGTAGCGGACACACTGTTTCTCAAGGGCCTTATATTAGAATGAAGGTTATGAATCTCATAGCGAGGGCAGGAAGCGAGACAAAAGGTGACCGCAGCGGCGTAGCTTCAAGCACAGGTTATAGTTCTTATATGTCAAGTGCCGACCCGAAAGAAGGTCTTCTCGGCGCCATCACTAGCCTTACGGTTGACCACAATCTTGAAACGTTAGAGGTGACGACATTTGCAAAAGATAAAAACACAGTTTTGCCTGGTATGATAAAACTTAATGTAGACTTCTCGGTTATTCATGAAAAGATGTTAGGATGGAATCAAGATGGTGACAAATTTAGTTTTCATGACGGCGTTTTTCCTTACGGCGTTACTCTTATGAGTGATGACGATGCTGAGAAAGCTTTGAAAGCCCTCAGAAAAGAGGTCACCGAAGCCCAGAAAGCCGGCACAGATGAGGAAGTCGCGCTCTCCAAAACAGAACAGCAGAGGATGGATGCAACCGCCAGATACTCAAAGTCGATGCCTGGGAGTGTAAACAGACTTAAAAGTGATTTGAAATATATGGCCAAACTGAACGAAAAGCTCAAAGCAGCTGGCGTTGCCCCCGGCGATCTCGAAAACGCTCCGTGGAGTGGCGCCCTGACTGCAGAAGAATTGGCAGATTATGCATATTTACGAAGCGCAGTAGGCGGCGTCATTGGCGCCGATGCATATGCCGTGGAGGGGCCGCTGGAGGCTGCTGCAACCCTTCTAGAAGACTTCTATGAATCATAGAATTATAGGAAAAGGAGAATAAAATGGCATCAGATGGTCCGAAAATCGGATATTTTAACGTACACAAATATGCTGAACCCAGAGAAGCTCACGGCCGGACAAAATTTGTTTCTCCGACAGACGCAATTGCAATCAACCATGACATGGTTATCTCATTTAGGCACGAACCGTCAGGCTATAGCGTGTTTTTTAAAGCGTTTGTCACCTCCTTTAATGAATCTTTTACCAGCGAATGGCTTGAAGAGGTGGTTTACGGAAGAACCGACCCAATTCAATTATTTAAGAGCACAACACGAAGAATATCTCTTGGCCTAAAAATACCAGCAGAAACGTTTGGAGAGGCATACGACAACCTCGGACGCGTAGCACAACTTGCACAGTTTTTATATCCGGTTTACTCACAGGCATCCGCTAAAGATTCAGACAAAGGCTGGATCCCTTCTCAGGGCCCGCTTATTAGACTCAAAGTCATGAATCTTGCAGCAAAACCTCGCGAAGCAGACGATAGGCCGACCACCTATGCATCTTATAGTTCAAGAACCGATCCGGCACTTGGTCTCCTCGGGGCCATTACCAGTCTTTCGATCAATCACAATCTTGAAACGCCAGACGTGACGATGTTTGCAAAAGATGGAAACACAGTTTTGCCGGGTTTGATAGAACTTAGCATAGACTTTGCGGCTCTTCATGAGGTAGACAATGAAGAGAAACCATTCTTAGGGTGGAGTGATGAAGCTGTTTCTAAATTTAACGATGAAACTTTTCCATATGGTGTCACTCTTATGAGTGATAGTGAAGCTAAAGCTACCGCGACAAAACACAAACAAGAAATAGCCGCATCAAGAAGGCCCACCGAAGGAGTACCGGACGCGAATGAACAACAACGCCTTGCTGCTCTTAAGAGATATGCAACTTTGGGCGGAAAAGCACGCATGAAGAAGGATCTGATTTGGCTGAACAAAATGTCCGCGAAGGATGAGAGCACTCTTTCAGCCCAACAAAAAGCCAACATGGCACACTTAAGTGAAACCCTGCAAGGCGCCGGGTTCCACGAAGGTCAGCTCGAGGGCGGCTTCAACATGACTACCGCTAAAGGTAGAAGACAGGCCAGACAATACGCCGCCAGCATCCATGAAAAGATGT
>Ga0209434_1000705_pt1 | contig 15747 bp, 36 predicted proteins | sample ETNvirnome_2_300_FD_184068 | JGI IMG/M metagenome (GOLD analysis project Ga0209434, IMG submission 184068) | Marine viral communities from the Pacific Ocean - ETNP_2_300 (SPAdes) (version 2) | ecosystem: Environmental > Aquatic > Marine > Oceanic | place: Pacific Ocean | collected 2013-06-22
CGCCCACTTTAAATGTTTTTAAAAGATGAGCATCAAATAAATTTTCTTGTTCGCCATTCATTATCTTGCTAAAGATTTAATATAAGTATATAAGCATTTAGTTGAGGTTGAATAATAATTGTCTTCATCAATATAGATCCCTAATCTTTTCGCTAAATCTTTTCCTTTTTTCCATGCATCAATTTCTTCTGTCATCACATCCACTTTGTATTTTTCAGATCTTTCAAGAGTGCGATTGCTATTATAATTGGCCAATTTCGCTGAAGAAGGATATTTGGCGCTATAGAGAACATCGTTATTTTGTAATATTAAATGCCCACATTCATGTAAAAGAGAGTATAATTGTTTTTCTCGCCCTTGTCGAGTGCTAATTGTAATCATTCTATCATCAGGCCGAAATTCATCATGGACACAATAATCAAATTCTATATCGTAACCTTTTTTATGTGTCCAGTTGATTAGTGCATCGATTCCTCTTTCAACTCTTTTTTTCTTAAAATCCTTTCGTGTTTTTGACAAGCTCCACCTCCATTATTGTCGATAACATCATTATGCCATGTTTCAATGGGTAAGTCAAGGAAGAAATAGGAAATATTTTATTAATATTAAGATATTAATATGTGGGAAAAGTAAGACTAGCGGTTACAGCATATGCTCGTTGACGGTGCCCTGGCTTATCATAAAGTTCATCCTCGGGTCGATTTGCGTCTTCGTCTGCTCTGCCCCTTAGATTGATTGCACTAAATGGCCCACCGAGCATATATGGAACTACGCCGACATTTGAGCCTGAAATACCACCAGGAACATCATATTGACCAAGACTACTACTCAAAGAAGTAATAATATACTTGGTATTGTTTGTCATAGTTTTTTTATTATGTGCCATAGCTTCTTTAAATAAATAGTGTTTTATGTTATTATAAACTTGTGCAACCTCTAAAACTAATAAAATATTCAGATCCAAAACTCAAAAAACCTTGTACTCTTGTTAGACGACAATCAAATTGGGATGAAATAAGGCAATTAATAAAACTTATGTATAAAACAATGCATGTTTATCGAGGCTTTGGCTTATCTGCCCCTCAAGTTGGTGTTTCATTAAGAATTATTGTTGTCGATGATCAAGGTGGCAATAAATATGCCATGATCAACCCGGAAATTGTATCATTTGATGAAAAAATAGACCAAGAGGAAACTTGTATAAGCTATCCTGGGGTCACTGGATACACTAAAAGGTACAATAAAATCGTTGTTTCTTACCTAGATCTCGATGCAAAACAGCAAAAAATACAGGTGAAAGGACATATTTCAGCCCTAATTCAGCATGAAATTGACCATTTAGATGGAATTTCTTACACAAATCGTATGTCAAAGCTGCATTCTGACAAAATTAATAAGAAAATGAAGAAAAAATACGGGTTTTAGGTTACTTTACATTACGAAAAGCACAATGAATACCTCTAAAAGCTTTACGATCAATCTTTAGTTGGATTCCGCGCTTATCTAAGAAGCTATAATCAATGATTGCATCTCCACAACGCTCAATTATTTTGGCAGCATCAGCTTTGGTGCTATAAACCCACACAAAACCTTCTTTTTTATCTGCATTTGCGTCAATAATGTGAGATTCACCCTCGGGACCACCACCTTTGCCCTTAAAATGCTTTTTTATTTCATTTAAAGTGGGTTTCTTGGTTAATAGTTGTCCCCAAGTGTCTTTTTTGTTATCTTTTTTAGTATCAGTCATGTTTTTTACTCCTAAAACTTATCTAATAGAATATCTAGTGATTTTGCAGTTGCCAAAGCATCCCCAAAAGCCGTATGACGGTCTTCTTCAGCGATTTTAACACCCGCAGACTCGAATAAAACGTCCGCAGATGCCCGAAATCCCTTAATTTTGCCGGAAATCATTAAGAATTGCAGGATTGAACAGCTATCTAGCGCTCGACCACGGAAGTCTAGGTGCATATCCTGTTCAGCGAGCCTGTAAAGCCGCTCAATGAACCCTAAGTCGAAGGCTACGTTATGACCCACGAGCTGAATTGGACGCCTGTCAGGGCCAAACCGGGCGTTTAACGCGCTCTTAATAGTGCGGACTGCCTCAATAGGGGTTAATCCTTCGTCTTCGATGGTTTTTAGGTCGATTTTATTAATCTTTAGTGCCTTTTCTTCAACATTCATCACAGGTTCTTTGATATAGAAGTCAAAAAGCTTACTTATTTCACCTCTTGGTTGCCAAATAACCCCTGCTATGCTCAAAATGCTATTTTTTTTGCAACTCAAGCCCCCGGTTTCTGTATCTACCACCAAAAAGGTGTTTTTCATTGTCATATCCCTATGATAACACACTATTTTGGTCCTGTCAATTGTTTTTTTTGCTTAAAAAATGCTCAACTATTTACTATTAGAGGGAAAATGAAAAGATTAATCATCTCTGACTTGCATTTAGGGAGTTTCCATGCCAAAGAGCAACAATTATTAACCTTTTTAACTAACAATAACGACTTTGATGAGCTAATTCTGGCCGGTGACATCATAGATTTCTTAATAATACCCACTTTTACCGAACAAACAGCCAAATTGTTTGATTTCGTAAGCAATTTCACTGGAAAAGTGATTTATATCGTTGGAAATCACGATATTCCGTTCAAATCTTGCATTGGAAGTGAACTTTTCGACATAAAATTCGTAGATGCATGGGAATTTGAGGAAAATAACAAAAAATTCAGGATAGAACACGGTGATAGATACGAAACAGGCATTATTCACCGTAAAGCACTGATAAAAATCATTATGGTTATCCAAGATATGATTGGAAGACTGTTTGAATGGAACCTTTCAGCTTGGTGGCAGCATTTATTCGAGAATAAGCGCAAAGCAAAGCGAATTTGGGACATTTTGCAGTGGAATGATGATGCAGACGTGTTTATTATGGGCCATAATCACGAACCAGAGGTATTAATATGGGTAAATGAAGAAGAAGAAATTAAAACTTACGTTAATTCGGGTGATTGGACCACACATTGTACTTATGTGACTGTAATTGATGGTGTAACGAGATTAAAGAAGTTCAAATAAAAAGATTTAAGTTTCTCCTTTTTGCAAATCGGATACTTTCATTAATCCCTTATATATTAGATACCCGGCAATCGCTCCCAAACCTGCTGCGCCGGTCCCCAAGCCAATTGCCTTTAATATTCCAAGGGCTGCGGGTGCTAAACTCTTTGACAGAACTCCACCCCAAAAAGCCGTTTGCATCGCTGGTGCGGCGGTGGCTGCACCGAGGACACCGCCCGCCATAGCAGATTGACCTCCAACATTTCCTGGACCCTCAGACCCATATTCATTCATTTGAGACATTGCCTGTTCCAATGCTTCTTGAAATTCTGGGTCTTTGTCTAGGGCTTTGAAGGCAAGATCTCCCACGGGTGTTCCAATCATGTCTTTGCCGGTTTCTATAGCTTTATTGGTTGTTTGATCTGTGTCTTCATACAAAGCAGTATCAAGTTCTTCCTTAATAATCTGCTGTAATCTTGATTTTGTTAGTTTCATTCATAAACTCCTGCAACAATAAATAGTTTGTTTAATAACAAAAGGATTGGATAAAAAAAGGGGGCATAAAGCCCCCCAAAAAATCTTATTTTTTAATTATAACTATAGCGAAACGCCTAAGCCAAGACCCAAAACATGAGTATGACTAGTTGAATCACCCATAGCAGTATCAAGCAAGTAATATGCTCGTACAGCGAAAGTGTCATTAAGACCCTTTGTGACACCAACAGATGCACGGTTGCCAGTTAGACCTGATTCGTCAACAAAAACTTCATCAGTAATCCAAGGCGTAAGACCTGCGACCGTTGCACTAGCAGTCAATTCCGTTCGACCACGCAAAGTGTCCCAATCACGCAATTCTAGTCGAGTTGTGCTATCCAAATTCAAGTCACCACTCAACAAGTTCAATCCTACACCAACATATGGTCGATGTTCGCCTGCGCTTGTATTTCTATATCCACCAAGAGCAGAAACAACACCTAGATTATAAGCTACGCCAATATCAGTGTGTTGGCGAGCCAAAGAAGGATCGGTAGCATCAGCAAAACGCAGTTCTTCTTCCACAGTAAGCGAAAGTTTATCGGTTAAGGCACCGGAAACATCCAAAGTGGTCCAAACTGCTGAGTCAGCAGCCATAGCAGAGCTAGCGATAAAAAGTATTCCAATCGCCAAGCCAGAGAGAAGACTAATCTTCCCCAGTTTTTTCATATTAATTTTGTTCATTTAAATTCTCCTTTTAGAACAAGAAGGCCAACATTAGGCCAGCAGTTGCAATCAATGTTGCAAGACTGAAATAATCAGTCATTTGTAGTTTTTTAGACATTATGTCTCCTTTTTATTGCTTGCGCGAACGCAAATAGAAAAATGCTCCAACTAGTCCAACGACTACCAAAGCGCCAATCATTTCTACACTCATATTTTTACCTCCCTTTTAAAATGCTGCTCACAGAGGGGCTTGAACCCCCACGCTGAATATTAGCAAAAGATTTTAAGTCTTCCGTGTCTACCATTTCCACCATGCGAGCTTCTTTACAATGTTCTTTTCTACAAGGACTATTACATTGACTAAAGCATTTACCAAATTCATAAGAATAGTTTATAGAATTTTTACAAATAATAGAGCACTCCTTAGCACATTGAAAAAAATCTTCATTACAAGTAAATCTTGATCGTTTGTCACATTGAAAAATATTAAAAAATATAGCAGCCACAATAATATATCTCAACTAACTTCTCCTTGGGCCTTGAGGGATTCGAACCCCCGACCAATTGGTTATGAGCCAACTGCGCTCACCGCTGCGCCAAAGGCCCGTCCTTTCATTCGTGTATAACATTATACCGAAAAATATATCAAATGTCAAGGGAATTTAAAACATTAAGATTTCACGAGCTTTTTTAGCTTCATATCCATTTTCTGTTTTCTTTCTGCGACCAGCAGTATAAGTCACATCAATATAAATCATTTTGTTATTTCCTAATCTTTCTTCCCAAAAGTTATCTCCAATATCACGATTAGAAAATAAAACATGGGCTCCTCTTGATTTAGAATCATTAAAATATTTTAGAACAGATTCTTGTAACCTGTCATCAAAATCTACGCCATATTGCGTAAAAGATCCACGATAAGGTGGATCAAGAAAGACATAACTATCTTTACTTACAAACTCCAAAGTATCTTTAAAGTCTCTGGAAGTTAAAGTACAATTTTGTAAAGCTTTGTTCCAAGAAAGAACATCCTCTTTATTATAAATATTTTTAAACTTCCCAGTTTTTTCATTTAATCCCTGATTTAAAAGACCACATGGAGTATTAAATCTTCCAATGGCTTTTTTAATCTTTTCGGGTGGTTCTGTTTTCTTTGACCAGTTTTTTGTTTGCCAAATACCATTGAATCCGGTTTTCATTAAAAAATATAAGTTGGAAGCTTCTTCCATTGGAGTCCATTTTTCATAATCAAGTTGATATTCATTTCTTTTCATAAAGTAAAAATGACGTTTACTTGGATATTTATCGTAAAGAACTTTCCAGTCAACAATGTTGTGTTCTTTATGCTTCTTTTCGAGTTCTTTGTGGACTTCACCTTTTGGTAAAGATAAATATTCTTTACAAAGACCATCAAGTATTTTCATAAATTCATCAGGGTTTTCTTTAATAGCAAAATAGACACCCATGATGTGCTCATTTAAATCATTCAAATAAAACTGAGCGTTCGGATTTTGATTATATGCCCAGATGAACATCGCACCTCCACCCATAAACGGTTCAGAATATCTTTCAAACTTTGTTGGTAAATGGTTAATATAACTTTTCAAAAGTTTATTTTTGCCACCCGCCCAAATAAAAAGTGGTTTCATCTTAAAAGATTCTCAATTTTAGTGGCAACGTTTTCAATATTTGAAAAGTTATTATCCATAATAGCATATTGATGACCTTCAAACATAAGATTAATTTCATCTTGATATTTGGGAATCTGAAATGTTTTACCAGAAAAAACAAAAAACATTGTATCATCGACAGTATTTGGCTCAAGCTCTTTAATTTTATTTCTTATACCTTCGGAGAGAAATTTTCCTGCTCTTTCATGAGCATTTCCACTGCCAGCATCACCAGTTTTCTTTTCAATATAAATTTGTTTTCCATTTTTATTATTAATAATAAGAGCATCAGGAATGACACCTTTATTTTTGGAATAAATTTTTAAATAAGGCTTCTTAACAATAGTGTATGAATCTGGCAACAACTTTTGTAAGGCTTGAGAGAAAACTTCTTCACCTCTATCGCCTGTTTTGCGAGCTTCGGCTTGCCAGTTATCTCGTTTTGATAAATAATGTTTACTCACTGTAATCTCCTTATTGTATGCTCAGTTTATCACGAGCAAACAAAGAAGTCAAGATAAAAACATTTATTTAGAATTGATCTTCTTCAGTTGAGTTTTTAAGTGCTAGAGTAGAAGAATCGCCACCATTTATAACTTGAGAAACCTTATCAAAATATCCGGTTCCTACTTCATGTTGGTGTTTTGTTGCAGTAAAACCCTGCTTTGCTGCTTTGAACTCTTTTTGCTGAAAACTAGAATATGCGGCCATACCCTCAGTTTCATATTTTTTAGATAACTCAAACATACTGTAGTTTAATGTATGAAAACCTGCGAGGGTTATAAACTGATACCTATATCCCATTTCATTAAGTAACTCGCGAAACTTCTTTATTGTATCATCATCTAAATTCTTTTTCCAATTGAAAGATGGTGAACAGTTATAAGCCAAAAGTTTACCAGGATATTTTTGATGAATCGCTTTAGCAAATGTTTTAGCTTCTTCTAAATCTGGAGTTGAAGTTTCGAACCAAATTAAATCAGCATAAGGACAATAAGACAAACCACGAGAAACCGCCATATCCAATCCACCAGTAATCTTATAAAAACCTTCAGCAGTTCTTTCACCAGTCATAAATTTATGATCACGTTCATCAATGTCGGATGTCATAAGTTTTGCGCTCCCGGCATCAGTGCGAGCAATAATAACAGTATCAACTGCACAAACATCAGCAGCCAACCGAGCCGCCGTTAATGTTTTAATAAATTGAGAAGTGGGAACAAGAACTTTTCCACCCATATGACCGCATTTCTTTTCAGAAGCCAACTGGTCTTCATAATGAACACAAGCAGCTCCAGCCTCAATCATTGCTCTCATTAGTTCATAAGCATTTAAAGAACCGCCAAAACCGGCTTCAGCGTCGGCAATGATTGGAACAAACCAATCAATATCTTTTTTATTTTCAGAACAATCAATTTGATCTGCTCTTTGCAAAGATTTATTGATCTTTTTTACAACTTCTGGAACAGAGTTTGCTGGGTAAAGACTCTGATCGGGATACATACTGCCAGCAACATTTGCATCAGCAGCGACTTGCCATCCAGAAACATATACCGCTTCCAATCCCGCCCTTACTTGCTGAACAGCTTGATTGCCTGTTAAGGCACCCAAAGCAGCCACGGGTTTATTGGATTGTAATCGTTTCCAGAATTTTCTTGCTCCGTGATTAGCCAGTGTATATTCTATCGGTAATGTTCCTCTTAGTGAGAGAACATCATTCCAGTTATAGGGACGTTTAATCCCTTCCCATCTATTAATCATTTAATTTTTCCTTGTAAATTAAGATAATGCATCATAGCATTTAGGTGTTAAGAAGTCAATGAGTTTTTTAGACGTACAAAACTCAATAAAGATTTTTTTCGTTTCTTCATATTTGTTACTGTTTTTGAATTCATCGAGTTCTTCATTAAGTATTTCAAAAAAATATTTTTTTGTCACTTGTTTACCATTATTAAGCCAAACTTTATATTTAATCCATTGCCAAATTTGTGTTCTTGAAATTTCAGCAGTTGCGGCGTCTTCCATAAGATTATTAATTGGCACACAACCATTTCCATTTAGCCAAGAATTTAAATATTGAAAACCTATTCTAATATTATTTCTTAATCCTTTTTCGGTACATGTACCTTTTGGGACACATAATAAATCATTTTTAGATATTGTCCAATTAAGATAAACTTTTTTATTAATTTGATTTGGGGTTTTCATGTGTTCATCAAAAACTTTTTTAGCAACAGAAACCAAGCCAGGATGTGCAACCCAAGTTCCATCGTGACCATCTGTAACTTCCCTAAGCTTATCTTCTCTGACTTTTCTTAGTGCTATTTCATTTTGATCAGTATTATTTTTAATAGGAATTTGTGCTGCCATTCCACCGATTGCATGAGCACCCCGTTGATGACAAGTTTGCACTAAAAGTTGTGTATATGAGCGCAAAAAATGCTGATTCATTCCAACTTGATCGCGATCTGGCAAAATAGCTGTTCGATCATTTTGTAATGTTTTAATAAAACTAAAAATATAATCCCACCGACCACAGTTTAAGCCAGCAGAATGTGATCGAAGTTCATAAAGAATTTCATTCATTTGAAAAGCTGCTGGTAAAGTTTCAATTAATACAGTTGCTCTAATAGTTCCTAACGGAAGATCAAATGCTTTTTCTGAAAAGGTGAAAATATCATCCCACAATCGAGCTTCTTTATAATGTTCAATTTTTGGCAAATAAAAGTAAGGACGACTCCCATTTTTTAAAAGTTTTTTATAGTTATGAAAGAAGTATAAACCAAAATCAAAGAGGCTTGCAGGAATATAACCAGATGAAACATTATAGTTTTTCTCAACAAGATGAAGACCCCTGGGTCTTACAAAGAGAGTCGCAGTTTGATCTTTCAAACTATAATGTTTATTCGTTTTGGGGTCTGTGTATTTTATGTCTTTTCGTACCGCGTCACGAAGATTAATTTGTCCTTGAATACAGTTTTCAAATGTAGGACAGTTTGAATCTTCAAAATCAGCCATGTAAACATTTGCACCAGAGTTTAGTGCATTAATGATCATTTTTCTAACAGGAGGCCCGGTGATTTCAACTCGACGATCAGAGATTTCTTTAGGAGCGTCTAAAATTTTCCAATCATTATCACGTATATTTTTTGTTTCGTATAAGAAGTTTGGGGTAAAGTTTTTGCGTTTTTCTCGTTCGTTTAAAAGGTTTTTTATTTTATTTGAAAATGTGTCTGAGAGTGTGTTTAAAAAAAGTTTTGCTTCATGCGATAATATGTCTGGGTTCACTGTGTTTCCTTCAAGTTATTTGATAATAGAATAACTCAATAGCATGTTTGTAGCAGAGAGTTTTTTTATTACTCCATTTTGTCCATTTAGAAGAACAATAAAGTTGTCCTATATTACCACACATCTCGCAAGTTTTATAACTTATTTTTTCAGTAAAATTTACAATATGCTGAACAACTTCGTCGCCACCATAATAATCAACAGAAAGACATCCATATCTTATATCTATAGAGTCAAAAATTACGGGAACTAAGCTTGACGTTCCTAAGTTTGTGTCTTGATAAATCTTTATCGCAGCAAGCATTTCTTCAATTATTTGATATAATCCTGTATTGCATTTAATGATATCCTTTTCAGGCAAAAGCTCACTAAACTTATTATATAATTTAGAAAATTTATTATTACCCATATTCTTAAATATAAGGCAAAAAAAAAGGACGCTGCCAAAAATGACAGCGCCCTAAGCGATAACAAGTTAATCGCGAATAAGAAACACTAGCTAGTTAGCAACCTTAGTCGTGGGGAAACGACCTCGAATGTTGCTATTGAAAAACTGACCCTTAGAGGTAGACTCCACAAAATCGTTTGCAGTCTTTCGACCAACGCTACGATAAATATAAGTCGTTCCTGAATTCTTTTGCATAGTAACACTCAATTGTTCCGTAAGAGGATTATAACCAATCGCCTTAATAAGAGTTGAGTTAACAGTTTGTTGATTTGTCATGTGATAAATACCTTCCTTTTCCTTTGGTGAAGATTTCTTTCTTCACTCAATAATATGTACCTATTATATCACACTGAGAAAGAATGTCAAGCACTTTTTTCACATGAGTTCATATTTAAAGATTGATTTATCATAATAAAAACGCCAACAATCTGCAAACTCATCACCTTCTTCAACTGTTTTAAAGTTTCCTAAACAATGTCGCATAGGTTCAATATCATATTTTTTATAGTTTATCATATCTTCTATTACAAGTTCAACATTCCATGTTCCATCATTTTGGGAACAAACTTCCAAATATTGCTCTGCAATAATATCATATCTTTTCTTCATCTTTTGGCTCCAAGCCAAAGCATGGTTGCACCAACTGTGCAAAAAGCAAGAAGCGGTGGAATGATTATAGCTTGAAAAATAAGACCACCAGGTTTTGTATTAATGATTTTTTTAAATATTCTCTTTTTCATATCAGATCCTTTAAAATATGTTAAGCGGCGCAGCCGCGTTCGTCGCGGGAAATTTTTATGCAATAGCGACTATCTTCATTTCGCTCACATCCATACAATCTTCAACCCCATCGATAAATTTAATATAATATCTATTAAAAGAGCTTGTTACAGGCACAACTTTTGTTATAGTCGCATATTCCATAGGATATTCAAGACCAACGCACCATTCGTAATGCGGGGCATTATAAACAAATCTTTTTTGAGCTAAAATCAAATCTCCCACTTTATAAAGTGTTTTATTCATTTAATGCAGCTTTATTAACCGCCTCTCGTTCTAAAAGTTTTCCAATTTTAACACGCAACTCATTAACAGTTTGTTTGTAACGTATCTCGTCTTTAGACGGTGGAGGTTCATCCACAGAAAATAAATTAAGATATGCCAACTTTCGTTGAGCCACAAATAATTCATTATCCAAAACCCTTATTTCTTCTTTCGTTAAATTTAATTTCAAAATGCTGCTCCCACAATCTCACTTAAGTTTCCATCAAGATCAAAATGGACTTCCACAAGTCCATCATCAATGGTTATTAAACGATCATTCCATTCATCATATTCAATATCTGCTGTTTCCAGCAATACAATGAACTTTTCTTTATCTGTCATTAATGTTCCTCAATGTTATTTTTATTTTCGCATATTCAAAGTTGTTTGTCAACTCTTTTTGTTTGCCCACGCTAACATATGTTTATCACCAATCATTGTACCATTTACATCACATTTATTACAAGGCGAAATTTTTCTATTATTCATTAAAACAGTTCTATATTGTTTCATATTATCATTTGTCCACACATTCCATATTCCGCTTTCAAATACATTCCCCAATACTTGTGATAAATTCCAGTTATGGCTACAGATAATAACATCGCCATTATGCGTAATAAATAAATTATACATAAGATAGTTACACCGCCGATTAACATCAATGGTTCTAATTGTTTGTAAATATCCTGCTCTATTTGTTAATTCAGTAAAATGATTATTATATCTTTCAACCAACTCAAAATGCATTCCATCTAATATTTTTTCAAATTTTTCTTTTTGGTGTGGGCCATCATACATACTTACTAAAACTTTATCATAAAGTTCAACTTGCTTCTTATCTTTAAGAAAATCACCATTAGTAGTCAACATAGTACACCACTTCCCTTTACTCAACATTGTCATTACTTCATAATGTTGTGGATGTAGCAAGGGTTCAGAAAAACCCGCAATATCAATCACACCTTCAAACCCCAAATCACTCAATTCTGTTGTTATCTTTTCAAGATTAGATAAAGTCATAGGTTTTCCTGGATCGCGCCAACCATGACCACGCGGACAGAAATCACATGTTCTATTGCAAATAGGTGTAATATTTAACTCGACTATCGAAGGTAATGGTACATCACCAATAAACTGCAATCTTTCAGCAAGAGAAAACTTTAATTCATTAATCATTTTTTTTGTTTGCCCTAGCTATTAAGTTTAATTCGTAATCTTTAAAAATGGCACTTTTTTGATTTGAAAATAAAATGCGCCATTCAATAAAGATACCACAAAGCCCACTATGGCCTTCAGATTGTTTTTCTACAATCATTCCTTTTTTATTGTGAAAAAATCTTAATGAAGGGCTCAATTCCTTATCTTTTTTAACCTCGACAAGATCTCCGACTTCGAAATCATACATGTTATATAAATACAAGTTATTTTTTGTTTATGCCCTTTGAACCAACTTGATGTGTTGATGAACCCATTCATAATCTTCAATTGTGTCACACTGATCAATTGCCCAATAAATATGATAATAAATGCCATTAAACAAACCACTTTTTGAAGAAGTTCTTTTTTGAACTTTAGTAACAACTCCATAATCACTATAACTAAAATAATTGGTGCTTTCTTCAGGAAGAATCACAAGATCCCCCACTTTAAACTGGTCAGTCACTTAGCTTCTCCATGTTAGGGTCCAGCGTCACGTCTGTTAGTTTATTTTCTTCAATATAACGCAAAGATTCACCATAATATCCTTCAAACAATATCTTGCCTTCCGAATCAATCACTCTCCATCTTGTGCGAAATACGGCCATTTTTTATGTACCTTTAACTTTGGCAATTAAGTTAAGTTCATCGGGACTAAAAATCCTCGACCATTTGGATGCAGTGTTATCAATTATCCAATGAATTTTATAATAATACTCGTGGATAAAACCATGCTTATCAGGTTCAATTATTTCCATGATAATTCCATAATCTTTTCCAAAGAGATAATCTGCCGGTTGTCCCTGTTTCCATGCGACAAGATCGCCAACTTCCAAGTTTTTCACGATCCTGCCACCATTATCAAATGACGAATTCTTTCGTCGCGTATATGAATACGAGGTCGGTCGGCCCATAAAACACGAACAAATCGCTCATCAAGATCCCAGTTTTTTTGTTTTCCAACTTGCATAACTATTCCATAACACATAGATGGACCATATTCGGCTTTAATCTTAACTAAGTCGCCAATCTTAAATAATGGATATCTAGATCTTTTCATGGCTTTCCTTTTGTAATAAGTTTAATTTTATAATATGGCCATTGGCCACTAACTCCATTATGCCAAGTAACAAAAACCCAACCAGTATTTGAAAAACCAGTAACAATGCCGTATTCAACAGGCTGATATTTGCTTGAATTGCAAAATGTAATTAAATCGCCTTCAGCAAGTATCATTTGTTATGCCTTTGCAAGAAGTTGAAGGTTTCGTTTTTTAAACATACGACTTCCGCTTGAAAAGCCAGCGAGCAACACCCTAATGCCTCGTGATTGTCGGCCTACTGTTATGATAATACCATAAAACCCCGTCCAGCCGCGCCACTCATGATTGACCACCTTAACAAGATCACCAACATTAAATTTGTTTTTCATTTTGCCCTCGCAACAAGCTCAAGACTGTTATCATAAAATTTGGTTGTTCCAAAAGTTGAATCAGGTCTATTGTGTGACCACATTACTGTAATAACATTGTGTGTTTCAGAACATTCAGCTTTGCAGACTTCAACCACAACTGCACGGTGACTTTGATTGCGCCATGAAATATCCGACTTATGTTTTACTAAATCGCCAACTTTAAACATTATTAACTCCTGCTTTTAATATTAAACTTTTATCAGTTTCCCAAGTAAACGGTTCGCCAACTGCCCATTTAATGAGATAAGAATAAACTGCTGTACTGACCGCTTCACCAAGCTCAGTTTTTCTTATCACAATTCCAATATGATGAGAATAATTAAGTTGAACTAAATCGCCAATATTAAACATTATAACCTCGCCAATACTTTAACTTTAAAATCTTCTTGTAATGGCGATTTAACTTCAAAAAAGAATTGGTGTCTTCCGCTGGTTCCAGTCCATTCCCAATATTTTCTAGGGAAAGCCGGGTTTCCGCCACCCTCTCCAAAGACTTTTGTAATAACGCCAATCTCCGATGGCCAGCCGAGTTTTTCCACCTTAATCAGATCGCCTGGTTTATAATCCCATGTGTTATTGGGGTGCATTATTTTTTTCCCAATGGAATAACCTTTATCGTTGCTGGTCTTTTAACATCAAATATTCTTCCTGTCGATAACGCTTTTACGCGAACAACGATTCGAGCCTCACCGTCATCGGGTGAATCTTGATAAAGCCTTACCCTGTCATTAAGCCTTTGATAAATAGCGGCTGGTTCTTCCGCCAAACAAAAATGTTGATTATTCTTGACGTGTGATAATAAATTCATATATTATTATCCCATAACTGGCAAAATCTGTCAATTGGGGTTAACCCCAAGCATTCTGCTTTTTGCATTTTTGGCATATTAGTTTTGGTCGATAATCTGCGCCAGTTATTTTATCATTTTTCATTACTGGTTTATATTCTTCAATGAATTCTAAACCTTTTTTGCCGCAGTGCTCGCATTTGGTATTTGTCGCATATTCTTGATCGGTCTGAATAGCTGTTGATGTTGCCGCGATCATTCTGCCTGTTCTTTTTTCGATTTTTTCAACTTGTTTTCTTAACATTTGTTTGCCTCCGAGATAAGTTCAAGGTTTGTCCCTACAAACCAAAAGTGACTACCGTTTATCGTGTAAACTTGCCATTGATTGCTTTGAGAGTCCTTGTTGATAACAATGGCTTCACTCGGAAGCTCATATGTGTTCTTAACACGGACGAGATCGCCTTTTTTGAATTTGTTTCGTTTGTAGTTTTTTTTGGCGATCATCTTAATCTTTGACTGCTGCTAAAATTGCTAGTCTATCCTCGCGTATGTCCCAATACTTGCGACCATCTGTGGCGTATACATTATAGAATGCTGCCCAACTTCCTTGTCTATGTGAGGTTTTACCTAAAACAATTGCTGTTAAATAAGGTTCGCGCTCGCGTTGCCATTCATATGAATTCATGTGGGGTTTTTGAAAAACAACAAGGTCGCCAATCTTAAATCTCAAAATTTTTCCTCGGGATCGTGAACGTCCTTAGACGCTCAGGGTATCCCCTACCGGGGGGGTGGGACATACATTCCGGGTATCCCTACCCCTTCCAGCCCGCCAAGCACCATAGCGCACATGTGATCAAACTGACCACAAGGTAGCACTTAAGGTAAACCATTAGGCGAAGTCGGAGTTCTGCCAGTCATCCAGCACACTTTGTGGGACAAGTGCGACCTCACCCGCATAACAACCAATAAACTTGTTAATGTGCTTTGATGTAGTCACGGACCACTGCTTATCGGTGCGGTAGTATTTACCCGATGGACCTTCCAGAGCCACGATTGTATTATAGGACTGTAAAACCCTATAGCCATTACCCTCAAGGATGTAGGCGTTTTGTTTACCAACTTGTGTTACGTTCATTAGTATAAACCCTCAACAGTTTCATAGGAGAAACCATTATTATCTTTTAATGACCAGAAAAGATCAACGGCTTTCGCCAGTAATTTTGTGCGAGACTCATCAGGGTAAGCCTCTATGCCGTAGAGATCCAAATACTCTAACAGCTCGATTTTATTCATGTTTTTGATTTCTGCTAATTTCATTTTATTTCCTAACCTTTTTTTCTATACTCATTATCTCACAGTTTTCAAAATAAAGCAAGTCTGAGAAACCCTATAAATGTCGTTTTTTTAATCTTTTTTGTGTAAACCCTTTAAGGGTATTTGTTACCGTGGCTTTCGCGTCCGTCGTCTTGGGTTCTGCCACATACATCGATTGCCCAGACTCTAACGTGACGCTTATCACTTACCTTCACACATTTCTTCTTACCTCCAACCGGGACAGTGTTAAACCCTCGGTCCCTCAA
>Ga0209434_1000706_pt1 | contig 15733 bp, 6 predicted proteins | sample ETNvirnome_2_300_FD_184068 | JGI IMG/M metagenome (GOLD analysis project Ga0209434, IMG submission 184068) | Marine viral communities from the Pacific Ocean - ETNP_2_300 (SPAdes) (version 2) | ecosystem: Environmental > Aquatic > Marine > Oceanic | place: Pacific Ocean | collected 2013-06-22
GATTCCGTAGTCGATGCTGAGGTTTTAATAGAAGTCGCATATTTTGAGGAAGCTTCTACACTTGCTGTCTCAAAATAACGACTCATACTTCCGGCCTTGATCGTACAATCCCCTATGTAAAAATTAGTTGCCTTCGCGATAGAAGCAATTAATACAGCTTGGAGCCGTTGTCGAAGAATTTGTGAATAATTTGAAAATCCAGTTTCACTAAACACCAGATTCCCAAATAAGCTGTCGGCATCATCAATAAAGGATATTAGCTCTGCAAAAATAGAGTCTGGTTGTGTTGCAAGATCTACCAATACATCTTTTAGATCATCAAGTGTCGCTGTTGTAGAAGAAGATATTCCATCGCTTTCAGCAAGTGTGCTATCTGTTGTTGTATTTAGCGAAGGTCTAATACCCATCGTAGCGGAAGTACATAATTCTTCCCAGCTCTTTCCAAAATAAGTTAATAAAGATGCACTTGTACCAGAGGTTTCCCCCTCGGCTAAGGCTATCTCTTGTGTAACAGTCATGGCATCTACTGACGTAGGATTCTCAAAATCTTCTGGCTGTGGAGTTATCGAAATATCAGATGGTTCTGATGTGAAAGATCTTTTTGTCGTATCAGACGAAGAGGGCTTTCCGAGAAGGTTCCTTAGACCAGAGTCATTTTTGACCAAGGTGGAAAGGGGGGTCGATGATGATGCTTCTCCTGTAATCGCAGTACCAGTTAATTGGTCTTGTAAAAATGCTAAATAAGTTATCAACCACATATACGCAGTATTATCACGGGCTGCGGATAGGATCCATGATAGCTGTAATGCATCTTTTTTTGCAGCTGAAGAAGAAGAAGATTCTGGAAGCGTATCTAGACAAGCAGAAACGATATTTCTACAGATTAATTCTAACATCATCACAGAGGGAGCATAATCAAATTCAAAATTCTCTGTTGTTATCAAAGCATCGACACTCTCTTTAAGCTCTGAATATCGTGTTGCGATCTCTGTATATGGTCCGTCGGTAGCCTTCGGTAAAGTTGAGGCGTATAGTTTAGCAACTTCATCGGGAGCAGAATTTGAGCTTTTATAACCGGTAGGAGCGATTAATTCACATTTTTCGAATGGGTAAAAATACTCTGTGCCGCTACCCGATCCAGCGGGATATAGTATCCCGTTTAGATTTCTATCACCGAACATATTATCGCTAGTGACCCCATGAGGAAGAGGAATCATCGATCTTTGACCAGTCTTTAAATTGAAATAATGTGAAAATGTATAAATAGGGTCACCCTCTTTCTTGGTACGAGAATCGTACGTAGTCGTTGGAGGAGAAGACACATCTGAAACAGACTTATTATAAGAAAGAAGAAATTCCTTAGTGACTGTGGCGAGCATCCACTTTAACGATATTTCATTGTCTTCAGGTAATGTTGAGAACAGAGAGCTTGTAGAAGTGATATGATTCCGTAATCTTCTTCTTAATTCATTTGGGGCAGGACTTAATGTCGAAGGGGCCGACATAAGACTTGTACCTGGCTCAAGCTCGCGCGTACTGCATTCTAGAAGTCTTGGTGTACAAGAATTTAGAGAAAAGCAATAATCTCTAAGAAGAGTGTAAAGTACCTCAGTATTAGATGCAGAAGAAACCGATGTCTCATCTATCTCAAAAGCAGAAAAAGCTTCTTCATACATCGACAAATTCTCAATATCTAGTCCATCAAGAAATGTCTGTCTTTGAGAGACGTTTGCTATATGCGCAGTTAAAAAATCAAGATCTTCGATCATCTGCTCAGAAGTATCAATATCCAATAGATTTTCAGTACTAAGAGCTCGGGCTGCTCTTTTTACCTTAATAATATTGCCCACTGACGTTACATTCTTTTCTGAGTCGAAGAGGGGTTTAAAGTCTATAATAGCTAAAATGATTGGTCGAAGAGCTGGATTTATCTCTATAGAATTTGCTTCCTCTTCCGCCTGTTTTTTACCTGCCCTTTTAGAACTACGCCCATCCCCAGCAGAAGTTGAAGTTGGTGTACTTTTTTTCTGCCCTTTTTGTAATTGGTATTTTAGAAGAGCAGCTTTTCTAAGGTCTTGTCTTTTTTTACTTTGTCGAAGCTGCTCCACCTTTTGGAGAGATGATCCTGTCTTAGATACCTCTTTGCCTTTCGTTGTCGTTGATCTGCCCCTCTTTCTGCGGTCTCGCCGACTTTTAACTTTTACACCTGGAGTGCTATTATCTTCAACTTTCTCGCTTGCCGCACTGTATACTGCTGCTTGTTCACTTAATAATAGCTCTGGTAAAGAAACAACTTCTTCCTTTTCTACACTCACTAGAGCTGCTAGCTTCATATTTGATAGAAAATTGGGCATTATGATTTAGCTACCTTTTTTGAACTTCTGGACTGTTGTTTCATCATCTTATTAAAGCTCTTTGGAATAATATTCGCAGACCGTATCTTTGAACGTAATTTATAATCCAGCTTAATAGCATGAATTTCATAAAAATATGTTACCGCAAAGCCTTTCGTAAAATGTCTAAACGAAAAATTCGATGTTGCACTATCGGCATGAACAGTCCCCAACATTTGTTTACCTCCATTCCAGCAAATGAATACTTGAAAATGGTCAATCTTTGAAATCAAACCAAAATATGACCATAAAATTAGTATATTGGTTCCACGGTCATCGATACGGACCTGGTGTCCTTTTTGTTGCGGTACTGGGATAGCTACCTCAACTCGTATCTGTACTGTTGTACGTCCAGCCAGAAAAGGATCAACTGGCTCGACCCTGCTTGGAGCTGTTACATCTGCCTGTCGAGCAGTAGATTGAAGCGTAGCCTTCCTGAGAGCTAATGGATTTCGAAACTTTGCAACGGATCGTTGGAATTTCGCCAGAGTAGCAGAATTTTCTTCAGAGCTCGAAAGCTTTGGAAACATTGACTCTGCGGACCTGACTAATGCGGTGACCTTATATCCATATCTAATACCGAGTTCGAGAGGTTTAACATTATTCGTTTCTTGTGTTGTAGCATTATCTTCAAACGTGCCAATTTCATTGACACCAAAAGACTCAACTTCACCCGATATAAAATTTTCTCGTTCTACAAGGAAGTTGATTAAATCAGCGAACTTTGAACGCTCATCCTCAAGATCTTCAGAGAATAAAGATGATTGATCACCTGATTGTAAACTAGCCTTGATCTCACCGAACCCAAAATCCGTAAATTCAGCGCTTAATTCAAGTGTAACAGCAGCAGTCAGATCTTTCACGGTAACAATGGGCGTAGGCGTGGACATATCAACTTTTGCATCATCACCAGCTGATGCTGGAATCTCTATTAGTGCATCGGTCCCTATAATCTCTTTGCCATGGATAGTTGTGGCAATAGGCACATAACGATAATCATGGCCAACCTTGTGCGACTGATCAACAAAAACTACACTGTTGTCTTCATCCCCCACAACAAATTGTGTTTTGGCTTCTGGCGTCTTTCCTACATAGGCGAAGCCGGAGCCGGTGCCTGCTTTTTTTGCTGATGTGGAAGCAGTCGTTAAATCATATCTTCGGACCATTACCGAGACAGCATCATCAGGAAAATCAGAAACTGTAATAGCAACAACGGACCCATTTTTAATAATCGAACCAACAGCGCTCAATGCTGTTGTTTGGGGTAGTTTTACTTCTGGAAGTGGAAGAAGAATGGAAGAAGAAAAGTCTTCAGCGGGACGCATATTCTCACCATAACATAATGCTCTATACATAAGCGGTCGAGGTGAAGCCACTACATCCTTAAATCTTACTTCATCATCATCGGCGATTAGAGGGACGTCTAAAATCTCTGTCCACGGGGAGCCTCCATCAGAACCACCAGTCTGTGCAGGTCCAGTTCTTCGAAATACTCGAATATGCTTTGCCTTCTTATCAATCTGCTTTACTCCCACAGATATATGACCAGCTTTAATAAAAGATGCCTCAAGCTGGGGCTCTTTAATCGGAGTTAAAAAATCATTAACAATTTTTGCATGCTGAATGATAGTTCCAACTGTCGATAATTTCACTCCTTTATCATTTCTTAACACTACACGAAGATAATAAGTCGATAGTGAGCCAAGCTTTTTTTCATTAAAGACAATACGAAATCTAATTTGTTTTTTCTTAGTTGTTACCTTGAATATTTGTTCCTGCTTTTGTACAATCGCAGGAGTGAAAAGTAAGCTTTGGGCTTTTTGTCCAAGGGCGCTGGGCAACCGAGTTATTGGCATTCTTGCAATCTGAGCTGGATCCTTCTTTGATGAAATGAAACTTTTTGACATTTTTTTAATTGAAACAACTGCTCTTGGAGATATGGAGGAAGACACTGCTAGAGTCGAGCTTTTGGAACTTATTGGAGATGCAGCTATCACTCTTGTTGTGGTGGAAAATGCACTTTTTGAAACAGATTTCTTGGAAGACTTAGTAATACCTGACCCACCAAAACTAGAAGAAGTCTTCTTACCGCTGGCGGCGCGGGTCTTTTTTCTGCTTTTTATCAATTTCGCCACAGAATTACTAACATACTTTGTAATGTCTAATTTCGTGCGCTTAACAACTTTTTCAGCTCTCTCCTTTTTTGTTTTACGTAATGACTTCTCTAACGTTTTCGTAGTTCGAGTAAACGTACGCGCTGAACCAACCTTCTTGGGCTTTCGATCAAGAGCAGGAGTTGGTTTCTTTGGCAACACATCAATGACCAAAGTTAACCCATCATTATATAGCGCTTTTTCAATATCAACGTCCATACGAATTTCGTAATAAAAGATGCGGCCGCCCGAGGAGCCGGTTGCATTCCTAAGTAGAGCCGGATGAGACGGAAAGGACATGACATCTTTTATCGTCGGTAAAATAAAGATCATTAATCAAACACCACTGTGAATAGATTTAAGAACGTCGACTCTCCGTCGTCATCTTTGAATAACTTCCCGACAAAAAACACATGTTTGCCTGGACTGTATGGATCTGCATCTTCGAACTCACCAAAATCAATCATACGTAATTTATTTATACTACCACTACAAACTTCCCATACTTGACATACAAGATTGTTATCAGCACTTGTTGCAGGAAATGTTAGACTAATCGGTGGGCCTACTCCGGTCTCACCGCTAGGGTCATTGGACCCAAGCTCATTCTCTAAATCACCAAAAGTACTTGGTTCTGGTTGTTGCAACTTGGGGAAAATCCTTAATTCTTTACCAGACGTCTTATTGATCGGAGGTCTAAATTTGAAGTTTTCAATATGTGTTAATTTCTTATCTTGCCATAAGCTTTCGATATTAGAAAGACTAATCTGCGTTGGAAACCCAGGAGAAATAGGTAGATAAGAAGTAACCAAAAATTCACCAGTATTTTGACTTAATTCGAATCCAGAAGCATTTGAAAGAAGATCTTCAGACCTGAGGGGTCTCATAGCAGCAAAAGACTCAATACAGTCTGAGATCGCCAAAGAAGAAGATGTAACGAGCTCTTCACCGGTTAAAGATACACCTGCAGACCCGGATGCAACCTGTAATTGACCATCTACTAAATCAAAGTCTCCAGCCGGAAAAACCATCCCGCCATCTGCGTCGAATTCTGGAATGACCAGATCTTGTGGTCGATTTCCCGCTTCAAAAAATATTCGATTAATCGTTTCTGATGCAATAGATGGATCATCCAAAGAGCTATCGTAAAATGTACAATAGTCAGAAAACGTCGCAAATGAAAAGCGCATTTCCCCCTTCGCGATTTGTTCTCTCCCCTGTTGGGTTAAGAACGTATCCATGAATCTAGTCTTTCTATCTAATATTCCCATGGGTATAAGTATTACCTCGCAGAATCATCTTCAGCAGTTGTTTGTTCAACCTCCAGATCTCTTTTTATACTTCTATAATCGCTTAGTGTTGGACCTGGATGAGTACCAGTTTGTCTCCTTATAGATTTCATCTTGGAGGGCTCTTCAATATTACCAGATGCTATTTCAGACTTTAGCGTTTCTCTAGCTTTTTCTATAGCTGCGCTACTGTATTCTACTTTATTCTTATCTTCTTCTACATTTTTCTTTAATTTGATTACTTCCTGCGATTTCAAATGATCGCTATAGTATTGTTGCATTTCTTTCCATCTACCGATTTCTGACTCAAGTACTTTTACATCATCAATACCGCTCGTCCAAATATTGCGGATTAAGTCTGGTACTTGTTCTATCAGACTCACCAATAATTGTGACAATTCAGCTGGATCACTTTTTTCTAGCTGACCCAAGGCTGATTGTAAACTTTTTTCGACTATACCCGCATGCCAATTACCATTCAAAAGATTATCCATCTTCTCCTGGCGTTGATTCGCAAGTAGCTGTATTTTTTTATCTAGGGTAGAAGCAAATTCATTTTCTTCCATAACAACCTCCATATTTTACAAATTTACAAAAGACAATCATATTATACACACCCCACAAGATCTATAAAAAAAAGAGGGCCGGCAAATGCCGACCCTCAAGAGATAGGTTAAAAAACCTAAAGTGTTATGAACGATCGATTACCTGAACCAAGTCTCCAGCCTTCATTGCAAACTGGAACTTCAAAGTATCAGTTGCAGAGATAAAGTAGTCGTTAGTTCCGCCAATGGAGGAAGAAACGAGAAGCTGTCCGTTAACATATACCATCGCCTTTGTATCACCAACGTCTGTTTGCAGCGTCCCATTATCACCAACCTGCTTCGTCACTGTCACAGCACCATTCGGGGCGACGTCAGCAGGTAACGAACCAGTAAAGATCGTTGCAGTTGCACCAGTAATATTCGTTGCCAGTGTATTCAATGCGCCAACGACTGTCGTAGAGGCGCTGAAAATACTCTTGTTACGGAAGGTTGCGAACTCGTTATAGCCTCCAAAAGCCATTCCTCCAGCTTCGCCACTTGTCATAGAACCGTCCGTGGAGAGCGATACCGATCCAGAGATACCCACGACCTGTGTACCTGACATTATTAGCGCTTGACCTACCACACTCGAAAACGCAGTAGTACTACCTACCGTAATTGTTCGGGTTCCACCTGTACCAACCGAGATTCCCTGGTTGATATTATCTGTTCCAACCTTGATCTCTCCAGCAGAAGACTCAATGTCGATGATACCAGCTGCGTCAATTTCAATACCACCAGCTTTTCCGTAAAGCTTGATAGAATCCGCAGCAGTACCAATCTCATTATGAACCAAGATCTTCTCATTGGCCGCAGTTCCAGCATCGTGAGTCAATACAAACCTTGTGTCAGCGGCATTAGTTCCCTTACCAAGAGTGAGAGACTTATCATCTGCAGTAAGAATCGAAGTGTCTAGACCACTGAGCATAATAAGGTCACCGGCAACATCAATATCGAGACCACCAGCAGTAGCGTTAATGTCAATAGCGTCAGCACCTGTACCAGCAGAATTTAGCTGAAGAACTTGTGCTCCACCGCCAGAGACGGTAAGCGCGAGATCTTTAGCTTGAGTAGAAACTGTAATATCAGAATCATCTGCAGCATTTACAGATAGTGTACTAGCACCATCAATAGTAATTGCACCAGAAGCGTCAATATCCAATACAACAGCATCGAAGTCAACGTTACCAGAACCGTCATATGCAAGAGCTTCAGTATCATCACCGAAAGAAGCACTAGCGTCACCGCTGATTACGATTGTTGAAGTCGAATCCATTGTGATTGCACCAGAAGCGTCAATATCCAATACAACAGCATCGAAATCGACATTACCAGAACCATCGAATGCAAGCGCTTCAGTATCATCACCGAAAGTAGCTGAACTGTTTCCTTGAAGAACCAAGGTCGTAGCCGCAGTAACGGACACGGAACTAGCAACATCAACATCGAGACCACCAGCAGTAGCGTTAATGTCAATAGCGTTAGCACCTGTACCAGCAGAATTTAGCTGAAGAACTTGTGCTCCACCGCCAGAGACGGTAAGTGCGAGATCCTTGGCGTTGGCAGTAACAGCGATGACAGAATCATCGCCAGCGTCAATATCTAGTATGCCTGCTACGTCGACATCCATGCCGCCGGCAGAGTCTATGTTAATAGCATCTGTAACTGTACCGTCAGAATCGAGGTGAATGGATTGACCAGCATCAAGCTGGTGAAATTTGAGGTCATAGTCGGAACCGTCTGGAGCCTCTATAAGTCCTCGTGTTTGACCACCGAACTCTGTACTACCGTGAATATTGGAGAGAGCCTGTGCGAAATATTGCAATGATCCTGATAGATCATTTGCGCCAAAAGCAGCGGCTGCGACTCCTGTTGTGATTGCAGCAGGCTTAAAGTCAACGACTGACCCCGTAACCTGAACCAATCTAATTTGTGTATGATTAGCCATAATTTAATTTTCCTTTTATTTAGTTGTTAAACTAAAAAACAAAACGTCACTAACGAAATTAAAAAACGGAACAGACTAACCTAACGTCATTAAGTATATGATAAAAATCTATTTGATGAGGTTTTTCAGATTTTTTAAGGTAGCATCAAACCGCGAAAATTCAGTGTTGACGTAGCCTACAGCCAATTTTTGGCACTCTTGCTTTTCTAGAAATGTGAAAGAATATCTGCCGGGACGTTTCTCTGCGCGTAACAGCTTCATCCCTTTGACGATTAGGTAGGCTGCGATTCCCAGGTCGGACGTTTCGTACAAATCATTTTGATTATCTTTCATGTAATTCCCAGCCGTGATAAACGAGTAAATTTCCTAGAAATAACTATGTGAACCGTAAACAAATTAACTAACGGAAAATACGACTACGTCAATAACATCGCCGATCTTTAAATTAAAGGAGTATTTTAATGAGGTCGCTGATGAAACATAATAATCGCGGTCACCGGCTTCAATTTGTCCTACCGTACCTGAGTGAACCAACATACCATTTACAAAAATATCTATTTTATCGGGATCGTAAGATGCATCAGAAAAATTAGATGAACCAACGGGAACGCTGGTATTTGAAGAATAATTCGCTGCTAGAAAATAGCTTTGCTTTGTTCTCGTCTCGGAGGCGGTGGAAGCTATAGCAATAGATCCAGCTGAGCCCGATGTGATGGTTATATTTGAGCCTGCCCTTAGATAGGAAGTACCATCCTGTAGCTTCGTCAATGAACCAGACAATGCAGGGGCAGAAACTGTTCCTGAAAATATTGAACCGGTTAAAGTTGCAACGATAGAATTGTCAACGCTAACAGTATAGGGAGATCCTGCCCCAGCATCGATAGTCGTTATTCCTGTTCCAGCTGTAAACACTCTTTCATTCGATAAGGATCCAGTTGCAGAAAGAACAAGATATTGAGCAGAAGTGTCGGTACTACCCCCACCACCTGCTTCAATCTTGGATAATATGGTGTAGACCTGATCATCAGTTGCAAGACCAAAAGAAAATCGCATACTAGATGATGCTATTATAGAATAATCAGCTGTGCCGGCGACGACATTAGCAGCAGATCCAGAGTTTAATAATTGGCCGTTGAGATAGATGTCGATTAAATTACTGTTAAACAAGACATCTGAAAAATCAGTAAATGGAACAAAAAAGGCAGTGTTAGTAGGATGTGACGATGTCAAAAGATATCGATTTTTATCACGCCCAGAAATAGCGGCTGAGTTAGCAGATATCGTGAAACTATTCGATCCAGTTATTATTGTAATACCTGCACCGGCTTCGACTAGCTTCGCATTTGGCGTAGAACCAGATAATTCAGATACAAGATATTCTACATTCGCGTCGCCAGAACCACCACCTTGACTAAGAGCTGTAATCGTTATTGAACCATCGCTACCAGAAACTATAGAAACGTTATTCCCGGGGCGCAGATATGATGTACCGTTAGATAATCGAGTTAATGAACCAGAAAGATTAGGAACCACTAGCGTATTTGTAGTTTTATTAAAGGTGAAAGTAGAGTCACCAGCGAAAGATCCCGCATCGTTGAATTGAATCTGGGTATTACTACCACCAGGTACCCCACCGCCTCCACCAGTAGCTGTAATTGTCACAGCTCCATTTGAGGCTGTTGCTATGCTTATTCCTGTACCGGAACGAAGATATGGGGTTCCATCAATGAGCGACTGGAGAGAACCGGTTAATCCAGAATTAAATTCCACATCTCCAGAAAATATCGAACCTGTCAAGGTCGCGACAACAGAATTGTCAATAGCCAGTTCGGTGGTGTCTATCTTTAGGCCGCCGGCGGATTTGAGATCAACGCTAAACTCTGTTCCTGATAAATCTAGACCGGCACCTGCTGTGTATGTTGTATCAGTGGACGCAATTGTAATCGACCCATTAGAGGCAGTCGTTACGGTAATGCTTAGTCCAGCTTTGAGATAGGAAGTGCCATCAGTTAAATGCGTGAGCGAACCGCTTAGACCACTATTAAACTTAACTGCACCTGTGAATGTAGAACCAGAAATTGTTGCTACTACCGAATCATCGATAGCTAGCTCTGTAGAATCAATTTTCAATCCACCCGCTGATTTTAAGTCTGTGCTGAATACTGTTCCTGATAAATCTAGTCCATCGCCGGCGGTATAAGTTGTATTGGTTGATGCAATGGTGATTGATCCATTAGAGGCAGTCGTTACTGTAACATTCGATCCTTCCTTAATATAAGACGTGCCATCCTGTAGCTTCGTCAATGAACCAGACAATGCAGGGGCAGAAACTGTTCCTGAAAATATTGAACCGGTTAAAGTTGCGACAATAGAATCTCTCACTGCAACAGTGTAAGCAGCTCCAGCACCGGAATCAGTTGTTTTTATTCCTGTTCCCGCTGTAAATACACGTTCATTGGGCAGCGATGCTGTTGCGGCCAAGACGAGATATTGGGGGCTCTTATCGCCGTTACCACCGCCAGATGAACCTTCGCTAACAACCGTATTAAGATATTTTCCAATATAAAGATATCCCTCCAAGAAATCAGGATTATTAGAATGGTCTCCGGTACCGGGCGGATCCTGCTGGAAGAAGATACCGTTGAAGTAATCCAAGTACCAATCTCTTGCATCTAGAACTGGAATCTGTGTGCCGGAATCTTTTGCAGACGATCCGCCGTAAAACGGCTTCCCTTCGTATGAGGTCGCAAAAGACGGGGGTACAAGCTGCAACGAACCTGATGTGATGTTTATCGCCTGATCATTTATATAAGGGTATGTGCCCGCTGATGGATTAGAAGAATTAGATTGATAATCGCTTGGTAATTTTAGCTCGAATCCGTGACGACCATCTGAAGTATCACTTCCTGCAATAAACGAGCATTGGAACCTCAGATATTCTACTTGACCCGTAACATCGTACAAATTTGCACTTGCTGGACTCTTTGATATCTCTTGACCAAAAACAGTTTCAGAAGAAAGCGTTAATCCAGAAGGAAGTGCCTCATTCGCTAATCCCTTATCATTAGAAGTCTGAGCTTTTCCTGCAAGTTTCTTGAGGGCGATTAAGCGTTCGGTTTTTGCGTCATATGCCATTCATCAACTCCAAGAAACGCTCATGCTAGAAATGTATCCTGTCCACGATGCGTCTGCCTCGATCTTTACTACTACATATTCATTACTACCAACAGACTCTGTACCGAAAGTCGCTGTGTTTGTTGCGTTTAGGGAAGAATCCAACGAACCCTCAAGGCAACCATCCCCATCAGAAGTTTGTCCTGTAGCGAATGCGACCGCTAAGTCCATCCATCCCGTCTCGAAACTGGCTCCAGTCGTCGGAAGCTTAATCAGGACATGGAGGTTTGCCGTAGATAAAGATGTCGGAAGGGAAGCAATCGTTCCAGAACCGTTAATGGTTAAACTAAATCCAGACTTCGATCCTCCAGACGTATTTTGAAAATATCTGTAGAATGTACGTTGTCCTGAGGTGATGCTGCTATAATCGACATTGCTACTGGGACCATTTGTAATTGAACCACCATCAGTTGTGTTTCTAAAATCACCACTATCGCCACCTTGAACCGGGGCGTAAAGCCTACTGTTATAGAATATTAGACCATCGACACCTGTTAGGCTCGTTGTAGAGTCCCACGTATTACCACCAGCAGTTACATTAGCTTGCGCGGCATAACTTCCCGATATAAGCCGATAACTCTCTCCGCGAAACGTTTCTGATGTTGTTGAAGAAGTATCTGATAGGTTATATAGCAAAATTCCACTAATCGATTGAGATCCCGCACTGGACAAATTGGACTTTAGAGGTGCTGGTACATTGGTACTCACAGAAATAGACCCATTCAAGATAGGATTACCTGTAATCGATGCGGATCCTGTGATGTGTAATGTTTTTGTTTCGCTCTCTCCTCCAGCATGATTAATAACAGGAAACGATTGGTTCGGTACTGAACAATTCGTTTCTGTAAATGTAATATTCGAAGTGGAATATACGTTCCGATAAGCGTTTAGTACACGAATTCGATATTCTGCTGTCCCACCTGTATTATATTTTACACCTGACAGGTTTTTAGTTCCACTCATTGAAAGAGAATCCATTGCTGAATTATCGGATGAGAGAGCATTTGAATCAGTATCATTAACCCATTCTACGTAATTACATATTGTGTCGGTGCCCGAAATAGTGTGAACAACCCTAACATAATTCCATCCATCTCTCTGGTCGGTAGGATCAATTATATAGGTACCCTGACGATGCTGGAACGTTTCAAAGTTACTACTATCGCTAAAATGTCCAGAGGTTGTAGCGGAAAGATTAAACCCAGAACCATTTCCATTTAGAGAATTACCAGAACCAAACGAGCTTAAGTTAACAGAATGTATCTCAGTGGAGTTATTATTCACAAAAAGCTTGAGCGTTCCCTGATTACCATTTCCAAATGAATATGCGGCGTAATTCACACCATCAGCTGAAACATCTGCATTTAGTGTTCCGTTGATGGTAGCGCTGCCGGCAAAGCATGCGCGGCGGAGATCATTACTTGCTGCTGTAATATTGAATGTACCATTGATATTGACATCGGAAAGATTGTCGGTGGGTGTTAGCGTAGACGGTTGCGCATTCGTATATCCGGCAATCGATTGTGAAGACCCAAATGATAGTACTGCAGAGGTTCCTGAGTCTGCACAATTCATATCATCCAAACTTGGTGCAGCAGCGGGGGCAAGACCTTTTAAGACCTCATTAAATCTATCAACAGCGGTGCCGATTGGTGTGGTATATCCAAAATCTGTAAAAAGTCCATCAGAATATGAAGCATCTTCTGCAGCTCCAATTACTGGCAATATCGTTACTGATCCTCCACCGTTGTCGGTAACAGTGCTGCCAGTGAATATTAAAGTTGTCACATTAGAAATTGTAGACCCACCGCCTTGAGTGACTGTTGACGATGCATCTGACGCAGAAATAATAAGTTGTCCGGATGAGCCGGTGGAAACTGTCACACTTCCTGTGCCTATAATATAAGGAGTCGTTCCATCCGATAATAGCTGTAGCGAACCAGATAGTCCCCCTTGTACAACGACATTTCCACTAAAGATAGATCCTGTTAACATTGCAACAACTGAATTGTCAACATTCAACGTCACATCACCAGAAACGCCGCCTCCTGTCAAACCTGTTCCAGCGACAACGGAAGTAATATCACCGGTTGATGTTCCGGTTATGGTGACTGCACCGCTCGAGCCTGTTACTATTTGAATATTGTTTCCAGCAATCAGATAAGATGTTCCATCTTGCAGTTTCGTCAGAGAACCAGATAAAGCTGGAGCGGAAACAGTCCCTGAAAATGTTGATCCAGTAAGAGTTGCAAGAATGGAATCATCGATCGAGAGTTCTGTGGAATTGATCACCAATCCAGAGCCACTCTTAAGATCAACACTAAATTCGGTACCAGAAAGATCTAAACCATCTCCCGCTGTGTATGTTGTACCAGCGGATGCGATTGTGATCGACCCATTAGAAGCAGACGTTATGGTGATATTTGATCCGGCCTTAAGATAGGAAGTACCGTCCTGTAATCTTGTAAGTGAGCCAGATAAAGCTGGAGCGGAAACAGTCCCTGAAAATGTTGATCCAGTAAGGGTCGCAACAATCGCATTGTTCACAACAAAAGTATCGTTTGTTAACTGAAGACCGGTACCTGCAGAATATATTTTTCCAGTTGATCCGCTAATAGTCAATTGGCCGTCACTAGCCGTCGAAATTCTCACTCCTCCTTGGCCGATCATATACCTTTTAGTTCCATTAGCCAGCATCTGAAGTGAGCCTGACAGGCCTGTCTGGGCCACTATATCCCCACTAAAAATCGAACCCGTCAAGGTTGCAACAACAGAATCATCGATCGCTAAACTTACGTCGCCGTATGAACCTCCACCGCTTAATCCTATACCTGCTGTAAGAGAGGTGATGTCACCAAAGGCAGCTGATAGAACAAGCTGCCCTGATGAAGACGTTATAACACTGACTCCACCTGTCCCTATAATATAAGGAGTGATACCATCAGAAAGCATTTGGATAGATCCACTTAAACCAGCCCGGAAAATCGATGCTGATTCAACCTCCAAAGATCCAGTTATCCCAATATTCCCGCTAAATTGAGAACCTGTCAATGCCGCAAAAACGGAGTCCATTACGTCTACCGTATAGGCAGCCCCGGTTCCTCCATCTGTCGTCTTAACACCTATACCAGCTGTAAATACTCTTTCATTAGGAAGTGATGATGTTGCTTCAAGAACGAGATATTTTGCTCTTTTGTCACTGTTACCGCCCCCAGCAGATCCGCCCCCAGCAGTTGAAGAAATTGTGATCCAACCTTCGGAGCCAGATGATATCTGTACATTGTTTCCAGCTCTTAAGAATGCAGATCCATCAGGTAGCGTTTGTAGAGAACCCGTTAAGCCGCTCTTAAATAGCGCTCCGCTCTCAATGCTCAAAGAACCTGTCATCCCGACGTTGCTCTTGAATTGAGTAACGCTAAGTGTCGAACTTCCTTCTACACCTAATGATCCAGTTATCCCTATATTTCCACTGAATTGAGAGCCGGTGAGCGTCGCAACGATGGAGTCAAGAATTGCGATCGTCCCTGTGTTCGAACCGTCATAAGAAAAAGTCTTGATTCCCACGCCTTGTGATAGAGCGTTAGGGACTTTAGTCACTTCGATATTACCAGATCCGTCAGTACCCAATGTCGTGCCATCAAGTTTCGTTGCGATTGTTGCTGGATTATTATTTCCGATAAACGAAATGTCTATACCCGTTCCAGCGTTCATAATCGCTGTACGGTCAACTTGGTCTATCAGCGTCGCAACCGTGTTTTTTGTAATCGTTGTGCCGCCGTCAGATAACCATACGTAGCTTCCCCTACCACCAGACGTAGAAAGACTTGTCGCATCGAGAGCTACCGTCGCGGCCGAAGTCCCATCATAAGAAAACGTCCCGATACCTGTTCCTTGTGATAGGGCATTTCCACCGAGCGAAGCAGCAATTGTAATTTGACCTGACGCTGGAGTATTATATACAAGTGATACGTTACTTCCTGCAACTAGATAAGGAACGCCAGTAGAGACTTCTTGAAGAGACCCTGTCAATCCCGCAGTTGGGCTAACACTAAAGGTATTTTTCTTGGTAAAAGTATTGTCACCCGAGAAGGTGTTAGGTCCAGAAATAGTATTAGTTCCAGAAATAGTATTATCCCCAGAAATAGTATTGTCACCTGAGAAGACATTGTCACCTGAGAAGGTGTTGTCACCT
>Ga0209434_1000708_pt1 | contig 15674 bp, 11 predicted proteins | sample ETNvirnome_2_300_FD_184068 | JGI IMG/M metagenome (GOLD analysis project Ga0209434, IMG submission 184068) | Marine viral communities from the Pacific Ocean - ETNP_2_300 (SPAdes) (version 2) | ecosystem: Environmental > Aquatic > Marine > Oceanic | place: Pacific Ocean | collected 2013-06-22
CTCCGCCGCCCATGTTTTTCGGGGAAAAGGAGCGGAACTTTGTTAAGCAGATAAATGAAGAGATTACCGATCGTATCATTGGGCAGCAGATCATGTATTACCCCATCGATGTGCAGCGGAGCAGCTTCCATTTGATTTATGGTGAATGCATGAATAAGACATTCCTCCCTCCCGTTCGCGTATACGCCCATGTCGAATGGGAGGGTAACGAAACAACCGCCGATGAGATTGGCGTCGATAGGCAGAGCAAGCTAACGATTCATTTCCATAAGCGTCGATTGGAAGATGACCAGAATTTGTACGTAACGGTCGGAGATTTCATTGCATATGGCGATCGATTTTACGAAATTGTAAAGCTCAATATGCCGCGGGAGCTTTTTGGACAATATCATGCTCGATTTGAAATATCGGCGAAATGCGTCCGAGCGAGAGAGGGAACATTTGATGCAGAATAACGACTTCCTCGCCGAATGGCGAGAATATGCCGAACTGGCCGAAATACTAAATGAGCAAGTTACGGGAAGGAGCCTCTCCGCCTGGAATCGTCTATCGCCCGAGAGCCAAGATGTTGTGCGTTCTATTGCAAAATATGCGGCGAAGCGGCAGCCAATCCGCATGCTTTACCGCCCGAAGGTAACCACAGGCAAGCCTGTTTACCGAACCGTGCATCCGTATAGTCTTCGGGTTCGCGATATTCATGTTGATGGCTATCACCGCCCAAAACGGCCGACGGTGGTCTTCTTTGCTTACGACGCAAACAATGCGAACAACCCCAACCCAGGGAATGAGAAGCCAACCATCAAGAATTTTGTTGCAGATAGAATTATTACGGTCCGCCCCGCACGTGGCAAATATGTAGTAAAGTGGAGCGTAGAGTTTGAAGATGAGGGAAAATCCGATGCCGCAGGATAAATTTGTAAGTAGAGATTTCCCAATAATGCCGAGCAATCTCGAGAACATTGATAGTGCCGTCTATGAATGGCTCAATGAGGTTCTCAACGTGCATAGTACCACAAATAAGGGGTTCAAAAAGGTGCCCGTCATCTGGCCAACGGCTGAACGTGCGTTTCAAATGAAACACAAAAAGGAGCTTCGAGATGATACGGGCACATTGATTCTTCCCCTCCTTTCCGTGCAAAGAACCAACATCGAGAAGAGTCTCGACTGGAAGGGTACCTATTTTGGCAATATTCCGCCGCAAACGGGTTTTGATCCACGTGGTGGGAGCATCATGGTAGCAACACAAATAAAGCAAGACAAGACCGCAAATTACCAAAATGCGGACGCCAAGTTTCGTGAAGACCAGGATACCTTCCCGAAGATTAGCGACAAGGTTGTCCATCAAACCGTCTCTATTCCGATGCCGAGGTACCTCGACATGAAGTACAAGATCGTCGGAAGGAGCAACTATCAGGCGCAATCAAACGAACTCATGGAACCATTTATGGCGTTGGGCGGAGGGGTTAAATATTTTACCTTGAAGCGCAATGGGCATCTCTATGAGGTTTTTGTTGATAGCGTATATGCCCCCAACGATGATGCCGTAGGTGCTAGCGAAGAGGAGCCGAGGGTGTTTGAGATGTCCGTTACTCTTCGCGTCTTGGGTTATCTCCTCGGCGCAGGCAGCAATGAGGAGCGCCCCGTTGCCACCTATCGGGAATCGGCAGCCACCTTCAAGATCATGAGGGAGCATACCATGACACAAGATGAAATCAATGCCTACTTCCAAAAGGACTCCATCTTCGGCCTCGACGGAAAATATCGAGAATAACAGAGAATCCCGCCCTTCCTTTTGCCCCATGATGAACTAATTACAGATAGTAGAAATTTGAAATCTCTATTTATCTTGTCATGGGAGATAAAATAAATGTCCGTAAGTAAATTTAAGTTTGTTTCACCTGGAGTTTTTGTAGACGAAATTGACAATAGTCAATTGCCGCAGATTGCCGAAGCTGTTGGCCCCGTTGTTATCGGTCGTGCCGAACGAGGCCCAGGTCTGCGCCCCATTAAGGTGAGCAGCTTTTCTGAATTCGTTGAAATCTTTGGCAACCCAATTGCTGGCGGGCAGTCTGGCGATGTGTGGCGGGACGGGAATTATACCGCACCGACATATGGAGCGTATGCTGCGCAAGCTTGGCTCAAAAATAAGACCCCGCTAACCTACGTCCGCCTCCTTGGTGCGCAGCATGCAAATGCTACCACGGCAGGGAAAGCTGGCTGGGATACTACCACGGTCGCTCCGAGCGAAACCTTGGCGGACAATGGCGGTGCTTTTGGTCTTTTTGTTGGGCACAAGGGTGCGCACAATGGGGTAAATATTACGGGCAGCATGGCACTAGCTGCCGTTTTCTATCTTACCGACGGCGGGATTAAGCTCGGTGGGCCCCCTCATGACGACCCTACGGGCACAACCATTTATAACGCCGCACGCATGGTCCGTTCCGACGGCCCCGATAGTGGATTTACTGCGGTCATTTCCGATGGGACAGAGGCGAGCATCTTTACCGCCTCATTCAACTTCAATCGGGCGAGTGATAAATATATTCGTAAGGTGTTTAATACCAACCCGACATTGACCAATAGTACAATTACGCAGAATGCGCAAGCCAACTACGGTATCGATGCGGGCACGTCCCCGAACAACAACCTCGAAACCTACTGGCTCGGTGAAACCTTTGATCAGTACCTGGCGAATGAAGTAACGGGCTCCTCCGCCGTAGGCGATCGAATTGGCGTCATTCTCGCCATTGATAGTGACACTTCCGCATGGAATGGTGCCGACTACAAAAAGGGCGCAACCGCCCCAAAATCTGGTTGGGTTATTGGTCAGGATCTGAGCACCGCCACGGCTAGCTATTCCCCAGAAGCAATGCCGAAGCTTCTCCGCTTCCATGGCCTCGATGTTGGCGAATGGTCGCAGAAGAACCTCAAGGTTTCGTTTAGCGAAATCGATTATAGCAAAAATGATTCCGTTCCGTTTGGTACCTTTACGGTTGAAATTCGGAAAGCGAATGATAATGATACGGCAAAGACCGTCGTCGAACGATTCGATAATTGCAATCTCAATCCCGCTTCACCGAATTATGTTGCCAAGAAAATCGGCGATGCGTATCGAGTCTGGAGCGAATCTGAGCGGGCCTACATCACCTACGGAAATTACGTAAATAACAGCAATTTCCTTCGAGTTGAGGTCAATCCAGATGTTGAAAATGGTGTAATTTCGACCGAATACCTTCCATTTGGATTTGAAGGGCCCGCAATCTTTGGGGACTTCGTATATTCTAGTGCATCCGCCAATCTCAATGGTTCGTGGCTCAAGGGTAGCGCTAGCCTTCCATATCAGAATGATATTACCATCTTCTCTGAATCGGTATCTGGCTACAAGCTCATTGGTGAGTTTGCTACCAAATTTAAGTACCCACGGCCTGTAATGTCATATGAATCCGTGGCTACCTCATCTATTGGGAATACCACGGGCTCCTCTGGTGCTACTAAGGCCAATTATTGGGGCATTGAGACGGCACGAAGTGCTGGCTCCATTCGATTCGATGAGAGCTATTTTGATATTACTCGGGCCCGCCCGACGAGCGTCGATGCGTGGACCCCTGCGGCTAGCACGCAGACCTCCGCATCTCTCATTTTTAGCCTCGATGATCTTACATATAAGAGCGGAAGTACCACCCTCGCCCTCTACAATAGTGGTTCCCGTAGCGGGAGCAATGAAACTGGAGAAGGTGGCGGCTGGTCCATTACGGCAGGCCTGAAGCATGGAACGGGCTCCGCCGCAACACTCTCGGCTAGCTATCAAAATGTTTTGGACGCTGGCTTCGATAGATTTACCTTGCCCATCTTCGGTGGCTTCGACGGCTTGAGTCTCGTTGAACGTGAGCCGTTTAGGAATAGTCAGTGGGACGGTGCTACCGACACCACGAGCTATAGCTTTAATAGTATTAAGCGTGCAATCGATAGCGTCGCAGATCCCGAAGAGGCTAATTCGCAGGTCAACATCATGACGTTGCCTGGGATCACGGACACAACCTTGACCGACTACCTCATCTCCATCTGCGAGCAGAGAGGAGATTCCCTCGGCATCATCGATATTGAGGGCGGATTTATTCCGAGCACAGAAAATACCAAGGGCGACAGCCATGCTGATAACCGCGGGCTATACAGCACCGTCGTTACAAACATGAGAAGCCGAAGCTTGAATACGAGCTACGCTTGCACATACCATCCATGGCTCCAGATTAAGGACACCATCAATGGGAACCTCCTTTGGGTGCCGCCGTCGGTCATCGCATTGGGCACCATGGCATTTAGTGAAGCGACGACGCAACTTTGGTTTGCTCCCGCAGGGTTTACCCGCGGCGGTCTCTCCAATGGCGCTGCTGGCCTTCCCGTTGTCAACGTTCGTGAGAAGTTGCGACAGACCTATCGTGACAAGCTTTACGAAGTAAACGTTAACCCGATTGCAAACTTCCCAGCGGAAGGTATTGTGGTTCTCGGGCAGCGCACACTACAAGCTACGCAGAGCAAGCTTTCGAGTGTGCATATTCGTCGATTGGTTATCTTTATTAAGCGTGAACTCTCGAGATTGGCCGCTACGGTTCTTTTCGATCAGAATCTCGAAGAGACCTGGACCCGATATTTGGGCGTCGCAGAGCCGTTCTTGCAGAGCGTGCAAGCGGGCTTGGGCCTCGAAGCTTTCAAGTTGGTTCTTGATCGCACCACGACCACACCCGACCTCATCGATCGTAACATTGTTTACGCCAAGGTGATGCTTAAGCCAGCGGGTGCAATTGAGTTCTTTGCCATTGACGTAGCTATTGAAGGGAGCGGCGCAAGCTTCTCTGACTAAAAATACGGGGGCGAGAAGTTCTCGCCCCCACTATTTATATTTGAGTTTATAAGGAGATTTTAGGAATGACTTTTTGGAATGATAAGAGCTTGGAACCCAAACGATCGTTTAAGTTCTACGTTACGTTTGGTAGCACTGCGGGTAAAAAGCTGCAACGTTGGATGGTGAAGGCAATCGATCTTCCGAAATTTGAGGTTGGAGAGACTCCTCACTCATATCTGAATTATGAATACTACTACCCTGGAAAGGTGAAGTGGTCGGAATTGACCGTAACTTTGGTTGACCCCATGGACCCCGATGCAGCGGAGCAGTTCGTAAAAATCCTAAAAGCTGGCGGTTATCGTCCTCCGCAGAGCAACAAGCAGCTTGATACCGTTTCAAAGTCTGCTATGGTTAATGCTCTCGGCGCTAAATTTACGATTAACCAGATTGGTGCAGACCCTGCTAACGTCGCTCTCGGCGAGAATGTCGGCGGAACGAAAGCTGCGGGTGACTCTGGAACCCCTGGGGCGCAGTGGCAGCTTCATAACCCTTGGATCAAGAACGTCAACTTTGGCAAGCATAGCTACGAAGATGAGGGCATGATTGAAATTTCGCTCACCATTCGCTATGACTACGCCATGTTTATAAAGAATGGCTCAAATATCACGAAAGACGGCTAATAAGCAATAAACCCCACCTAACGAGGTAATAATGACAGCAAGGAAGAATTCAGAGCGCATCGGCGTTGAACCGCAGAGCGCTGCTCAAGACGTCCCCGTAGCAAAACCAAATGATAACTTTGCCTTCGTTCTTCCGACGGAGCTTATTCGACTCCCTAGCGAAGGACGCTTCTACGAGAAGGGTGACCCTCTTTACGGCAAAGAAACCATTGAAATGAAGCAGATGACAGCAAAAGAAGAAGATATTTTAACCAACGCCTCTTTTATCAAGGAAGGCGTTGTCCTTGATCGCCTCCTCTCTTCTCTCATTCTTGAGCCTGGGATCAACGTCTCCAAGATGTTCCTCGGCGACAAAAACGCCCTCCTCTACGAATCTCGACGATTGGGTTACGGCCCAACATACAATGTTAACGCAATGTGCGGCGTTTGCCTCGAATCAACCGTTTGGGCCTACGATCTAGGTGACATTGAGATCCGCTCCGCTTCACAAATTGAAGAGGAGTGCGGTTTTGAGTTTACCGAGAATGGTGAATTCATTATTCGCATTGAAAGCATGAAGGCAGACGTTGAGCTTCGCCCGCTCGTCGGTGCAGATGAAACCCGTTTAGCAAAGATCTTGGCAGGCAAGAAAAAGCATCGATTGCCCGAGGAGCCTACGGTCGAATTCCTTCGTCAGATCATTGCTTCCGTCAACGGCAACTCCGATCCTGTATTCATTGGCGAGTTCATCGATGTACTCCCAATTAATGAGACAAAATACTTGAAAGCGGAATATAAGGAAAGAATCCCTGGTGTTCGTGCACGCGGCGAGTTTACATGTGAAAACTGCGGCACGATCGATGAGAGGGAGGTGCCGATGACGCACGAATTTTTTTGGCCTAAGCGATAATTACGCAGAGAGCTTTTACAAGCAGATATTCTATCTCAAGTATCATGGTGGCTGGAGCTTCATTGAGGCGTACAATCTGCCCGTAGGCTTGCGAAACTTTTACACGACCCTTCTTACCGAGCAACTTGAGAGGGAGGCGGAAGCTGTGAGCGGCGATGGCAACAAGCAGACGCTAAACGAAGAAACCGCTAGCAAAGTAAACCCCAACTTCTAATCGAAGATTTCCCCAAGTTAAAACTAATTATAGATGGTGAATATTGCAAGGAGGCGTCTTTATGCAAGACCAAGAAATGGCCACGATTACCATCAATCTCAATGAGCGAGAGAGTGGCGAAATCAATGAAAGTTTTCTTCTCATGTTTGGCACGTGGGCCAAGACACTCCTCCGCGGCCTTTTCGGAGGAAAGGAGGTGCCCGTCAATGTCAAAGGGTCGCCATCGCAAGTACGTAGCTTCGCCAACGCCCTCGGATCGGAGAAGCGCTATCTGGAGGCCTGGCGAGATCAAGGATTGGACAATCCTATGACATATAAGCGGAAGGGCGAACTCGACAAGGCAATCCGCAAATTTACGAGCAAGACAGGAATCCCCTGGCCGTTCAAATAAAAAGGAAAACGCCATAAATGGCCAAAGACATGCAATCATTTCTGAACGTTCAGAATCAAGCGGTCCTCAAGAAGGTGAGCCAAGAAATTCTTGATATTGCAGATAAAATTATCAAGCAAGAGCTTAGAATTGATGACATCATGAAGGGGAGGGCTACTCTTCTCGATGTTCACAGAAGGAAACACGAGCTAGTATCTAAGGAGCTAGATAAGACCGCCGCTCTTGTCGAAAAGTTGCGAGAAGCCGAAGCGGAGGCCGCAAAAGAGAAATTCGATGCAGATAAACAAGAACTCAAAAGGCAAATGGGTTTTCATGAATTTGTAGTTGACCGACAAAAGGCCGAAGATAGGTACAACAAGCAGCAAGCCGAGGTGAGGGAGGAAAAAATAAGGGCACAAGCCAAGCTCGTCAAAGCCACCAAGGCGGGCCTTGCACCTCTTACCGAGGAGGGGAAAAGGTTAAAAGAGAAGGCCGACGCTCTGAAGGCACAACAAGACGCATTGGACCTTTACGCCAAGCAGATCAAAAATGCAGAAAAGGTAGATAAGGCTCTCCGTTCTGCATCTGACCACTTGGGCTTGATTACAGATCAGCAAAAAATGTGGGGAGTGCAGATGGTGCATGCTGTCAAAACCACGAAAGAGGCCCGAGCTTTGGTTGGTGAGACCGCAAAGCAGTGGACGGCAGATTTACTCTTGGGAACATTTGATACGTTGGCGTCTAGGGTTGTACAATCAACAATAATGGTTGTCAAAGCTTTCGATACCATTCGTTCAGAGGTGGCCGCAGCGACAGGGCAAATGGATAGGTTCGATAGCATGATTATCGATATTCGAGACGATACGCGCGACTTGGCGGTTTCTTATGTCGAGGTCGGTGAAGCTATAATGTCGGCAAACAAAGAAATAGCGACATTTGCCCTCCTTGGTTCCGAATCACAGCAGACAATGGCAACGCTCGTCGCTCAATTGGGTGCAATTGGTGTAAATACAGATACTGCCGCAAAGGCTCTCAATACCATGAGGATGGGCCTCAATTTATCGACCGAGGGTGCGGAAGATATGACAAGGGGTTTGGTGCAATTTGCGACAACAATAGGCACGGCCCCAGAACAAGTACTATCCGACTTCAACTCCTCCATGGCCACCTTGGGAGTGCAAGGCGTGAAAGCGGAGGAGATATTCAAGAATTTGGCAGCGCAGAGTGAAGCCACTGGCGTTGCCATGGAAACTCTTCTAGGTGTGGTCTCGCAATTTGACACATTTGAGGGGGCGGCGCAAGCGACAGGAAAATTGAACGCCGCTCTCGGCGGGGGCATGGTTGATAGTATTGAAATGCTCTCGATGACGGAGGATGAGCGTCTCAAAAAATTGCAGCAAGTAATAGCTTCGAGTGAAACTCAATGGGAAGATATGGGCAAGTATCAGCAGCGCTTCTTCATGCAAACATTGGGGATACAAGATGCTACCGTTGCTACCGCCCTCTTCGGGAAAACGACGGAGGAGAATAGTAAAAAAATTGCGGATGCCCAGGCGCTAGCAAAACAAACAGGAGAAGATTGGAAGACCTATCTCAATCAGAGCACCGCCGCCGTTTCGGCAGCAAAAATGTGGCAAGAGGTGCTGCAAGATCTGGCGGTAGCCATAGAGCCTCTCACCTGGGCGATGAAGGCTGCGGCGGAAACCGTGCGCCTCTTCACAGGAATGATGGGAGAAGGCTGGGGTACATTCGCCGTCCTCGTCTTTGGCGCTGCAATATCTCGGGTCGGGTGGATACTCAAACGGAAATGGATACCGAGCGCAGCACAAGCAACTCAAGAGCTAACCAAATTGGTTACAAAGCAAGGCTTGGGCACGGCAGCAGCGGAGGTCGACAGCACCGCGCAATTGCGCAATTCGAGAATGAATTTGGCGGCGGCAAAAGCCAAAAATCTAAATGCGACCGCATCGGCCAAATTGGCATTGCCAATTCTTGCGGTCGGCGGGGCCATAGCTATGGTTGTTGGCAGCATGGCTCTCCTCATCCTTGCATTTAAGGGAATTGAAAACCCAGGAGAAGTATTCCTCGCCACCCTCGGCCTCCTTGCTGGAGCCACCCTGGCTTTCTTTATTGGTGTTAAGTTCGCCCTCATCCCCGCAATTGCTGCATTGGCAACGGCTGGGGGTGTCGCCGCGGGGCCGCTCATGGCTCTCGCCCTCCCAATTGGCATAATTGGATTGGCAATTGCAGGCGTCGTTGCCTCCATGGCCCTCCTCGTTTATGTTGCTACCGACAATGTTAGTGCATTGGGTTCATTGGTTGGCTTGACCGCAATTCTAGCGGGCGCATTTGTCGCCGTGGCGTTTGGCGGGAAGGCTGCCCTCCTCGGCCTCTCTGCGTTTGCCGCAGGCACACTGGTTCTTGCGGCGGGACTTGCTCTCATTAAGACCGATGATCTTCTCGCCATGGCCATGATATTTGATAGCCTCGCGGTCATCGGCAATATCAACGTTGGGAACAACTTCGCAGCATTGGGTGATGCCATAAATAGCATGGCAGATCAGATAACTGATTCCGCATTGGTTAAGCTCATGGCGTTTTCGACGATGCTTACCGATTTAGGAAATATTCGGTTTGAATCGTTAATTTCGGGCATTTCTGGGCTTTCTAACGTCACCAAAACCCTTTCCGATACCTCGACATCAGTTGACGTAGAATACGGCGCTCTAGGTACCGTAGTGGCCCTCTCAGCCGTATCTCCGACGCCTTTTAATGCGCAGGCAGCCAACGCAGCGGCAGATAGGGGGACATCCGCAAAAGCGGCGGCAACGAATAGTGTCCTCCGTACAATTAAGGAAACCTCGGCCACAATTTCGAAGGAGAGCAAGAGCGAAAAAGTAAAGGCTAGCAGCGGCCGACAACCAATTTTCCTAGAATTGGATGGGCATATATTTGCGAAAGCTGTCATCGATGTGTTCGAACGTGAGGCAGACAAAAAGACAGGGAGCAAGGAAGTTTAATGGCGAAATATGAAAAAGACGAAGGGGCTAAGGGGCTCGATCTCTTCAATGAGCAGCTTGTTGCGGGATTTGATGCCACCGTTAACGGCATAAAGTCAGCGGCGGACCTCCTCCTAGGATCTTATGATGAGACGCAGATATTAAAGAACAATGGGTTTGTCATTAGCTTCGAAAGAGCTTCGGGCGATGGAAAAGAAAACTCGAAGGTTGAGTTTAAAGCATTTTTGACCGACTTCTCGGATCAATATACCTCCGATTGGAACAAGGAGGAGGTATTTGGTCGAATGGACCCAATTACGACCTTTAAGGGGACGGCGAGGATCATTTCATTAGGTTGGGACGTTGTGTCATATGGTCCCGCAGATGCTCAACTCAATTTGACCGCCCTCTCCCGATTAATCAAGATGCAATACCCAGAGTTTGATAAAGATGGGGCCATCAAATCCCCGCCCCTCTTTAAGGTAAAGTTTACCAATATTGTACGTAACCCTGCCATGAATGATGCCCCTATTATTGGTGCGATCGAGGGTTTCTCATATAAACCAGATTTAGAGCAAGGCTTTTTTTCTGTCGGCAAGGATGCCAAGCTTTTGGCGCAGACCGTCAATATGAGTTGCAAGGTTATCGTCTTGCACTCCCACAAGTTGGGCTGGAAGGACGGTGGTGGCGATGAGCGCTCGGGCTTTTCAAAATTTCCATATGGTGTGCCAAGCTCTACTAACGCCTCATCGGAGGGGACGCCAAGCAACGAAGAAAAAATTGATGCCAAGGCTAGAAGCAATGCGGCGGCCATAGAGGAAATGGCCAAGCGCAGGGGGCAAAAATAATTATGAGGAGAAACGGAAGACGACGAATCATTACGAATGACCATCCAATGTATGCCCAAATGAGGGATGAAAGGGGAAGGAAGTTCATCAACCATTACGTGGCGGCCAATATGAGGCATCCAACCGCCGACGACCTGGTCGACATTGATACCATTCATCATATATGGCAATCGGGCGATCGTTTTTCAAAGCTGTCCGCCCTCTATTACGGTGGCAATGTCAAGTTTTGGTGGGTCATAGCTTGGTTCAATCAGAAACCAACAGATCATGATGTGGCCTTTGGCGATATTATTGAGGTGCCAGTGCCGCTCGATCGAGTTTTGGATATACTGGAGGTTTAGGGCGTGCTGATATTACCTGGAGGTGAAGCGGTCATTGAGAAGCAGAAGCGGGAATCCGCAGCCGCGGCAGTCGCAAAGAGTGGAGGCGGACCCGTTTCTCCCGAGCAAGCCGACTTGCAGCGAAGGCAAGAGCAATGCTTTCTCCTCGACAATCTAGAGTTTGTTAGCGGGTTGGCTCAATCGAATATTTCGTTTTCAACGATCCTTCCCGTGCACGGGAATATTCGCGTATTTCAAAATAAGCTCGAGAATGCGGGGCCAGCTAGTTCGAACATATTTCTCAATTTGACCCCCGCTCAGCTTTCGACATTGGTTCCGCTCCTTAAGTTCTACAAGGTTGAAGACGGCGGCGAATCTGAGTTCAAGTTTTCCGATAAAACCGATGTGACCGATATCGTGAGCCAGGTCCGCCCGAAAGGGGTAGGTATTACGGATTTTGTTTATAAATTTCGCGGCACAAACGAAGAGGAGTACAAATACAACATTGAGGCGGAATTGGAGCTTTATTGCAACTCCCTCTCAGATCTCGCACAAGAGGATGCCTCGCCACCATATGAATTTGCTCCTAGAATCCTGGACCTCCTCGTTCCAGCACGGCCCAAAAAAATCAAACCAAAGGGAGCGGGAGCATCCGTAGCAAACCCAGAATATTTCGAAATTAAGGTCATCCTAGGCTGGCAAGCACCAAATAAGATCCCAGGGTTCAATCCAAATCAGGTGAGTGAGCTTCAAGAGGAGTTGAGGGCGCAGCAGCTTACGATGATTCTCCATACGAAGCTGTTCGATCTAGATTACCGAGAGAATGGTTCAATTGTTGTCAAGATTTCGTATCAAGGGGAGCTAGAGCGATCTGCCCGTAACGCCAATATCCTTGCACCAAAGGTGCTGAGTGTTACTGAGCAAAAAATACGGGCGGAGGCGACGAAGTTTAAAGCAGAAAATGGTGGTGCTATTTCAACAAAAGATGCGCTAGCGCTCCGTGCTAGGGTTAAAAAAGAGCAGCAAGATTCGGTAGATCCATCGTCAACGGTGCAAAAGTACGCGAAAATGTTGGAAAGGCTCGACGCATCGGGTAGGATATATTTTGTTGCTGCCTCGCCAGGAGATTTGGGAATTAGCCTTTCCCCCACTACAGGCAAGCTACAGCAAGGAGAAGTATTGAGTCAAAAGGCTAGATCATTTGTAGCAATAGCCAAGAAGAATGAAGCTAGACTCAAGGGACAGATGGGAACAAATAAAGGCTTGGCTTCAACCTTTACTTCAGCAGTAGAGCGAAGTAATGCGCAAGTAAAGCTAGCTTCACCAATATCGATTGATAAGAAGGCAGCAGAAAAGGGGGGTCTTGATTTAGCAAAGAAGATCTTTAAGACCATATTGCCCGAAGACACAGAAGAGGCAATCATTAATTACTTCTATCTTGGTGACATACTGGAGGCGGCGGCATTGGAATCTGGATTCTCCACACCTGGAGAAAGGAACATGATTTTGGGACCAGTTGAGATACCAGATCTGAGGATGGGTGCCTTGGCTAATTTTAGTTTGGCCACATGGCCCGTTTCTTTGAATCTCTTTATGGCGTTTTTCGTAGAGAAGGTCATTAAGAATGTTCGGAGTGAATATTCTATGATTGAGTTCTTTAGAGATCTCATTGTGCACGTTGTACAAGATAGGATAAGGGATTGTTTCGGAGATTACTACAAAACCAATGTTTCTGCAATAATGCCTAGAATTACGTTGGAAGAGTTTCTCGTTGAAGAAGGATATTTCGATTCATTTGGCGACGCCGCCATATCGGTAGAAACGGATAGTGCGTCGCTCAAATACATGAATACCGTCGGCAAGAAATCGAGAAAGATCATGATAGCTAGAATGACAAAGGGAGCGGGAGCAGCAGAGGCTAGCACACTCATGAAGGCAAAATCAGCGGAGCGCACAAAATACGAGAATGAGAAAAATATAATCACCTTGCAATTGGGTCTCGATCATGGTATATTGAAGCGAGTAACGTTTAGCTCAGCCGATAGCTCTGGCCTTTTGGAGGCAAACATTGAGCGCATAATGGCCGAAGGGGAGTTCGACATCACTTTTTTGCAAAAGACGTACACCCTCAATATTACGATGTTTGGAACGCCGACATTTAAGAATGGCCAATCAATTAAGGTCCTTCCATCGATTATTGGGAGCGAAGATCTTTCGGTTGCGAAGCAGATATTTTTGGCGGGGTACTACAATGTTATTTCGAGCGAAGGGCGAATTCGTCGTGGCGAGTACGAGACGGTTCTTCAATGTGAGTTTACTTCTCCTCTCGACTTGGTTGGCGAAAAGAGTATTTTTGGGGCTGCAAAACTAACCACGGGTGGTGAAGATACCGATGGCTTGAAAGAGCCCACCGAAATGGATCTTCTTGATAGAACGGGAGCGGCTTTCCGACGGTTCTCTCTAGACCCAGCAAATCTCTTCGAAACTGACGTATAAACACGCATTGGAGAACTTCATGGCAATTAAGCAAGGACTTCTAAAGGGCACCATACCGCCTAGTCAATTATTCGCAGAGAAAGAAGATGCAGTGCCATCAGAGAAGAAGGCCGATACCTGGCTAACGAGCAAGTATTGGTACGGCCGCATGGTGCAAGCTTTTCCTCCTCTCGCCGCAATAGCCGAGCACGAGGCCCTCAAGCAATTTCCGATCTCGATGACAGACGGGAGAGCCCTCTTTGCCCTCTCATTTACCGTCGATGCAGCGGAGACGCTCTTCGAACGATACTTGGGCCTTGTCGCAGCAAACAAAATGCCGAGCGACTACTTTTACTTCAAAAAGGCATACGAAGACCCAGAAGAAGACTACCTTTCTTACATTGAGGGGACACTTTATCCAGTTTTTGAGGAGTATCTCACATCTAACCAAAAATTGAAAAAGGTTGTCAATTTTGCTAACTTTGAAGAGCAATTTGGATTTTTTGCAGCGGATTACGCCACCCTTCTCCCATGCACCTTCACTTCCTATATTGCGTCTCGGTTCTATTCGCCGCTCAACTCTGGCCTCGCCATTGCTTTGAGCATAAATGAGCCCGCAGATTCCATGGCCGATTCGGCAGTCTATCGTTCGTTTGTTAAATTGGCAGAGGCTAGCGGCTTCTTTGTCGACGCCAATATTCCGACCCGTATATATGCCGACATAGGGCACCCCTCCGTGGCTAAGCTTATCTCTTCTGCTGGTTATGAAAAAATGGAATATCTGCGTCCTATCACCACGGATGAAGTAAGCAGGACGTCGGGTGTCCTTCAAGACCTCTATGAGAGGTTTAGGGAGCAATACCCTTCTCACATGTCGTATGAGCAATGCAACGGGAGCACAGTAGTTGTAACTCAATTGGTGGCACCCTCACCATTTATTGGCGAGGAGCGTTCCCTTGGCTTGTATTTCTACCTTCGAGCCAAAGAATATGGCGCATCGATGACCCAGGGCGCATATGAGGCATTTAGGTCGAGCATTTTGGCCAACTATCGTGCTCTCGGTTTAGATTACGCACTCTCGGGCATAGAAAAAATATACCCAATCGCAGGAAAGCCCTTGAAAGGCGAGCCAGAATCTGCTATGATGGGCTTGAATACAAAGGTTCACGGAACTTTCTTTCTACACTAAACCATAGAGAAACATGGCATTTTCGCTACTAGAGGATAAAGGACAGTGCATTGGTGTCTTTGAGGGAGGACTTCTCTCTTTTGGCGGTTCCGTGCCGACGGAAGGTTTGACCTGGGCGTATAATCGTCACTTGCGGGGCAGACCAGATGTGAAGTATGCTAAGGTGGTTGCTCCCTTCTCGACAATCGCCCTCTGCCTTCCCAAGGCGATGGCAGCAGAACTCGAAAATATGACGAAGCGGTATAAGGCGCATTTAAGGAGTCTCCAAATAGCGCAAGTTGATTTTGCGGAGCAATGCACGTACGACTACATTCCAGAATGGTTTTTGTTGGATTATTATCGACTCCGCAATGAAGCAATTGATTACATATGGAAGGAGCATGGGCATAGGTACGATCCCGACCTTCATGCCCACGTTGCGCGTACGTGGGAGGTCGCTGCCGACATTGCTGACCGCACTCTCAAATTTGATCAAATAGCCCTCCAAGTCGCAGCATCTAAAAATGCGCGTTTTGCCAAGGATGTTCTTGCTGGTCGTAAAATGAGAATAAAATATGACCCATTTAGGGCAATAACGGGTCGATTTGCTACAAATGAGTGGAGCTTCCCCATTCACAATTTGAAGGAGGAGTACCGTAAGGTGATTCTTCCTAAGAATGGGCAATTTTTGGAGCTTGACTACAATGCAGCAGATGCGCGCGTGCTTCTCTCATTGTCGGGCCAAGAGCAGCCCATGGGCGACATTCACACGTGGAACATTGCCAACGTCTTCAATGAGCCCAACATGGCTCGCAAGGAGGCCAAGGCTAGACTTTTTTCATGGTTTTTTTCAAATCGCCTAGATAAAAGC
>Ga0209434_1000709_pt1 | contig 15665 bp, 15 predicted proteins | sample ETNvirnome_2_300_FD_184068 | JGI IMG/M metagenome (GOLD analysis project Ga0209434, IMG submission 184068) | Marine viral communities from the Pacific Ocean - ETNP_2_300 (SPAdes) (version 2) | ecosystem: Environmental > Aquatic > Marine > Oceanic | place: Pacific Ocean | collected 2013-06-22
AAAATAGACCTGTTGGTGGATGATGGCTCCCATTTTCAGTATGATCAAATGACAAGCTTAGGAAAAATTTTTCCGCATATCTCAAATGGTGGTATCTATGTTATAGAGGATATATGTTATGAAAGAAATTTGCGGACAGGCTCTCAATGGTGGGGGTATTCTAAGGAGCCTGATCGTCGTGTGGCTGGAGAGTGCCATGTAGGATCACACATCAGACCTGACGAAGAGTGGCTCGCTGGCGACGAAATCAACTATGATAATTGTAGCGATGCTACATTAACAAGATTTGCGGAGACAAACTTATTTAGTAGTAAATATCTCACAGAGGAACAGAATAAGTATATTACCGAAAATACTGAGGATGTGTCTTTGTATGATGATCAGGTGTTGACCTGTACATCGAAGCTATGTATAATTAATAAAAAATGAAAACAATAGCCTTTTATCAGCCTCACCTTGATATCCAAGGAACTGGCGTAAGCAATTACGATTATGCACATTTTAACCAAGTTATTCTCGGAAATAAATCTTATATGATTTGTGATAAAGATTGTAAACACACTCACCCCCTAGCCGTGGAGAAGTTTAAAGAATCCATGGAAGTTATCGAACTGGAGGGCGCACAAAATATGCCTCTGCTAGAAAAAAAATTAGAGGAGCTAGATGTGGACGCTGTTTATATACAGAAGTGTGGGAAAAAAGATGACGGTCGATTTGTTAATAATAAGCCAATGTTTATTCATGCTGTGGGGTGCGAAAACGACCCCCATGGGGAAGTTTATGCTTATGTTTCTGAATGGCTCTCTCAACACTCTTCCAATTCCGAACACCCCTTTATTCCTTATATGTTAAATCTCCCTAATGGCAGCGAAGATTTTCGGGCTAATTTAAATATTCCCGAAGACGCCACTGTTTTTTCTCGTCTAGGGGGGCATTATGGGTGGGACATTCCCTTTGTAAACGAAGCCATTAAGGAAGCCTTAAGGTTAAGGGATGATATTTATTTTATTTTCGCGCAAACACCACAATTTTTGAATCACCCGCGAGTGATTTTTGTGGAACCTTTCGCTAATTTAAAGACCAAAAGAAAATTTATTAACACCGCAGACGCTATGATTCACGCTCGGGGCATAGGGGAGTCTTTTGGCATGGCGTGTGCGGAGTATTCTTTTTGCAATAAGCCTGTCATAACTTTTGATGGGTCTCCCGAAAGAAATCACATTGCCACCCTTAAGGACAAGGGAGTTTATTATAGCAATGGGATGCAACTGGTGAATATCTTTAAAGATTTTCGCAAAGAACCCCAAAAAGACTGGAATGCCTATAAAGACTTTAGCCCCGAGAAAGTTATGGCTAAGTTTGACCAAGTGTTTTTGAACCAACTATGAAAAAAATACTTATCACAGGATCAAAAGGTTTCCTCGGCCATCATTTAGTTAAAAGACTAAAAGAAAGTTATAATCTGCTGTTACCGAGCAGCTCAGAGGTGAACGTAAAGGATTGGGAGAAGCTATATGGTTATGTGTCCGATACTGCTCCTGACACAATTATCCATCTTGCTGCTGTTTGCGGAGGGATTGGGGCTAACCAAAAATCTCCCGCAGATTTCTTTTGGCAAAATTCCTTAATGGGCCTAAACGTATTAGGAGCCTCCTCCCATTTTAAAATAAAAAAATTAATCACACTGGGAAGTGTTTGTTCTTATCCCAAGTTTACCCCTGTTCCATTTAAGGAAGAGGATATTTGGAACGGCTATCCCGAAGAAACAAACGCTCCTTACGGAATAGCTAAAAAAAATCTTTTAGTTGGATGCCGAGCATTCAACGAGCAACATGGCGACAATTTTATTCACCTTATTCCCGTTAACATGTATGGGGAGCATGACGACTTCGATCCCCAAAGTTCGCATGTGATTCCCGCTTTGTTGCGAAAATTTATAGAGGGAAAAGAAAACAACAGTTCCCACATAAAAGTGTGGGGGGATGGTTCAGCTTCTAGGGAATTTCTATATGCTGGGGATTGCGCTGAAGCTATTGCATTAGCAATTGAAAACTACAATTCTCCAGAACCTCTCAATATCGGGACGGGCAAAGAAATTTTGATTAAAGATCTTGTCCACATGATTCGCGATGTGGTAGGGTTTAAGGGGGAAGTGGTGTTCGACCCCACAAAGCCAAATGGTCAGCCCAGAAGGTGCCTAGATACATCACGGGCTAAAAAGGAGCTTAACTTTACGGCGACCACTTCTTTTGAAGAGGGATTATTAAAAACATATAATTGGTATATTAACTCATGAAAAAAATATTAATCACTGGAGTAACAGGTCAGGATGGCAGTCACATGGCCGACTATCTACTCGCAAATACAGAACATACCATTATAGGGGGAATTAGGCGGTTAAGTGTCGAAAACCACAAAAATATTAAGCACCTCAAGGACAACCCAAGGTTTTTTCTAATCGATTTAGATGTTTCTGATCCTCAAAATACCGAAAAGGTTATAGCAAAGCATAAGCCTGATTATTTTATTAATTTTGCTGCCAATTCTTTTGTCGGGAGCAGTTGGGACATGCCTTTTAATCACATGCAAACAAATTGTATGGCTGTTCTTCATCAGTTAGAAGCCCTTCGAAGGCATAGCCCTCATTGTCGATACTACAACGCAGGTAGCTCTGAGGAGTTCGGGGATGTGGTGACTACCCCACAGACTGAAGACCACCCGTTGCGCCCCAGAAGTCCGTATGGAGCCTCTAAATGCGCTGCTAGACATTTGGTTAAAGTCTATAGGGACTCTTACGGTCTCTATGCAGTTCAGGGCTGGCTTTTCAATCATGAGGGGGTGCGGCGTGGAGAAGAATTTGTTACTCGTAAAATTACTAAGAACGTGGCTAGAATTTTAGGGCATTACGAAATTGGTAAACCAATCGTCCCGTTACAGCTGGGTAATCTAGACGCGAAAAGAGACTGGAGCGATGCCGAAGATTTTGTAGTCGGTGTCTGGAGGATGCTTAATCAAGATAGAGAAAATCCAAAAGATTATATTCTTTCTTCTAACGAAACGCATACCATTAGGACGTTTGTCGAGGAGGCATTTAATTTCGTAGGTTTTCATCGCAACGAGTGCCAATGGAAAGGGGAGGGAAAAGATGAAAAATATTTTCATGGCAGTGACTGCTTTGTGGAAATTAATCCAGATTTTTATAGGCCAGCAGAAGTTAATTTACTCTTGGGAGATTCAACCAAAGCTCGCAAAGAATTAGGTTGGGAGCCCAAAACAAACTTCTTGCAGCTCGTCAAGAAAATGGTTGACAAGGATGTTGCATCGATTATTACTTGGTAGTGGCAAAGTCCAAAGGCCCCAACAAGCGCAACATTATCTTCCGTCTTATAGAAGTTCCCGATAAGGGGAGGCGACCGTTTTTCGCTAGGGAGATGAAGCTACTGAACGATCTTTGTGATCGCTATTCCCTAGAGTTTATGGATATCGTAAACTTCGGTAAAAAGTTTGACTCCCTTGCTTATCTTGTCAGTCCGAAGCTGAAGGATGCGCTGGATGAAAAGTTCAGAGCCTTCAATTTTAAAGTTGATTTATCCAAGTATGAGACCTATGATATAGGCGAGAAAACGGGTGAAGACGCAATCATTTCCCCTTCTCAGAAAACAATAAAAGATTTTTTAGATGAGCATTGACCCAGAAGAACTCCTTAGCAATTTCTTAAAAGCCCACAAGGGCGATCATTTTAATGACGAAAAGAACGTAGATTACAAAATCTCCAGTGGGTCGCTTCAATTTGACATGCTTTTGGAGGGAGGCTTCGGACCTGGGCTGCATCGTTTTACAGGCGTAAACGAAGGCGGCAAAACATCTGAATCCCTAGAAGTAATGAAAAACTTTTTGGGGTCACTCCCAAATTCGCGGGGGCTGTATGTCAAGGCAGAAGGTCGGCTAGGCCCAGAAGTTCAAAAGCGTTCTGGCGTTAAGTTCGTGTTTTCTCCTGAAGAGTGGGCAGATGGCACCTGCTTTGTTTTTGAAAGTAATATTTACGAAACAACAATGGGGTTAATTCGGCAGCTCATTACCAATAATGAAGAGGACACCAAATATTGTTTTGTTTTAGATTCAGTAGATGGTTTGATCCGCAAAGCAGATCTAGATAAGGATTTTGAAGAAAGCACTAAGGTGGCTGGGGGTGCCGTTATCGCTTCTAACTTTTGCAAAAAAACAAGCATCGCCCTAGGCAAGCGCGGACACATGGCTATTTTTATTAGTCAAGTTCGTGCTGATATTAAACTCGACCCTTACTCCAAGGCTCCCATTCGCCAAAATACCGCGACAGGAGGAAATGCCTTATTGCATTATGCAAATACCATTATGGAGTTCGAGCCTCGCTTTAGGGGGGATTTAATTTTACAAAATCCCTCCCTTAAGACGATGGATGCAAAGAAGAATCCGATCATCGGACATTTTGCAAAAGTAACTATTAAGAAATCCGCTCATGAAAACACTAATACAGTGCTTTCTTATCCTATTCGTTATGGTCGCGCAGGAGGCACCTCTATATGGGTGGAGAAGGAAATCATAGAGCTTCTCTATGCGTGGGAATTGATAGAAAAGAAGGGCGCGTGGATAAAGCCTAGTGAAGACTTTAAAGAGCTGCTTGATAATAAGGGTTTTGAATTTCCCGACAAAGTTCAAGGCGATAATAATCTCTTTAAAACTATCGAAGGTGATAAGGATCTGTGTTTATTTTTAATAGATTATTTTAAGAAACAGATAAGCGGATGAAGTTTATTGATTTATACGGCAAACAACGCAATCTGAAAAACGCGAAGAAGTATTTAATTAATTGGGAGAAGCCCAGTCGGAGCAAGTTCCAAACTGAAGTCAAGAAATTTCTACGACGATATTGGAAGAATGATATTGTATTTGAAGAGTTCAGGGTTGTTGGTACTCGTCTTACCTTAGACTTTTATAATGCTAACAAAAAGATAGCAGTTGAAGTTCAAGGGGCACAACACACTAAATATGTTAAGTTCTTTCACAAGAATCGCTTCAAGTATAGAGAGCAGCTCAAAAGAGATGAAAAGAAGCTTGACTTCTGTAATGCTAATGATATAAAGCTAGCAGAGGTCTATCCAGAGGACAAGATAATCGCTTCCCTATTTAAAAAACAAGACATTTATTTATGAACCTAGAAGAGAACGAAGAGTTCTGCATCCCCTCGGAGATGGTGGAAAAAATCTATGAGCTGTCAGGAGGAGTGGACAAGTATAAAGGGGTAATAATGGCGGTTTCTTCTGAAAATGGTAAGCCTTTAATATATTGCAAATTTGATTGCGGCATGACAGAGTTTGCCCTAATGAAGGCCCTTGAAAACCATTTGACAATTCCTCCAGAGATGAGAGAAATGAGAGACGAAGAGCGATGATTTATAATTTTGAATTAGAAAAACAATTGTTGGCAGGCTTGATTAAAGAGCCCGACACCTTAGCGGAGATATCCAATTTCATTGGCACTTCGGATTTTTATTCCAAGCAAAGCTCCCTCCACTCCACTATTTTTAGGATTGTTAAACAAGCCATAGATGCAGGAGATGAGATTGATGAGGTTATTATAGCCCAGAGGGTTAATGATGTTGGGTTGTCATTTGAAGACAATTTAAATCCCTCTGATTACATCAAGTCCTTGGCTTTGCGGAAGGTGCCGAAAGGGAACACTCTTAAAACCGCAAAAGAATTAAAGAAGTATTCCATTAGGCGCGAAATCTTAGAGTCATCTCAGGATATCGCCAAGAAGATGAAGAACATGCCTCCTGAGGCATCTTATCGAGCCATTATTGAGGCCGCTGACAACACCTATAACTCACGGATTAACCTCTACGAGATTGGTAACGATACTCCCGCAAACATTTACGAAGAGATGGAAGCTCTTGTCGAGGAGCGTGGCAATAACCCCCTCACTGAGTTTGGCATGATGGGTCCACATCCCAAAGTAAACGACATCTACGGCTCTCTGCTTCGCGCTGGTAACATAACTGTGATTGTTGCTCGTTCTGGCGTTGGTAAAACTCAATTTTGCATGGATTATTCCACCAAGGTGAGCTTACAGTATGATGTCCCTGTGCTCCATTTTGATAATGGCGAGATGAGCAAAGAAGAGCTTATCATGCGCCAGTGTGCGGCTCTCTCTGGTGTGTCTATGCATTTATTAGAGAGTGGGAAATGGAGACAAGCGGGCGAAGAGGTAGTGGAAAAAGTTCGGGCTGTTTGGCCTAAGGTGAAGAATTTAAAATTCTATTATTATAACGTAGGCGGCATGGATGTAGACTCAATGGTTAATACCCTCAAGCGTTTTTATTATGCTAGGGTAGGTCGCGGCAATCCGATGGTGTTCTCCTTTGATTATATAAAGACAACTTCCGAGAACATCGCCAATAAGTCAGAGTGGCAAGTGGTGGGAGAAATGGTGGACAAGTTCAAAAAATGTGTTCAGAAAGAGGTTCTCCATGATGGCAATCCCATCATCCCAATGATTACCTCTGTTCAGTCTAACAGGTATGGAATTACCAACAACCGAAACTCTCAGAACATTGTGGATGACGAGTCTATTGTTTCTCTTTCAGATCGTATTACTCAATTTTGTTCTCATATGTTTATTTTAAGAAACAAGACCACTGACGAGATGGAGACTGAAGGGGGCCGATTTGGTACCCACAAACTAATCAATGTTAAATCTCGACACTTGGGTAGCGACATTGCTGGTGCGGTTGAGCCTGTTAGTATTGGAGACGCCCTCCGTAAAAATTCTATAAACTTAGAATTTAATAATTTTAATATCGTAGAAAGGGGAGACTTAAGAGATATAGCTCGAATGCTTAATGGAGAGGAGGAGTTAGATAACAATGGAGTCCAAGAAACAATCCCAGATTTCGATCAGTTCTGAAGACTTCCAAGGCATTCTAGAGTCGATAGGATATAATTTGATTGACTGTGGAGATCACTGGAGGGCACAAGCCGTATATCGAGACGGGGACAATGAAACCGCCGTAAAGATTTACAAGAACACGGGAGTTTGGATGGATTTCGTGACAAACACTGGGTCCAAACCTTTCGAAGCCTTAGTTAAACTCACCCTTAAAGATGAGAAGCAATCAGCGGAGCTTCTCGGGGGCAACAAACTAGAAGTCATCCCCTACACCCCCAAAGAAACAATAGAAATGGAAAGAATTTATTCCCCATCAGTGCTAGAGCGACTTTTTCCCAATTATCGCTTTTATGAGAAAAGAAAAATTTCTGAGGAGACCCAAAAAGCTTTTCAAGCGGGTCTCGCGGGAGTGGGTAAAATGTATAGAAGGATGGTTTTCCCTATTTATAATGAACATGGTCAGATAATAGGTTTCTCAGGGAGAAAGGTAGATCCCGATAACCACTATCCCAAGTGGAAACATATTGGCCGAAGAAACAACTGGGTTTATCCCGCTCTCAACACGCGGACAGGAGTTGATGAAGAGATAGAATCAACAAGAGAAGTTATTTTAGTGGAAAGTATAGGGGATGCGATGGCTCTTTATGAACAAGGTATTAAAAACGTGCTGGTTATTTTTGGTCTCTCTGTTAACAATAATATTATTAATTATCTTAGTGGTAAGTCCATTAATCATATTTTCATTGCTACTAACAATGATGAGAATAGCGACGAAAATAGGGGCTTTATTGCAGCGATTAAAAGCTTTATTAAACTTTCAAACTATTTTGATCTAGAGAGACTAATTGTAAAATCCCCCCCGAAACCATATAATGATTTTGGAGACGCCCATGAAGGTGGATATGATTTTAATAATTGGCTCGCTAGAGATATAGACAAGGAGATACAACTAAATTATATTTTAGATTTTATTAAGAATAATTCAGCCAACTTCACCAAGAAAGAAATTAAAACAGCCCTAATACTTAGTGATGACTGAACCCCACACCCCGCTATCCGCCAGTAGAATAAAAACGGCGCAGTCGTGTGCGTGGTTATATTGGTGTAAATATAAACTCAAGCTCCCAGATAAAAGCAATGACGGGGCGAGGAGAGGCTCTATTTGTCACTTGATTTTTGAGGTGTTGGGTGCTAAAGGAAGAAAAAAATACTATAATAAAATCCTCAAGACCCAAGATGTGTTTTCTGTTCCATCTATTGAGAGATTGATTCTCAAACATGCTATTAAGGAGGGTATAGACGATGAGGAAAATGTAGAGCTGATGAAGGAGATGATTTATAATGGCCTCTCCTATGATTTCTTCGGGCTGGAACTAGGAAAACCCACCAAGGAATATTCAGAAAAAGATTTCGATATTATTAAAAACGACGGGAACATAAAATATAAGATAAGAGGCTTTATAGATAAGCTGTTCTTATATAAGAGAAAAAAATTTGCTATCATAAGAGACTTTAAAACAAGCAAAGAAGTTTTTAAAGGGAAGGACCACACAGACAACTTGCAAGACCTAATGTATAGCCTTGCGGTTAAGAGTTTATTTCCTGAGTATTCAGAGAGGGTGAGCGAGTTTCTTTTCCTTAAATTTGAGCTTGATCCCGATGCTCGAAAATCAGGGGTGATGAGAATGAAACCCCTTGAAGAAGAAGAGTTGGAAGGCTTTGAAATGCAGCTTTCCGAGATACAAAAATATTTAGATGGCTTTTCGGAAAAGGAGGCGCAGAAAAACTACGCTGCCCACCAAAGCTTTCCCACTGATAATTCCTTTAGTGGAAAATTGTTATGTGGATTTGCTAGAAAAAAGGGAGAACTTAAAAAAGATGGTTCCCCTAAATGGCACTGTCCCATGAAATTTGATTTTTTCTTTTATGAGGTTTGCGATGCTGATGGTAATTTTGTAAAGTCTTATTTTGAGGAAGAGTTTTGTGAAGACTTGGTTCCAGAGGGCGGCACCCATGAAATGAAATATTATCAGGGTTGCCCCCCACATTCTTCTTGACCTCTAACAAAAGGGGTTTATTATAAAGGGGATGATTCCAGTATTTAAGTCAACATTCTCTATTGGGAGAAGTATTCTGACCCTAAATAAAGAAGAAACAGAAGGTGGCCCTAATAGCATCATGGAGATATGCAAAGAACACTCCATTGATCCCCTTGTTCTAGTAGAAGATTCCATGACTGGTTTTGTAACGGCCCACAATCGTTGCAAGGAGGCGGGGATTAAGCTTCTCTTTGGTCTAAGAATTACGTGTTGCAACAACACCTATGAAGATGACGATTCTGATCACAAGATAATAATCTTTGCCAAAAACGATGAGGGGTGTCGGTTGCTTTACAAAATTTATTCATACGCTCATACAGGACAGAGTGGCAAAGTAGATTTCCCTTTCTTGTTTGGAGTTTGGAATGAGAATATTGAGTTGGTGATTCCCTTCTACGACTCGTTTATATTTAATAATAATTTTCACTTTAAAAAGTGTGTTCCTGATTTTTCCACCATCCTCCCTACTTTCTGGACAGAAATGAACGATCTGCCTTTCGACCCCTTTTTGGCGGAAAAGGTCGAAAAGTTTGCTCGGAGCATGATGAGGCCAGTTAAACTTGTTAAAACAATCTTATATAAAAACAGAGAGGATGTCGAGGCCCTCCAAACATATAAGATTCTCTGCAATAGAAACTTCGGTAAGGCGGCGTCATTAAGCAGTCCCAACCTAAATCACTTCGGCAGTAAAGAGTTTTGCTTTCAATCTTACTTAAGCCAAAAACACTCAAAACATGAACGAACCCCTTCTTAGATTTAACAAAAAACAAAAGTATCTTGTATTCGATACTGAAACAGAAGGTTTGAATTTGGTAACCTCAAGACCTTGGCAAATAGCTTGGCTTGTTGCGGAGGGAGATAGGATTATCAAGAAAAATGATTTATTTATTCAGTGGCCCGATTTAAACGTTTCGGAGGGGGCTGCTAGAATCACGGGATTTTCTCGCAAAGAGTATGAGAAGAAATGTCAGTCACCAAAAGAAGTTTGGGAGAAGTTCGCGGAGGACTTTGGCGATCCCGAAACATTAATAGTAGGACAAAATGTGCTAGGGTTTGATATTTATATGCTCAACATATGGAGAAAACTAATAAGCCTCCCCTCTACCTATGAGTATCTTCCCAGAATGATTGATACACGGGCCTTAGCGGTTGCTATAGCCAAACAAATTCCTGTAGAAAAAAAAGACTTTCTTTGTTGGCAGTATAGACTATTAAATTATAGAGAGAGGGGCTTAAGAACTTCTCAAGCTGCCTTGTTAAAGCAATACAATATTCCTCATGACCCCAAGAGACTTCATGATGCCCTGTATGACATAGAAATGAATTTTAAGATTTTTTGTAAGCAGCTTTTTCAATTAGAGATATGAACCTTACCAAGTATACAGGTTATAACGCTCCCTTCCCCGTAGGGGTGAAGCTGCCAGAAATTAAAATAGAAAAAAGATATCATGATGAAGTAGCTTGTTCTGATTTGGGAGATAACTTCCAATTTCTCAGAAAGCTTTGCTTTAAAAGGCTTAAAGAAAGGGGTATTGATAAGCTAGAAAACGCGCAAGTTTATTATGATCGATTAAAGGAGGAGCTTTCCACCTTTAAAGAGCTGGGGTTTGTGGACTATATTCTCCTTAATTGGGATATCCTAAACTACTGTAAGGAAAACGATATCCCCACGGGTGCGGGACGCGGAAGTGCCGCAGGATCTTTAGTTCTATATGTTATTGGGGTGACCAATATAGATCCCATAGAATATGATTTGTTTTTTGAGAGGTTTGTTTCTAAGAGTCGCGCTCGAAAAATTGAGCATGAGGGCGAGACCTATCTTGACGGAAGTTTATTAGCAGATGTTGACAACGATATCTCTTATGATCGTCGTGCTGAGGTTATTAATTATATTGAAAAAAAATACGAAGGGAAGACTTCTAAAATTCTCACCCTAAACACTTTAAGCAGTAAGTTATGCATCAAAGAGTGTGGCAAAATAGTGGGAGAACTCTCCGAAGGAGATGTAAATCAGATAAGCGATACTATCCCCAAACATTTTGGCTTAGTAGCGAAGCTAGATGACGCCTATGAAGAAAGCGAAACCTTTAGGGCTTATGTAGACAAACACCCCAAGGTTTTTAAGATAGCTAAAAAATTACAAGGACTAAACAAGAATACTGGAGTTCATCCGTCAGGCATTTCAATCTCTTATTTTGATCTAGAGGATGTGATGCCCCTCCAAACTACCAACGAGGGGGCGTTAATTTCGGGCTACGACATGAATGATGTGGCGAGCTTAAGTGTTAAGTTTGATATCCTTGGCCTAAGGACTTTATCGGTGGTTCATGATGTTTGTAAGCAGGTAGGCATAGAAGCCTCTGAGATTGACCCTCACCACCCTTCCATCTACGCTGCCCTCTCTCGCCTACGCTCTCCCCAAGGACTCTTCCAGATCGAAGCAGACACCAACTTCAAGGTTTGCCAATTGGTCGCTCCTCGAAATCTTGAACAGCTCTCTGCGGTGGTCGCTATTGCCAGACCTGGAGCGTTAGACTTTAAGGATAGATACGCGGAATATGCGAGAAGCGGAGAATCCCAGTCTGTCCATGAGTTTTTTGATGACATTCTCAGCTACACAGGAGGCATTCCCCTCTATCAGGAACAATTGATGAAAATGGCTGTGAAAGTGGGCTTTACCCTTGATGAAGCTGAACAACTGCGTCGAATTGTGGGTAAAAAGAAGGTCGATCAGATGCCAGCGTGGAAGATAAAGATTGAAGAGAAAATAGAACAAAACAATCTCGACACTACCGTTGGAGATGTTTTGTGGAGAGTCGCAGAAGACTCCGCGAACTACTCCTTTAACAAATCTCACTCAATTAGCTACGCGCACTTGGCGGCTTCGACGGTATATCTTAAATTCAACTATCCCAAGGAGTTCTTTTTAAGTCTTTTAAAGTATACAAAATATGAGCCTAATTCTCATGAAGAAATAGCAAAAATAAGCCAAGAGTTGGCGAATTTTGACATAAAACTTTTGCCGCCCGATCTAAACAAATCAGACATTGACTTTAAGATCGAAGGGAAAGACATCAGGTATGGCCTGAACTCTATCAAGGGAGTCTCCACTAAAATTTTAGAGGCTCTTTTAGAGTTTAGGGAAGATTCTTTTGAGAATAAGTATGAGGCATTCTTATCAGCCAAACAGGCGGGGTTGAATATTGGAGTCCTCTCCGCTCTAATACAAGCTGGCCTCTTGGATTCATTTGTTTCGAGCAATAGATGTAGGTTGGTTTTAGAAGCGCAGACTTTTAATATTCTTACTGATCGAGAGAAGAGAAATTTAATTACACTGGGTCCAAAATACGATTATGATATAATTACCGCTATTCACGATACCCGCAAAGAAGAGATGGTTGGTGATGATAATCGCAAAATGTTTACTGAGAAGCGTTTTGAGACATTTCGCAAAAAATTCAACCCCTATAAGGAAATATATGAGATGAACTCTCAACATATCAAATATGCCAATTGGTATTTTGAAGAGAAGCTCCTTGGCTATAGCTATTCTTATAATATAAGACAGGTTTTTAGTCATGAAGGTGATTTTCATTCCTCTAGGGTGGTGAGGGACTTGGCAGATAGGGGAAGGGTTAAATTTGTGGGCATTTTGACCGATATTATCCGAAGGACTAGCCGAAATGGGAATAAATATGCGAGGCTCAATCTCCAAGACGAAGGGGGAACAGTAGATTGTTTGTTCCTCGATGGCCGACAGGCCCCTCGCCTTACCCACTACCTTGACTCTGGCAAAAAGCTACCTAAAAAGGGGGAAATCATCATAATTTACGGATCTAAAGGTGACGATGTTGTTTTTGTTGACAAACTCCTCCCCTTAAAGGATAAAATCTACATGAAGTTATCTGAACTTAAATAGTGTAATCAATCATGATGGGTCTAACTGATTTTAATTTAACACCGAAAGCAAAGAAAGGTTTAAAAGATGCTCAAAAATTCGCAGAGGCCAATGGTCACTCTCTTATAACAACAGCGCATCTTGTATATGGTTGCTTGGCCAACCTGTCTGACAGTTGCTCCTTAAAACTGAAAGTGTATGGCGTTCCCCTTGAACCCAAAGGATTTATTAAAATCTTCAAACAATACGCTTCAGCAAACAAAGAAAAGTTTGAGATACAGAAGGGGCAAGGGGGTTGGCACGAAGAGGTAAACGAAATTATATATTTTGCTAAAGAGTTCTCAGACAACTTTGATAGTTATTTCATTGGGGTAGAACATATTCTGTATGTCATTTTGGATATGGATGGTCCGTTTGTTGGATATTTGCGCGAAAGCGGAATTGATCCCCTTCACGCCAAAGATGTAATAGAAACACATGTCCTAGAGACCAGTATCCCGCCCACGGATCAAGTAAAAAACATTTTATATATTGAATCTAAAAAAAATGTGAGTGTTCGCGAGGAAGGGATTAGTTCCCGCCCAAGTCATTTAAACAAGTATTGCATCAATCTTAATGAGCGCTTTCTAAACAACCCCTCTTCTAAGATTTCGGGTAGAGATGACGAAACTACTGAGTTAATAGAAATTCTCTCCAAAAAGAACAAAAGTAATGCTATTTTAGTAGGTGAGGCGGGAGTGGGTAAAACAGCAATTGTTGAGGGGTTAGCCCAACGAATAGTTAATCAACAATCTCCCCCCCACATGTCCCTTATGCAAATTTGTGCAGTTGATATTAGTGCTATGATAGCTGGCACTAAATATAGGGGGGAGTTCGAAGAGAGATTTAAAACCCTTATAGCGGAGGCGGAAGGAGAGCCTAATGTTATTTTGTTTTTTGATGAAATACATACTATTATTGGGGCAGGTAATTCTGAGGGGGCTGTAGATGCCTCGAATATGCTGAAACCTGCTTTGGCTAGAGGGGACATTAAATGTATTGGAGCAACGACCTCTCAGGAATATAAAAAGTTTTTTGAAAAGGACACGGCGATGAAGAGGAGGTTCGATAAAATTGTTGTAGAGGAACCTTCTAAAGCTGCTACCAAAAAGATAGTGATGCAAACCCTCCCCTTCTACGAGGACTTTCACCATGTGCAGTATAAAGAAACAGATATAGACACAATTTTAGATCTTTCCGAAAAGTTTTTAAGCAATAAAAGATTCCCCGATAAAGCCTTTGACCTTATTGACCAAATTGGGGCTAGAACCAAAATTAAGTATATTACCATTTCTTCTAAAATGGCCTCTGCTAGGAAAAAGTTCTGCGAGTTCTTGGTTAGTAATGGGGAAGACAGAGAGCTGGATGAAAAACAGTTCACAGAACTTCTAAAAAGTTACCTAGAAGAGCTTGCTAATAGCGGGAGACCCAAGGGTCGCAAGCAAAGGATTAGACAGAAAGACATAGTGGCAGTCTTCGCAGAGAAAACTGGTTTGGCGCCCAAAACAATCTCTAAAAACAACTCTTCATTTCTTCATTTTGCCAAACAAATGAATAGCGAAATATTCGGTCAGGAAGAAAATGTTTCAACTATTCATGACGCCCTGTCCTGTGCAAAAGCAGGCTTAAACGATCCCCGCAAACCCCTTTCTAACTTTTTGTTTATAGGTGGCACTAGTGTGGGTAAAACCTTCACTGCCAAAAAGATTGCTAAATATTTTTATGGTAATGAAAAGTCCTTTATTCAGCTCAATATGAGCGAATATCAAGACAAGACAGGTATTTCAAAGCTCATAGGGGCCAACGCAGGATATGTGGGGTATGAGGATGGTGGTCTTTTAACAGAATTTGTCCGCAATAATCCCAATTGTGTGGTTTTATTCGATGAGGTGGAAAAATGTGACCCCAAAGTCCTAGATTTATTGTTACATATTCTCGACGAGGGTTATGCCACAGACAACTTAAATAGAGAAATTGATTTTTGTCGCACCGTCATCGTGATGACTTCTAATATTGGACATAGCGAAAAGTCCAAGCGAAGCATGGGATTTCTCTCTGAACAAGAACCAGATTCAGAAATCTATAAAAAGTCTCTTGAGAAACACCTGCGGCCCGAATTGATAGCCCGCCTAGATGAGATACTTTTCTTTAACAAGTTAAACGACACCCACCTTCTGAAGATTGTTGATCAAGAACTCAAGAATATTGTGGAGAGGCTTTCTGACAGGGGGGTGGCTCTGAAGTATGACTTTAGCGTTAAAAAACACATTTTTAATAAAATGAAAGAGAAAAATAATCACGCCCGACACATTAAAAATCTAGTAAAAAGCACTGTTCAGGTGCCCCTCTCAGAGTTTATTGTAAAAAATAGAAAAACAGAGAAGATTTCCCTAAAAGTAGTTGACAAATCCCTAGCATTTGTATAATATAGCACATATGAAACGAGTAAATACTAGAGTCATGAGGGCGATCCGCAATACCAAGGGCAGGTTTTTCGGCCTCTATACGTCGCAGGGCGAAACCCTCAACGCTCAACTGTCAGGCGAGACCGATAACTACGTTAAGGTCTATGATCGCAATGCTGGTGTAAACCGCAAATTTGCTAAGAGTAGCATTTGTGGTGTGCGCGTTGCAGAACAAACTTTCGGTAAGGTTTTTTAGGGTCACCGAACATCTCAACTAGAATCCCTTATCGAAGAGAAGCT
>Ga0209434_1000710_pt1 | contig 15662 bp, 11 predicted proteins | sample ETNvirnome_2_300_FD_184068 | JGI IMG/M metagenome (GOLD analysis project Ga0209434, IMG submission 184068) | Marine viral communities from the Pacific Ocean - ETNP_2_300 (SPAdes) (version 2) | ecosystem: Environmental > Aquatic > Marine > Oceanic | place: Pacific Ocean | collected 2013-06-22
AGTGGTTCTTCCACTTTGATTGTGGATGGTTCGGGATCGTTTAATAACGGTGTTACCTTTAAGGCTGGCACGGAGATTACTCTGGGAGTCAGTGGGGACACAGCCCTAGACGTCGCAGCGGACGGACTTTACTTCGCCGACGCCACAGATGGATTTGTGAAAACTATCGCCATTGGTAGCTTCTTGACTGATATCGCTGGTTCGGGACTTAGTGTGGTTTCAAATCAGCTTGAAGCTTCCGTTGCTGTCACAGTTAATGGTGCGATTGGTGACAACGATTCGGCGCTTTTCGCCGGAATGAACTATGGAACTAGTTCCTTTTCTGCAAATCGTGCGTGGACTTTGCCTGCCTTGAGCGGCTTGTCTGATGGTGAGATTGTTCGCGTTAAAGCTCCTATTGATCTTGGTGGCTACGCGCTGGAAGTCACTCCCAATGCTGCCGACAAAATCGATGATTTGGCCGATGGAGCAAGTATTGATATTTGGTCGGAGAACGGCTCTGTTTCGTTGATGAGAGTTGATGCTACTCAGTGGAAGATCTTCTAGTCTAAAGCTTTCATTGATGAAGAATTTCTTTCTTTAAAATATTGGGCGCCCCACCTTGTAGGGGGCGTCCTTTTTTTTACCAACTATTTATAACAGATAAAGAATATATTTATCTAATTAAAAACGGACAGAGGCAAAATGGCTTATACTAAAGATCTAAATAAACCTGTTGAGAAATCAGTTGAGCGACTTAAAGAAGAATTAACTACAATGACCACTAAGGTGGTTGAATTATTAAATGGCAATGGCGCCGTGTTGGAAAATATTCCTGCAAACAAGCTGAGTGGGGAAATGCCCTTAGAGCTACTTCCATTGCGCAACAGCAGTGGATTGTGTATTTTAAATGGAGAGCTATGTTTAGAAGCCTCCCATATTAAACAACTTTCTGAACATGGACAAACAATTGCTGATGGTGATGTACTTTTGGTTTATGATGTTTCTCGATCTGAAATGCGAAAGATATCTTTAGATGAATTATATAAACAATTTCTCAACTTGCGAGTTCCCCACGCAGCAGGACAAGCAGGGCAACTCCAATTGAAAGGAGGAGCCGACTTTACCTCTACATCCAATATGAGCTATGACTTTGCGACCAATAAGTTGAAAGTAGACAGCAACCTGGAAGCTCAGCAAGTCACGATTACTGGCGCCCTTAAAACCAATATAGTTAAAGTACAGAATGATTATACGGTAGAAGCAGAAGACTATACTATTTTGGTGGAGAACGGTAAAGACGATATCGTCGTAACATTACCCCGACCATCGAACCACGAAGGACGTCTTTTAAATATTAAAAAAATAAAAACTGCCAAGAAGGTTATAGTTAAAAATGCAGCAGGCAAAATCGATACTAAAGAACAAATTGTATTGTCCACAAAGAACTCCGGAGTATGCCTACAGTGTGATGCTACAGATTGGTGGACAATAAACAGTCTGTGAAAGTATTCGAATTAAGAGGTTGTTCAGAAAAGTACACCATAATAATGGTCTTTTTGAAATGAAGAATACTATTTATTTTGAATTAGTGTAATTTTTCCAGGAGTTAATACATGTCCGATTTATTGAATGACGCAATTGTAGATGCAAAAGCGCTCAGAGAAGCAGCCTTGAAGAATGCAGAAACAATTGTTATGGATAAATATTCTGACGAAGTTCGCGAGACTTTAGAACAATTGCTCGAACAAGAGCCACCCCTCGCCGCCGACCCTACCGGCGCCGCAGACCCCCTTGGGGGCGATCTGGGTGCTGATCCCATGGCCGGCGCACTCCCTGGCGACGAAGGCGAAGAGCAAGAAGAAATAGCCGAAGATATTCCTTTGGCAGCCACGGACAACCTTTCGGAAAAAGAAGGCGACAACTTGACAGGACTGCCCCGAACTGGCGAAGAGGTGGACGTAGAAGTTAATCTTGATGCGTTGGCAGAAGCTGTGAAAGAACTCCAGGACGAGCAAGAATATGAACTTAATGAAGAAGACTTGACAGATCTCATAGAAGACGAAGAGCCAGTTGATGAGGACATGAGCGCTGCGTATGCTAGTGTCGAAGATCCAGAATCGAAAGATGTCGCTGGCGAAGAGGCATTAGCCAAGTCAGCAGACTTGCAACAGATGGATGCCATCACAGAAGATGATGAAGAGGTTGAACTTTCCGAAGAATTAATTGATGATATCGTTGAGAGATTAACTGTCGATATGGGTGCGACCTTATCAGGTTGGGCCGGCCGCTCCTCCGAGAGCATGAAGTGGGAGATGGAGAAAGAACTCGCCCACCGCCGCAGCACCGATTACGAAGAAGAAATAGAGACTTTAAAGAAGGCTCAAGAAGAGTTGTTTTTCGAGAATAAACAACTCAAAGAGTCCCTTAAAAATTACAAGCAAGCAACTCAAGAGCTAAAAGAAGGAATGAGTGACGTCAATCTTTCCAATGCTCGCTTGCTTTACACGAACCGTGTTTTGAGAAATACCTCCCTAAATGAGCGGCAAAAAATAAAAATTGCCGATGCTATTTCAAAAGCTGGTTCAGTAATAGAAGCGAAGACAATATACCAAACGCTCGAAAACGCAACGCCGGCCGCCACTAAGCGCGGCCCACAATCGTTGAGTGAAGCAATTGGTCGTCGGAGCACCTCTGTTATTCGTGCATCTCGTCAAGAGAGCACGCCATCCGATCCGCATATGGATAGGATGAAAAGACTAGCAGGTATCGAATAGATACAAATACATTAACATAGGAGGTATTTTAAAATGGCTGGTATTGTTGAAAGGTTAACCGAAGGTATTGTTAACCGTGATATGCGCGCTGAAGGGCACGCATTGTTAGAAAAGTGGGAACGCACTGGACTCCTGGAAGGTCTGGACACTAATCGCTCTCGCCAATCTATGGCTCGTTTGCTTGAGAACCAAGCTAAGGAGCTTCTCCGCGAGGGTTCGTCCATGGCCGCGGGTGATGTTGAGGGCTTTGCAGCCGTCGCATTCCCCATTGTCCGACGTGTTTTCGCAGGTCTGATCGCAAACGATCTCGTTTCCGTTCAGCCAATGAGTTTACCCAGTGGACTCATCTTCTTCCTGGATTTCACCTTCTCGAAGGATCTTGGTGCGACAGGTACACAATCCTATCGAATGGGTAACGTTAGTGGCTCGTCCATTTACGGTACCGACAAGGTGGGCGCCCAAATCACTGGTGGTGTCAACTTAGTTGATTCTACTGATGGGTCAGATCTTTCTGGTCCTCGTACTAGTGCACGTGGTTATGCTTACGCATCTCCCACGGGCTCTCTTACTATGGCTCCAGCCAATTGGAGTATTAAAGATCAATTCAATCTTAATAATGTTGCATTTTATGGCTTAACCGAAGCTCGTAAAAAGCTGATTGGTTATGATCCTGATCTTATTGCATTGTCGGGTAGTGGATACAAGTGTGTTGTCTTTGATGTCAGGAAGACTGCTCTTCTCAACGTTAGTAACGTTGGGGATGCAGATTTCGAAAACCTTGCGGCATTTGGCGCCACCCGGGCTAACTTAGCCACCGGTTTCGGCCAGACTGATGATGACAGCAAAGCGGCTTTGGCCTTGGTCCGTCGTTTGACTACCTTGGTAGATGTCTCTGGATCGGCTAATTCGCAACAGTATGTGCGTTTGCACGCTGTGGCGCTTTCTGCTTCCGTGGGCGCCGCCGCACTCTCCCAAAGTGCAGGCTTGCCGTTGAATGTTCCGATTGTGGATAATTTTAACGCTGCCGCTACAATGGGTGCCGTCGTTGGTGCCGTGGAATGGGGCTTGGAAAACAGTTCTGATATCCCCGAGATCGACATCAAGGTCGATTCCATTGCAGTCACTGCACAGACCAAGAAGCTCAAGGCTAAGTGGACTCCTGAGTTAGGACAAGATCTTAACGCATACCACAACCTTGATGCCGAGGTTGAGTTGACCAGCATTCTCTCTGAGCAAGTTGCTCTTGAGATTGATCGCGAAATCCTTGCGGATCTCGTTAACGGTGCAACCGCTTCCACTTACTACTGGTCCCGTTCTCCGGGTCTGTTCGTAGACCGCACCAGCGGTACCGAAATCGGTGCGGCTGCTAAGGCTCCCGACTTCACCGGTACGGTAAGTGAATGGTATGAAACCCTGGCTGAGACCATCAATGATGTGTCGGCACAGATTCACCGCAAGACTCTGCGGGGTGGTGCTAACTTTGTTGTCTGCGGACCCGAAGTTGCTAACCTCCTTGAGTTCACGGCTGGATTCCGTGCGTCTGTCACAGCAGATGATGAGAAGGGCTCTATTGGGTCCGTCAAGGTCGGTTCTCTTTCGAAGAAGTTCGATGTCATTGTTGACCCGTATTTCTTGCGGAACGTGGTTCTCGTCGGTCGACGAGGATCTTCTTTCCTCGAAAGTGGATATGTATACGCGCCGTATGTGCCGTTGCAGACCACACCTACCATCTTTGGTCCCGAAGACTTCGTGCCCCGCAAGGGCGTGATGACTCGGTACGCCAAGAAGATGGTGCGTCCCGATATGTATGGCTTGGTCATCATTCGTGGGCTCTTAGGTGAGTCCGGTTCTTCAACCTAATAGTTGATCCAACCAATAAAAACAAAACCCCTGCCAATTGGCAGGGGTTTTTGTTTGGTAAGGTTCTATTTAGTTAGTGAGGCCCAAGGAGGGCTTCTCTACTAGTAGAATAAAAGCAATTAAAATAATTTAAAAATTGGAGGAATTAATGAAATGGCTGTTTCACAAAATATTGCTAGATTGCGCGCTCTCTTGAATGGATTTTCAGTTAGCAATGCAACTATCACCACATTAAATGCAACTACTTTGTCAGGATCACGACTGTGCTTAACAGATGCCGAGTCTGTAACAGCAGGTTGTGACGATGGAAGCAACGTAGTAACACAAGATCTAAGTGTAACTACGGGGGTTTCGATTGTGACAACTGCTGCAAACTCGGGAAGTGTAACGCTTCCCTCGGGTCAAGCATCAGGACAATTGAAGTATGTAGTCTTGGGTACTAAAGCGTCTCAAAACTTAACTTTGAGTGCGTCCGTAGGCCTTACGGCGTCACTTGATGCCGCAAAGTCGGCTCTCTCCCTAGTATGGGATGGAAGCTCTTGGAATATGGTTTCAAGTAGCGGCGAGCCTGGAAAGTTCTAGTACTTGAATATCTAGCATAAATTTAAAACCCCTCAACTTATCGTTGGGGGGTTTTATCTTTTAAAAACTAATTAGATTAGCGAGTCCTTCTATGCCTACCAATTTAAGCCCTAAATCTCAAATAAGCCCGATTGTACTTCCCTCCACAGGAAGTGCCGGCAACGTTGCTAGCGGTATACCATTCGGTATTTACACCGGAAGTGCCGACTTCCTCAGCGGCGCCGCCGTCCAAGTCGCATATGTCTATAAAAAACTTGGTGGCGATGTAGTTGATATTGAATTGACAGCTAATAATGTTTATTCTGCATATGAAGAAGCGGTCTTAGAATATTCTTATATTATTAATCTCCATCAAGGCAAAAATGTTTTATCAGATGTGCTGGGAGATGCAACAGGCACCTTCGATCATAAAGGCGATATTAAAAACGGACCCGCAAGTGTTAATTTAAAGTATCCTCGTTTCCAAATGGCTTCGTCAAAAAAAGTCGGAGACGGCCTTTCAGCAATCGCCGGCTTTGGAGGCACTATTCGAGAATATTCAGCTTCATTTAGTCCTGAAACAGATGTTCAAGATTATGATATTCAAGCAATTATTGCCAGCGCGTCTGCCGCTGGTGTCGATACGACCGGCACAGCAGTGGGCTATGCCGGGAAAGTTGATAACAAGCGCGTAACCATTACTAAAGTTTTTTATATGTCTCCTAGGGCCATGTGGCGCTTCTATGGGTACTATGGAGGCATAGGCGTCGTAGGCAACTACTCCACTTATGGCCAATTTGCAGACGACTCTACATTTGAAGTTATTCCTACATGGCAAAACAAACTACAAGCTATTATGTATGAAGATTCGATCATTACAAGAACTTCCAATTATTCGTATGAGTTAATCGATAATAAATTAAGATTATTTCCCACTCCAAGCTATTGGGGTATGGGAGAGATGGATAGGATCTGGGTAAAGTTTTATATTGAAAGCAATGCGTGGGATGATCCGGTAGGATATACTGGAAGCATCAATGGTATCAACAATATGAATACAATTCCTTTTGATAATGTGCCGTATGCAAATATCAATGCCATTGGAAAACAATGGATTAGAAAATATTCACTAGCTCTCTGTAAAGAAATGCTGGGACAAATCCGTGGTAAATTCACCACAGTGCCTATTCCTGGCGAAAGCGTGACCTTGAATCACGCGGAACTTTTGTCGCAGGCCAAAGAAGAGCAGACAGCATTAAAAGATAAGTTGAGAGAACTCCTCAAAGAAGTGGAATATGTGGAACTCATTAAACAAGATAGCGAAAAGGCGACTGCAGCAGCCGAGACGTTCAAATTTTCTCCGCTGCCAATTTTTGTGGGGTAATATCAAATGTCAGACGAATGGAAAAGACCGCCGGCTCCGCCACCCCCCCTCTTCTTAGGGCAGAAAGAACGCAATCTTGTTAAACAAGTCAATGACGAACTCATTGAAAAAGTTATTGGCCAACAAATTCTTTATTATCCGATAGATATAGAATCCACTGATTTTCATGAATTGTATGGAGAAGCGATTGAAAAAACTTATTTGCCACCTGTGCGTGTCTATGCTCTGGTAGAGTTTACGGATTATGCTACTGATTATATGGAGTCGGTAGGCGTAGATAAATCATGGGAAATCAATGTACATTTCCATCGACGCCGCCTCACCGAAGATCAAAACTTATATGTACGAGAGGGAGATTTTGTATTATATGGAGAGTTTTTCTATGAAATTGTAAAGTTGTCCGAACCCAAACTACTTTTTGGTCAAGTAGGACATAGTTTTGAAATTAGTGCTATATGTAAACGTGCACGCAAGGGACTATTCGATGCTACCTGATAACTTTAATTTTGCAATGTTGTCCACCGGCAGTGCGTCCGAAGCCTTTGAACTTAAAGAGATAGGGATGTTGGAATCTACTATTGAAAATATTGACTACGCACTTGTATCATGGATTAAGGATGATTTGCGGTTGAGTGTCAATACCAATGAAGGTTTCACCGACGTACCCGTTTTGTGGCAAGTGCCCGAAAGATCCTTTCAAATTAAAAATGAAAAGTCTTTAAGAGATGATGCCGGCGCCCTAAAGCTTCCCTTGGTGAGTGTGGAGCGTACTGGGATCGTGAAGGATCCGCAGCGTAAAGGCTCCTTTCAAGCGCATTATTATTCTAAAAGAAAGAACGGCAGGTCTGGTCGATTTGTAATTGCTAAGAGAATTGTGCCCGATAAGACTAGAAACTATGCCGTGGCCTCGGGTGTAAGAACCAACACTGGGCCTGCAAGACAAAGATACTTTCCGAGAGTAAATACGAAAGTTGTAATCCAATCTCTCTCTATACCCATTCCTGTGTATATTAATGCAGAATATAAGATTACTTTGAAAGCTGAATATCAGCAACAGATCAACACATTGACTGCACCCTTTATAGCACGCACTGGTCAAATCAATGCCTTTACTCTCAAAAGACATGGACACTTATATGAAGCCTTCATCGATCAAAATTTTACACAAAGCAACAACGTTAGTAATTTGGCAGAAGAGATGCGTCTGTTTACAACTGAAATTAACATTCGAATCTTAGGTTATTTGGTTGGAGAAGGAAAAAGCGATGATAGGCCCATTGTTAGAATGGATGAAAACACCGTAGAACTCTCTTTCCCGCAGGAAAGCGTGGCTCCTCCCGGGGCTCCTAATATATTTGGTGACATCCTGAAGTGAAACTTGATTTTTATTGGCAGTTCAGGAGCTTTTTGAAATTAAAAACACTATTTAATTAATGATTGCAATATAGATATATTCTTTTTAATTGAGGAGAAAAAGGCCACATGTCAGTCAAAAGTTTTAAGTTCGTATCTCCAGGAGTATTTATTCATGAAATTGATAACTCCTTTATTCCGCGCACTAGCCCGGTTATTGGGCCCGTTGTAATTGGGCGCGCCAGTCGAGGGTTAGCCATGCAGCCCGTTAAAGTGGGGTCCTATTCAGATTTTGTTGAAATGTTTGGCGACACCGTTCCTGGTGGGGGAACCGCCGGCGGCGATGTATACCGAGACGGAAACTATCAGTCTCCCATGTATGGCACCTACGCAGCAAAAGCTTTCCTCAACGCGAATGTTGCTCCTTTAACATATGTCCGCCTTTTGGGGCAACAGGATGCAAATGCCACTAGTGCCGGTTATGCCGGATGGAAGACTGAAAAAGTCCCCGCTACCACGATTGCCGAAAATGGCGGCGCCTATGGCCTTTGGGTATGGCCCAGTTCTAGTGCCTCTCCGTCTTCAAGTATCGGCGATGGTGCTTTAGCTGCTGTTTGGTATTTAGATCAAGCTGCCACTATTATTCTCAGCGGTACGCTAATAACAACCGATGTGACAACCGGCGCCATCGGCGCAGTAATTGCGACCGACTCTAACAATCTCTTTACGACTGTGATCTCAAGCTCCAATGGTTCTAAAAAGACTAAGTTTGGTTTTGATGATTCAGCAGAAACATGGCTGAGAAATAGATTTAATACAAACCCGCAGTTGGCTTCCACTGCTGGTACTTTTTATCCGAGCACCGCTTATAAAGCTTATTGGCTTGGAGAAAGTTATGAACAAGAATTACGCGACGGAAACGTTGGAACCGGCAGCCTCACCGGAGGCGGTACAAGTCTCGTTGGTGTAGCAGCCCATGGTGTTATTCTTCCCATTGCAAAAACTTCGGATACTTCCGTTGGCCCGGCCAACATGAAAAACCAAGCTTCGCGAGAAGGTGTGGCCGGCTGGTTTATTAGTCAGGATTTGGAGGCTCCAGCAAGTTATGCGCCAGATCGGATGCAAAAGCTCTTTAGATTAAAGGGCCGCGGCCATGGCGAATGGCTGCAAAGAAACGTAAAGGTTTCGATTGAGAGTATTAAGCAGTCGACTTCGACGGTAAGCGACTACGGAACCTTTGATGTGGTGATTCGTTCTATGTCAGATACAGATTCAAATGTAGTGGTCATAGAAAGATTCGATACATTAAGCTTAGATCCTACCTCTCCCAACTTTATCGCCCGCAAGATTGGCGATCAATATTATGCATGGGATAGCAATTCGAAGAGATTAAAGTTATATGGTGAATACCCCAATCAATCTAAGTTTGTGTATGTTCATATGAACTCCGATGTAGAAGGCGGCGCCACCGATGCACGTTATCTGCCCTTTGGATACTATGGCCCACCCCGATTCTCGGATGCGATAGCAGTCACATCAAGCTTAACGAGCACATTTATTGTATCTCCTCTTGCGCTTGTAAATGGAAATGATGCAACGTATGTGTTGTCGACTAATTTCCGTACCGGCTCTGCGGCAGATGGAAATGAATCTGTTCATGGTCTTTCGTCCTCATTCGTCGGCGGCACCCTAACATTCCCCGAAGTGCGATTGCGCCTCTCTGCCTCTGATGGCGGACTGTCAGATCCTACAAGTGCATGTTTTGGATTCCAGGCAACCCGCGGCGCCACAAGCACGCGCCATGATGCTAGCACGGTGGGTCCGCAAAGATTGCTTTATGCAGATTTCCCCAACGATCCTACAACCTATGGTACCGCTGCTGTCATAAAAGAACCCTCCGCATTAGCTGGAGTGATGTCTTATGGATATATCTTCTCACTCGATGATGTAAAATATGATTCTACCAGTGGTGGCTATATGTGGCAGTCTGGCTCCCGCGCCGCTGAAACTAGCCTTGGTAGCGGCTCCTATACTGAAGTATTAAATGCTGGATATAATCGCTTTACGGCTCCCATCTGGGGCGCCTTTGATGGCTTTGATATTAAGTTGCCCGATCCCCTTTATAACGCGGGTATGGCTAGCGGCACAGAACGCACAAGTTCTCCATATGCAACCTATCGAAGGGCTATTGACACAGTAGCCGATCCGGAATTCTTGGACATGAGCCTCTTAGCGGTTCCTGGTTTAACCCTCGATGCCCTGACAACACACATGGTAAATGTCTGTGAAGATCGCGCCGATGCCCTTGCGCTGATTGATTTAGCCAACATCTACATTCCGGACCACGAAGCCTATAAGAGCGATAAGAAGAATCGAATAGGGACAACCCCCACTAGCGCCGCTAATAATCTCAGATCTCGGAGAGTTGATTCCAGTTATGGATGCACATTCTACCCATGGGTTCAAACTACAGATGAGAATACTGGTCGCTTGCTGTGGGTTCCGCCGAGTGTTGCCATGATGGGGGTGCTCGCCAGTTCGCAGGCTAATTCAGATGCGATGTGGTTTGCTCCCGCTGGTTTTAACCGCGGCGGCTTATCCGAAGGGGCTGCAGGAATTCCGATTTCTCAGGTCACTGAAAGATTAACCTCCAAGCAGCGAGACACTCTTTATGAGGCACGGATTAATCCGATTGCTTCTTTCCCGAACACAGGTATTGTAGTCTTTGGACAGAAGACGTTGCAAGAGCGCCAATCGGCCCTTGACCGTATCAATGTGCGGCGCTTGGTCATCTACTTGAAGAAGCAGATTTCCATCTTGGCCACACAGGTGCTCTTTGAGCAGAACGTTCAAGCGACTTGGACACGGTTTAGAGGCTTAATCGATCCGTTCCTTGCGAACGTCAAGGTTAATTTTGGTATCACTGACTATAAGTTAATCCTCGATGAGTCTACAACGACTCCGGACCTTATTGATCAGAATGTTCTCTATGCTAAGATCATGGTGAAACCTGCGCGCGCTATTGAATATATTGCAATCGACTTCGTGATTGCTTCTACGGGAGCCTCATTTGAAGATTAAAATAGGAGAGAGAAAAACCTCTCGCTTAACTACTTAATTTTAGAATATAACAGGAGTAACTAATTATGGCATTTTGGTCAGAAAATTTTAGTCAAGGTGGCCTAAAAGACCCCAAAAGAAAATTTAGATTTACGGTAAACTTTAATGGTATTGCTGCAGCACAAGGCGGAGGCCAGCTTTGGTACGCAAAAACTGTGAGCAAGCCGTCCTTTCAGATTGCGGCGGCTGAACATAAGTATCTAAACCACACCTTTTATTATCCTGGCTCCGTTACATGGCAAGATGTTAGTTTAACTTTAGTTGATCCTGTTGATCCAGACATGACTGCTACTCTGTCTGATATTATTGTAGCTGGTGGTTATTCCCCCCCATCTGATTATACTGATTTAACCACGATGTCAAAAGCATCCGCGTCTAAAGCGCTGGGACAAGTCGAGATTACTCAAATAGATTCAGAGGGTAACCCTCTTGATTCGTGGACACTGTATAATTCTTTTATTACTGAAATTAAATATGGTGATTTGGAATATGGTGGTGACGATTTGGTTGAACTCACAGTTACTTTGAAATATGATTGGGCCATGGTAGAAACAAAAGGGGCCTCCGCGATGGCCGGCGGCGCTAGTGCCGGCACAACCTTCTTTAAGGCTTAATAGAAAACAATAACGATATAAAATAGAGGTGAATATTGTCACGAAATAGAGATCGGACGGGCACAAGATCTTCGAAACCCGAAGTTAACTCTCCCCCTCCGCAAGTATTACAACAAGAAACCAGTGGGTTTTCTTTTGTGGTTCCAACTGAGTTTGTTGAACTGCCGTCAGAAGGCAAGTATTATCCTGAAGGCCATCCCCTTCACAATACGGATAGTATCGAAATAAAACAGATGACCGCAAAGGAAGAAGACTTGCTGACATCACGCACGCTTTTGAAAAAGGGTGTAGCTTTGGAGCGCGTACTACAGAACATTCTTGTAGATCGCTCTATTAATTTAGACAGCTTATTAGTCGGAGACCGCAATGCTATTATTGTAGCCATGCGTGTGTCGGGCTATGGTAGTGACTATAATACTCAAGTCACCTGTCCTCAGTGTACTGCTGGACAGCCATATTCTTTTGATCTAAACTCTGCGACAATTTATCACGGAGAAGACAAAGAAGATCTAGAGGTGACTCAGAATGAAGATGGCACATTTGATGTACCTCTTCCCCGGACCAACGTTACTGTTACCTTCCGATTACTCACTGGTACAGATGAAAAACGATTAGCCAACATGGTTAACAACAAGAACACACGCAAGACGCTGGAAGACAACGCTGTCACTACTCAGTTGGCAACAATGGTTGTTGCAGTCAATGGGGATTCGAGTCAAGAAGCTGTTCATTATTTTGTCAACAACGTGCCGTCTATTGACGCGCGCCACTTGCGTTTAGCATACCGACTAACGGCCCCTAACGTGGACTTAACCCAGAACTTTGCTTGTTCTGAATGTGATCACGAACAAGACATGGAGGTTCCGCTCTCCGCGGACTTTTTTTGGCCTGACCGATGAATACATGGAGAACGTGTATGAGCAGTTCTTCTTCTTAAAGTATTCAGGCGGTTGGTCATTCTCCGAAGCTTATAATTTGCCCGTTGGACTGCGCAAATGGTTTGTGGACAGGCTCGTCCAGCAACTAGAAGCTGAGAATGCAGCCATGAAAGGCTCCTCTGGCGGATCTGGGACTCAAGTATTAACGGCGCACAATCAGCCGCCCACTCCATCCGATTCTCCTTATGGAACGAAACAGGGCTAACGCCCTGTCTTTTTTTATGAGAAACTATTTAATGGTGAGAACTCCCCTGTTCACCAACGAGGCTTTTTAAATGGCAGATCCAACTGATCCCCCTGGCGGCGGTAAACTAACTCCAGAACAAGCTAATAAGCTTCGGACCGAAACGCGTCTCGTTGAGCTTAAAGAGAAATTTTTAGAGCTAACACGCGAAGAACAAAATCTCTTACTTCTGAATACTGACCTGACCAAGGAAACCAAAGCCTCGCTTGAATTTGCGCTGGTCATGATGACTAAAACCTTGGAGATGTATGAGGAACAAGCTAAAAAAGCAAGGAATTTATTAGAGGTTTATGCAAAACACACGGATACAGTTAGAACAAACATGTTGTATCAGGGCCAGTTGTTGGAAACAATGGAGAAAGAACTTCGGGCACAACAAGAACTTCTGAAATCCGGCGCCGAGATTGACGACACGATGATGAAGGCTCTGGAGACCCTGGAGAAAGACGTTGAACTTCAACGCCAGAAGGTCGATGTATTAAACAAGATTGGCGTTAACATTAAAGAGGCGGCCGGATACGCTAAAGACTTTGGCACTGAAATGGGGGGCCTCTTTAAAGTAGCCGATCAGAACAAGTTCTTTAATGTCGGCAATTTTATGAAGCTTCAGAAATCTTTGCGCGCCGGCAAAGTTTCTGCTTATGGCTTTATGGATGCGTTCTCGACGAGCGTTATCACCAACATGATCGACTCTATCATCGGTCTTGCCTTTGAAATTGATCGCACTACTTCCGGCTTCATCCAGTCCACAGGCGCCAGCCGTGAATTTACCGCAGAAATGACTGAGGTTTATGACAGTGTGCGTGCTAGCACAATTGCCATGGACAAACATTTCGAAGCCATGCAAGGCCTGCGCGCCACCTACACCGACTGGACAATGCTTAGTAAGGGCGCCCGGGACGAGGTAGCAGAAACTGTTGCCATCTTGACACGTTGGGGCCTCTCAGGCCAAGAGGCCGGCCTAGGCATGCAAGTGGCCACCAAGATGCTTGGACAAGGCGCCATCGAAGGCGCCAGATCTCTGCGTGAAATTGAAGGCTTGGCCGAAGATCTGGAAGTCGCCCCTCAAATGCTTATCTCTCAATTCGGTACGATGGGTGTGCGCCTCGCCAAGTTAGGAGAGGACGGCACAAAGGCTTTCAAAGACTTGGCGAGAGTAGCCAAAATCACTGGCTTAGAAATAGATAAGCTAATGAACATAACTGATAAGTTTGATACATTCGAAGGCGCCGCCGAACAGGCTGGCAAACTTAATGCGGCATTAGGCGGCAACTTTGTAAATGCCATGGATCTCATGATGGCTACTGATCCTGTTGAGCGTTTCGATATGATTCGTGGCGCCATTGAAGACGCAGGATTGTCCTTTGATGACATGTCATATTTTCAGCGTAAGTTTTATGCTGATTCATTAGGATTAGATTCCGTAGGCGATCTAGCTTTGATGCTTGCTGGTGACATGAGCGCTCTGGATGATGAAATTGGCATGACCACCAGTGACTATGAACTAATGGCTGAACGAGCCCGCGAGGCAGCCAGTGTCCAAGATCAATGGAAAGCTCTTCTTCATTCAATGATTCCTATTGCACAGAGCTTTCTTGAAAAGCTACAAGGCATTACAACTTGGGTTACAAAACATAATGAGCTATTCAAAAAGTACGGATGGGTTTTAGGAGTAGTCCTTTTGGCTTATAAAGGACTCCGGATTGCCATGGCCCTGCAGATCAGGGCAGCCACTTTAGCTTCCGCTGCCGCGGTGAAGCAAATAGCAGAGAATCAAGGAGTTGCCCTAACTGAAGCTGAAAAAACTGCAGCACTGACTGCATCTACAAGGGCACAATGGGCCTCCAACGGTGCCGTTGCATCCGGCGCACTGAAGATGTTTGCGTTTGGCGCGGCAGTCTTAATGGTGACTGGTGGCATTGCCTTAATGGTAAATGCATTTAAGGATTTGAGTGGTACTGAATTTGCAATGTTTGCGGGCACCCTCACTGCCATCGGGGTGGCCATTAAGTTTGGAGGCGCCGCTATAGGGGCCTTTGGCAATGCCATCGGGCCGGCCACTCCATATCTCCTGGCGTTCGGCGCCGCCGTTTTCCTCGTAGGAGCCGGTATTGGCATCGCCGCGGCCGGAATGGCGATGTTTCTTGAGTCATTTATCGGCCTCAAAGAGCTAAGTTTCGGACAATTTGCAGCAGGACTTCTCGCCACAGCCTTGGCAATAGCGGCAATTGCAGCGGCCGCAACTATGTTGGGCAACCCCTTTGCACAGGCCGGCCTGATCTCATTGGCGGGCCTCGGCATAGCCGCCGGCGCACTTGGCGCCCTCTTTGGCGCTTTCAAGGAAGACAAAGATCAGATTCAAGATATGGAAGGGGTCTTCAAAAACTTTGGAGAAGTTGATACAACCCAATTCGACAAGGGTACCGAGGCCTTTGCCGCCATGAAACAATCCATCAATGAGATGAGCGGATTTAAGCTGGGCGCCCTAGCTGTAGCTTCAGCCGCCCTCCCGACAATGACAGCGCGCGAACGGTTTGCGACAGCGCCGCGCTCCGCCGGCACACCCGCTGCAGGCGGTGGTGGAGACACTTCACACCCCGTTACCATCACACTAGACACATCAGAGACCCGTAAATTTTGGGAAGCAATTCTAAAGGGCCCCGCCCGTGTCCAGGGCAATGAAGTGATCTATTGGAATCTGGATATCTAGGAGAAACATGTAAATGGCAAGTGACGAAGACAAATATTTTAGCTCAAACAAATATGAAATAAATAGATCCGGCCGCCGCATCCAGAAAGCCGACGATCCCAAAACAAAAGATGTAGACGAGA